>Ga0115564_10000025_pt1 | contig 152201 bp, 161 predicted proteins | sample COGITO_mtgs_1105_7_FD_88680 | JGI IMG/M metagenome (GOLD analysis project Ga0115564, IMG submission 88680) | Pelagic marine microbial communities from North Sea - COGITO_mtgs_110523 | ecosystem: Environmental > Aquatic > Marine > Epipelagic | place: Germany:Helgoland, sampling site...
GGGCCGACGATTGGCCTGCGCGCCGATTTTGATGGCCTTCCTATTATTGAGGCGACGGACTTGGACTACGCCTCAACCCATAAGGGCAAAATGCATGCTTGTGGGCATGACGGGCACACGGTGATGCTGCTTGGCGCTGCGCGATACCTCGCAGAAACGCGTAATTTTAAAGGGCGCGTCGCGTTGATTTTTCAGCCCGCTGAGGAGAATGGTGGCGGCGCAGAAGTCATGGTGCAGGAAGGGATTATGGACAAGTTCGACATCGGTTCGGTTTATGGCATTCACAATGCGCCCGGTTTTGTCGCGGGCGGGTTTTACACTACACCTAATGCGATCATGGCTGCGGTTGATACGTTTCACATTGATATCAAAGGGGTAGGTGGTCATGGCGCAATGCCTCATGAAACTTGCGATCCGGTGATCGCAGCCTGCGGAATAGCGCAAGCGATCCAGACAATTGTCAGCCGCAATCATTATGCGCTTGATGATCTGGTGGTGAGTGTCACGCAAATCCACACGGGCACGGTCGACAATGTGATCCCAGACACGGCCTATATGAACGGCACTGTGCGAACATTCGATCCCAAAGTGCAGGACATGGTGGAACGTCGCCTGCATGAGATTGTGGCGGGACAAGCGGCCTCTTACGGTGTGACGGCAGAGCTACAGTTTGAGCGAGGATATCCAGCAACCATCAACCACAAGACAGAAGCGGCGCACGCCACTGAAGTTGCGCGCGAAATTGCGGGAGAAAACAATGTCATTGCAGATGCAGGCCGTGAAATGGGTGCAGAGGACTTCGCCTACATGTTGCAGGAACGGCCCGGTGCTTATCTATTCCTAGGTCAGGGGGAAAGCGCGGGACTTCATCACCCTGAATACAATTTCAATGATGAGGTTGCTCCGGTTGGTGCATCGTTCTTTGCGCGTCTTGTTGAACGCTCACAACCTCTTTCGGAGGTTTGAGAATTGGGTTTGGAAGATGCAAAAACGCAGGTAGATCATGCATTTACGCGCGATATTTTGCGTGGATTAAGTAACGAGAACACATTCGGCGGTGCGACCTCTTTTTTACGACGTCGCTACACTAAAGATCTTGGCGGCGTTGATCTCGCTATAACGGGCGTTCCCTTTGACCAGGCTACGACCAATCGCACAGGCACCCGCCTTGGCCCGCGCGCGATCCGCGAAGCCTCGAGCTTGCAATCCCCCGATGCGCCCTATGGTTGGAACTACGATCCGCTGTCTGAGCTTAATGTGGTAGACTATGGCGATCTCTCTTTTGATTACGCGATGGTCAGTGCCTTTCCTGATGCCTTGACCGCCCATATAAAAGGAATTCTTGAGGCCGAAGTTGCCAGCATTTGTCTTGGTGGCGATCATTATATCAGCTTTCCAATTCTCACGGCCTACGCCGAGAAATATGGCCCTCTCAGCCTGATCCAATTCGATGCCCACACGGATACGTGGGAAGACGACAACATGGAGCGCATTGATCATGGCACCATGTTTTACAAGGCGATTAAGTTGGGGTTAATCGATCCAAAACGCTCGGTATCTATCGGAATTCGCACGGATAATCCTAATACGTTGGGGATGAATATCATTGATGCGCGCTGGGTGCATGAACATGGTGCAGCTGCGGTCGCCAAGCGTGTGAAAGAGATTGTCGGAACGCATGAAACATATTTGACCTTTGATATTGATTGCCTTGATCCGGCCTTTGCACCGGGCACTGGGACGCCTGTTTGGGGGGGCTTGGCGTCATGGCAAGCCGCCGCGATATTACGTGACCTCGCAGGGATCAACATGGTAGGTGGCGATATTGTCGAAGTTTCGCCGCCCTTTGACACCACGGGAGCGACAGCTATTGCGGGAGCGCATGTTGCAGTTGAATTGATGTCGCTGTGGGGTTGGAACCACTTGGGCAAAGGTACATGATTAACCAGCCGCTTGACGGGACTGTGAACTAACACAGGTTGGGGTGCGTAAGGCCAAATGAAGAGGGATATGTGCCGCTAAATGTGGCGTGTCGCTAGGCTAATGCGCGCAATGAGTTTAAGGGCAAGATGAAGGGGGAAGGCATGTGGATTTGGGTCATCATAGCGCTCGTGATCTTCGGGGTTGGCTATATTCAGCTTGCGCCAAGCGATCCGAAACGCTGGCACACGGATGTGAACGCAGATGTGGATAAAGATTTCACGGGCGGCGCTGTGCGCATTGTCGATGTGGATCTGATCGCCATAGACGCTGTGATCCGCAAGATCGGGGCCAAAGTGCTCTCGGGCAGTGTCGATAGTGGACACATAACTTATATAAGTCGGTCGCGGATCATGGGATTTCCCGACTACATAACGGTACAAAAATTTAATGAAAAACTGCGTATTTACAGCCGCTCGCGCTTTGGTCAATCAGATCTGGGCGTCAACAAGCGGCGTGTTGAGGGGTGGTTGTTGCAACTCTGAGGACAGGCACCCGGGCGCAACTTCGCGCCACATTGGGACATTGAGGCTCACCTGGCATTGCGCCATGAACATGCGTCCGTCAACTTGCAAGCAGGTCATTTACCCGAGTTCCATTCGAGAGCCGCTTTTGTCTGTGCAATAGCCGTCCACCGTTTTAGCGCTGGGGCTGGTGACATCCGCGCTGGCAAAAATGGGTGCCGCTCACAACAGGAACGTCAGGACTTTTCTCATGACCCTAAGTATATCATAAGCAGGCTTATGCGCCAAGTTTCGCGCGTTTTCAGGAGTTTTCAATATGGTTCCTATGGACCGCCTCATGCAAATTATCCAACGTTTCGAGTTTCTTGAGGCGAGAATGGCGGGCGGGGCCGATCCGGGCGAAATTGCTGATCTTGCGCGCGAGTATTCAGATATGAAGCCTGTGGTCGAGCAGGTTGCGGCCTATCGTCAGCTTTTGTCCGATATCGCAGATGCAGAGGCGATGCTGGATGATCCTTACATCAAGGAATTGGCCGAAGAGGAATTGCCCACGTTGAAAGCGGCATTGCCTGAAGCAGAGGCGGACTTGCAGCTCGCGCTGTTGCCCAAGGATGAGGCCGATGCGCGCCCTGCGATGATTGAAATCCGACCGGGTACCGGGGGCGATGAAGCTGCGCTTTTCGCGGCGGACTTACTGCGCATGTATCAGCGGTATTCGGAAGCAAGGGGTTGGAAATTCGAGATTATTGAGGAACAACTAACAGAGCTTGGTGGCATTAAAGAGGTTACTGGCCACATCAAAGGTGAAAACGTCTTTGCGCGGCTCAAGTATGAAAGCGGTGTTCACCGTGTACAGCGTGTGCCAACGACCGAAAGCGGTGGGCGAATTCATACCTCTGCCGCGACAGTTGCCGTTTTGCCCGAAGCTCAAGAAGTTGATCTGTTGATTGCTGCGAGTGATATTCGCATTGATACGATGCGCGCATCCGGGGCAGGCGGGCAGCACGTTAACACTACAGATTCAGCCGTCCGTATCACACATATTCCAACAGGTATTATCGTGGTCAGCGCGGAAAAATCACAGCACCGCAACCGGGAGATCGCGATGCAGGTGCTGCGCACGCGGCTGTATGATGCGGAGCGGCAAAGGATTGATGATGAACGCTCTGCGGACCGTAAATCACAAGTTGGCTCTGGGGATCGTTCTGAACGCATTCGCACCTATAATTTCCCGCAAGGGCGGATGAGTGATCATCGCATTAACCTGACGCTTTATAAGCTGGATCAGGTGATGGAGGGCGATCTGGACGAGATTATCGACGCGCTCACCGCGGATGATCAGGCGACGAAATTGGCGGAAATGAACGGGTGATCTGGCAAGAGCTGGTTTTGGTTGTGCGTCATCGGCTCTCTCGGGTGAAAACAGAAGATGTGATGCGTGATCTGCGTATTTTGGCGGCCCATGTTTTGCAGGTGGATGCATCACGCATGACTTTGCATATGCACGACGAAGTGACGGAAAAACAGCGCGAACACTTCAACCTTTTGATCGACGAGCGCATGTCGAACATGCCGATTTCCAAGATCATTCAAAAGCGCCTCTTTTGGGGGCGTGAGTTTGATGTAGATCTAAATGTGCTTGATCCGCGTGGAGACACAGAAACGTTGATCGCTGCGTGTTTGAAATTAGGACCGCAGGATAAAATTCTTGATCTTGGCACAGGTAGTGGTGCGATTGGCCTTACGCTGGCCGCGGAATGGCCGCGTGGGGATGTTATGTGCACGGATATTTCAGATAAAGCTCTGGACGTGGCAAGGCTCAACATGAAAAATTTTGGCGTTGCAGATGGTGTGCGCTTGCTGCGTTCGGATTGGTTTGGAGCAGTCGAAGGTCGCTTTGATCTGATCATATCTAATCCGCCCTATATCGCGCTTGAGGAATGGGATGCGTTGGATTTCGAGGTCCGCGGCTTTGATCCACGCGTGGCGCTTACTGATGAAGCCGACGGGTTGAGTTGTTATCGCGTGATCGTGGCACAAGCAGGTGATTATCTGGAAATGGGTGGGCATCTGATGGTGGAGATTGGACACAACCAAAGGCGTGCTGTGCAAGACTTGTTTGATGCGGCAGGATTTACACAAATTACGTGTTTGCCCGATATGGCAGGGAGAGACCGGGTGGTTAGCGGCGTTTGGGCTGTTTAACAGCCACTCTGAGTGTATATTTACCGCGGTTTTGTTCAAGTGGTACGGAATCGGTTGCAGCAACGCGCGCGAAGTGCTTTATGAAGGTTGCTACATGGGAGAACACGTTTGCTTGTTCCCCTTGGCACCAAGCCACAAATAGTGATCTTGATGTTTGCGCCTCAACCTTGCGCTTCTCCTAGATCACAGTGACATTGAGAAGCTGGATTTAAGCTAGATGAGATCATCAAAACCACGTTCGCGGAAGAATAACCGCAATCGTCCGCAGCAAAATGGCGGCAATATCCCTAATCGTGTGTTCGACAGTTCAGGACCCGAAGGCAAAGTACGCGGCACGCCGCAGCAAATTATTGATAAATATCAGCAGCTCGCGCGGGATTCTCAGCTTTCTGGTGATCGCGTCGCAACGGAGAACTTTTCCCAGCACGCAGAGCATTATTTGCGCATGCTAAGTGCAGCGCAAAGAGAGATCGACGAGCGCCGTGATCAGCAAGAGCGCGAGAACCGTGAGCGTCAAGCTGAGCGGGATCGTGAACGCGCCGAACGTGACGCAGAACGTGCAGAGCGCGAAGCGGCTCAAGCGAAAGAGCAGCCGGTGGTCGCAGAGGCGGTGTCTGGAGAAGGCGCGCAACCTGATGTGATTGAGAGCGCACCAGCTGCGAATAGTGGTCTGGTGGAAACGCCAGAGAGTAAGCCACGCCGCCAGCGCACGCCGCGCAAACCGCGCGGACCGCGCAAGCCCGTTGACGGTGACGCGACTATTAATATGCCTGTCGTCGCATCGCCTGACGCAGCCGAGTAAATTTTCGGATTTCCAATCGCTTCGCGATCGAGCTGCTTGGCTGTTCTGCTCCCAAACCCCACGATTACATGGGGACTTTGCCCCCAAACCCCCAAGGTATTTAAAGACCAAAGGAGATCTTAAGGTTTTGCGACTTCGCGGGCGAGGGCGCAGAAGCCTTCGAGGGGAATTTGTTCAGCGCGCTCTGTTGGTTTGAGACCGGCTGCGCGCAAGCGATCTTCAATATCCGGCGAGATGGACTTGAGCGAAGAGCGTAGCATTTTTCGGCGTTGATTGAATGCTGTAGCGACCAATCTTTCGAGGGTTTTGAAATTAGCTGGAAAGCGCGGTTCTGATAAGGCGGTCAAATGCACAACAGCGCTGGATACTTTTGGGGGCGGACTGAACGCTTCTGGTGGCAGGTTAATCACAACGCGTGCGTCACACCGCCACTGCGCCAACAGGGCAAGGCGTCCATAGGCTTTGCTGCCTGGTTCCGCCACAATACGCTGCGCCACTTCGCGTTGAAACATCAACGTCAAGCTTTGCCAGTAAGGCGGCCATTGTTTGGGGGTAAGCCAGCGGATCAATAGTTCTGTGCCAACGTTATATGGCAGGTTTGATGTGACCCTGATGGGCGGCGTGAGATGGACCAGCGGATCAATCCCAAGCGCATCGCCCTCAATTACTTGCAATCGATTTGGATAGGCCTGCGCAATTTCATCCAAGGCTGGCAAACAGCGCGCATCCTTTTCAATGGCGAGCACTTTGCGTGCGCCTTCTGAGAGTAACCCGCGCGTCAGACCACCCGGCCCTGGGCCGATCTCTAAAACATCACATTGGCTCAGATCGCCCGCTTGGCGGGCAATTTTTGCTGTTAGGTTCAAATCTAGTAGGAAGTTCTGCCCAAGCGATTTGCGCGCGCTCAGCTCATGGCGTTCAATCACGTCACGCAGCGGGGGAAGTCGATCAATCGTGCTCATGTGGTGCTCATCCTTGCGGCCATGCGCAGCGCTTCGATCAGGCTGGTCGGGTTGGCGATGTCTTTGCCTGCAATGTCAAAGGCGGTTCCGTGATCTGGCGAGGTTCTGATGAAACTTAGACCAAGTGTGACATTGACACCCTTGTCGAAATCCAGGGTTTTGATCGGGATCAGCGCTTGGTCGTGATACATGCAGATCGCCGCATCATATTGCGAGCGCGCGGCTGCGTGGAACATTGTATCGGCGGGTAATGGACCGGAGAGCTTATATCCTTGCCCGCGAAGACGTTGCATTACGGGGGCAATGATGTCTGCGTCCTCAAAGCCCATTTTGCCGCCTTCACCTGCGTGCGGGTTCAATCCAGAGACGGCAATGACCGGATCTTTGATTCCAAATTGTGCGCGTAAAGCATCATTAGTTATCGTGATGACGCTTTCTAGTCCAGCGGGTGTCAAAGCGTGTGGCACATCTTTCAAAGGAATGTGGATCGTTGCGGGAACAACGCGTAATTGCTCCGAGGCCAGCATCATAACCACATCGCTTTTACCATCCAATGCGGCCAGAAATTCTGTGTGGCCGGGATAAGCAAAGTTTGCACCATCTTGCAGGGCTTGTTTGTGGATAGGAGCGGTGCAGAGCGCGACCGCATGCCCAGTTTGAACGAGGCGCACGCCAGTTTCAATCGCATCGATCACGCCTTGGGCGTTGGCGCTGTTTGCCTGTCCCAAGGTGTTTTTCTGTGCGAAGGGTTGCCTCAAGATAGGCAGGGCCTGCGCGCAGACCGCTTGGGTTTGTGCGGGCATCTCTATCTCTTGAAACGGCGTTCCATTTGGTAGGTGCCTTGGGTCGCCGATCCAGAAGAACGGCAATTCAGCGCGCAATGCGTTCCACGCTTTCACAGCAATTTCGGGACCGATGCCCGCTGGTTCACCGCAGCTGAGCGCGATTGGCAAGGGCATGATTACTTCTCAACGATGCGGGCATCAGCGCGCAGTTCTTCGAGATAACCTTTGGAAAACGAAGCGAGCCGCTGGTTTTTCAGACCCATGGAAATCTCGGCGCGATCTACCTCTTGCTCAAGTTCGGGGGTGCGTCCGCACAACATCAAAACCACCAAAGTTTGCCCGGCTGCGCGTGTCAGCGCTGTAGAGGTCTCACCGGGGTCCATTTTGGCAAGTTCCAGAGCGATATCTGTTGGGATTTCGTTTGGCTTTCTGGAGCTACGATCCAGAACACTGGGGTCTTGGCTTTTTGCAACGCCGTAAAGATCATCACAGCGATCTACGCGACTTTGCACTTTGCGAGCGGCCGCGAGCGTCGCGTCCGTGCGTCCCCCTGCAATGTAGTAGGCCATGTATTCAATTGCTGCGTATTTCGGTTCAGGTACGTCGGATTCTTCAATGTCGCGCAATTGAAACAAGGCAATCGCGTTTTGCAGGGGGATCGGGTCCGTAACTTCGCCAGGTGCAAGCCCCAAGAGCAGCGGACGTAGCGGCGCTGGTAATTGCGTGATCGGCAACCAATCAAGACGGCCATTGCGCGCTTTTGAAGGCGAAGCAGAGTAGCGACGCGCTTCTGACGCAAATGCGGCTAAGCTGGTAATTTGCGAGATGCGTTCGGCCCGTTCTTGCACCGCGACAGCCTGACTTGGATTGGCAGGCATGATGATTTCAGAAAGCAATACGCGAATGCCACCGCCAGATCCAGACGCTGCGAGCGAGCGATCTACATCGTCTTCGCTGACTGTGATGCGACTGCCAAACTTTGCTTGAACCAACTGGCGCCAGGCGAGACCGGACAGAACGAAGGCGCGAAATGCGTCCTCAGAGACGCCATCTGCATTAATCGCTTTGATGAACTCTGCGGTTTCAAGGTTCACGCGCCCAGCAAATTCCACCATGCCTGCGTCAACCTCTTCACGGGTTGGCGAAATACCAACGGATTGCGCCGCTCCAAGTTTCAAGCGGCCCTCAATAAGTTGCTCGCGTGCAAGTTTTTTGTGATCGCCGGGGGCGCGCAGGAAGCCTAGAAATTTGACGCGCTCGTCGATTTCAAAATTCGTGATCGAGCGATCATTAACCTTAATAGTTGTCGCGAAAAGCCCTTGCGCTCTGGAATGCTGCGCGCTTCCAAAAGTGAACAACGCGCCACATGCGAGGGCATATGTGCATTTGCGCGTGAAAGACTTAAAAGAGAATTTCATGTGATCCATTTCGTTCATTTCCTGCATGTGCGGCGTGCTGATTTTCCGCTGCCTCCTGTGCTGAACCCTAAAAGCGAGACTGATAGCTCATAGGTTGTTGCCGGCACTAGCGTTGTTGATCTTGCGAAGCTTCGTGTCGCGCCAAAGCCAACTGTGACGCATTCGTTTTTATAGTTAAGACCGCCGCCGGTCTTTGCCGCGCGATCTGTGATCAAATCATATTGGACATTCCCATTTGCGGTCCAGTGTTTATTGATCTTGTATGTCCCGCTGAGCGACCATTCCGCAACGGAGGCGGCGAGGTTTTCATCTGCATCTGCGTCAAGCTGCACATATGTGCCTGAGACGCTTAGCTTTTTGTGCGCGTATCCGACACGCGCCTCAGCTTTGACGGTTTCAAAACTTCTGTCGAACAGTCCCCTCGCTTGCAAAAAACCACCCCAAGCTGCGGTAAAGTGCATCGCAAGAATCCTGTTGTAGGTTTGGTTTTTCAACCCCGAGTTCGCTAAAAAGGCCGGATCCATCGTATCGCGGAAAATTTGTCCGACTGTTACACCAGCTGACCAGGTCTCAGGGTTAAACCGTTCCCAACGTGCACCGAGCGCGCCAATGACACCCGTTTCGCGCCACTCTTTGGTGGGAAAGTGAGGCAGGGACAAAAGATTGCCCTCGTCAAAATCAGTACTGATGTTTTCATCATTGGGCAGGATAGAGGGGCTGCCATCGACCCAACCGATCTGCGCAAGGGGTTCGATCAAATAGCGAGACCCGTCAGAGCTGGTACTGTGCAAAGGATATCTAAGCGTCGCCCCGATGGCTGGTGTGGTTTGCACTGTTCGACCTCGCGCGGTGGAATCTTGCACAACCGTTTGACTTTCGACCCCGAGGGATGTCAAAAGACCCAAGCGTATACCGTCACCGACTGTCCATTCATCTCGCCAAGACAGATCGAAATTGATCTTAGCCATATCACGCCCGATAACGTCCGTATGAGAGACCCGTTTGTGACCATGAAGCACAAGTAATGCGCGTGTTTCGCCATCTAGGCGGGAGGGTTGATAGCGGCGCTCGTAGGTTACATTCCCAATGAGCGTTGGTTGGGTTTTGTTGCTTTCATTGTCACGCAGAGTTTCGTAGTTCAGCAATTCAGCTTGAAAAAACACATTTCGTTTCACGCGCGATAGCGTGATCCCGGACCCAAGGCGATCTTTCCCCGAATAGCCATAAAGCGAGCGATAGCCACCGTCTGAAGCAGTTTCCAAATCGAAATCCAACTTAACCCCTTGCCCCAGGTCAAAGCGCGCGAAACCTGTCAAATAGTGCCGTTGCACATCGGGGAGGACCGTGTCCTGAGACACCGCGCCGTTTAACTCTAAATACCCGTGCCTAAACATTTTGCGAAAGCGCAGCTCAACCGTGCTTGTAACCGGAGAAACATAGGGGGTAATCGTGACGTCTGCGTGATCGCCAAGCGTGATGAAATATGGGACCTTAACGCCAAAGCCCAAGACTGTATTGGATACGAACTTTGGAATGATAAAGCCTGTTGTGCGCTTAAGCGAAGGATCTGGTATCCGCATCGTCGGAAGATAAAGTACTGGCACGCCAAGCAAGCGAAACTGTGCACGGCGGAAATAGATCTGCTTTTCTTCGCGGTCATGGACCGTCCGATCCGCACGAATTTGCCAGATTGGAATACCTGTGCCGCAAATTTGACAAGAGGTGGCGATGACTTTTCGTAGAACGGTATACCGCCCCTCCACACGATCTGTTTGAGCGGAGAGAATTTGCAACTCCTGATCCAGAACGTAGCGCGCGCCGCGCAAAATTCCGTTTTCAAGTTTGCTATCGAGATCTGCACTGTCCGCAATCATCACGTCGCCGTTCTTCTGAGATAAGCGCACAGGGCTGTTAATGATCAATTCATCGCGCTTTTGATCATAAATAATCTCATCTGTGAAAAGGCGAATGCCATCATAGAACGCTTCGACATTGCTTGTTGCCACAAGACGTTCATCTTCGGTAATCAGAACTCTATCCGCCACCAAGAGAGCTGCATCCAAATCTTGTGCGCGCGCAGGCAGGCTGAGCATCGCAACACATAGCAGCGATGTTGCCAAAAAGCGCAGTATTTGGACGGGGCAATTCATCCGTCTTCCATATGCAGCAGCAAACCGAGTGCAAGCAAAATCGAAGCAATAGGCGGTGTCCATGCAGCAATCATCGTCGGAAGTTGCCCGTTTTCACCCAAAATCTGTGCGAAATTGCGTACGTAATACAGGCCAAAGCCCATCATAATGGCCGCCAGTACCGCAACACCGGTTTTACCAAATCGCGTGTGGCGCATGGTAAAGCTTGCGCCAACCAAGACCATAGCCATCAAAAAAAGCGGTTTTGCGAACTCCATCTGTTGCCAAACTTTGTGACGACGCGCGGAAAACCCTGCTTCTTCGAGGCCTTCGATGTAGGCATTCATTTCCCAGATCGAGATCGCTGTAGGTTCGGAAAAACTTTCTCTGATATTGTCAATTGTGAGGGTCGTTGGCAGTGTAAGCGCACCAATTTCTTCGGCGGTTTCTTCGGGGTTTCCGGGTTTGTCCAATGACCATTGTTTTGCGCGGATCAATTGCCAGCCGGTGTTCGTTAGACGGGCTTCGTCGGCAATGATCCGGGCCTTGAGTTGGCCGTCGGTATTATATTGCAAGAATCGTGCATCAAATAGCGTTCGCATATCGTCAGAGGTGGACAAAGCATGAATGACGGTTTGCCCATATTCATCACCCTGACGGAGCCACAGACCGTCGCGACTAATGGAAACCGCATTTTTCTTCTGGCTTTTATATTCCTGCTCAAGCGTGATGTATTGCCGCGTGGTTGAGGCTACAATCGGGTTAAACAACGTGACGGTTGTTATCCCGATCACAGCGGCAACACAAATAGGGGAGGCCAATGTGACAAGCGCCGAACGACCGGCAGAGCGCGTCACCACCAATTCAGACGTGCGTGCCAAGGTAAGGAACAGCGACACCGCAGATAGGATCATTACTAGCGGTAAGATCTGATAAATTGCGCCGGGCGCATTGAGCAAGGTGAGAAAAACGATGTCGGAGAAACTCACATCGTTGCTATCAAATCGTCGCATCTGTTCGATGAGGTTAATCAATGTAAGGAACGCAAGAAAAATCAGAAGCGTTGTCAGGAATACCCTAAAAAACCTGCGTGCAAAATAGAAATGAAGGATCATTCAGGCTCCTCCACCAAGTTTTGGCTTCTATTTAGTCGACGTGGTCGCGCTGCAAAATAGAGCATGATGAAAACAGCGCCGAACCCAAACACGCTTTGTGCATAGACCAAGGGCCAAAGCTGGGCATCTGCGCGGATTGGGTCCGTCACAATGCTCTCGACCAGTTTTACCATTACCAAAAGCAAAATAGCTCCAATAATTTGCCGACCTACTCCAAACCGAGAGAAGCCTCCAACCAACAATGTAGAAAACCCGATGAGGGCTGCAACCATACAGAGTAATGGTTGATTAAAGCGGCTGTGCGCTTCTTCAAGAATGCGCCCTTCGGTTTGGGACGTGCGTTTGCTGACAAGCTTGGTCGCAAACAACAGTTCAATCGTTGGGTGTTGATCAAGCCTCTTATAAAATGACCCCGGACCATCGATCAGGCTTGAAATGTTACAGGAAAAATCTGTGAAATTGGTCTTAGTCAGTTTTCGTGTGTCTTCATTCAACGTATGCGTGGCACCGTTCACCATCACCAGTTTCGGACCTGTGGGTTTGTTCACCAAAAACCCTTCGACGGACGAATAAGTCGTTGTGCGCCCCTCATTTCTGCGATCACTTAGAAATACATCTTTTAGAACGCCCTCTGGGGTAATTTCGCGAATGTAAAATGTAACGCCTTTAGTGGGGTTCATGAACTCGCCTTCGCGCAACAATCGCGAAGACAGCGAGCCGCTAATCTCGTTCTCGCGAAAGCGAATTTGCTCTAAAGACGTCGGCACAAGGTACTGGGTCAGCACCATCATGAACGTCCCAACGATCAATCCGAATATTACAACGGGGCGCGCCAAACGCCATGGCGAATAGCCCGTAGCTTGCATCACCACCAACTCGCCTTCAGAGGCAAGACGGTTGGTTACGTAGACCGAGGCTGCGAAAGCGGACATCGGCAACACCATGCGAATTACATTTGGCAAGCTAAGAGCGGTGAATTCCAGAAACAAAGAGGCGGGATGACCATCAGCAATCAGGCGATCAAACAGGATTACTGCCCGGTTGATCCAGTAGACCGAAACCAGCACCAACGAGAAAAAGCCGAACAGCACAAAAAGTTGCGACAGTACATATCTGTCGAATCTTGCCAAATCTGCCCCCATTTACTACCGTTTTTTCTTATTGTACCTTATTTGGCCGTTCTGGAAAACTGCTATCTGGCAAAGCCGCATTATCCCCGCTATCCCTGTAGGAAATTTGTAAAAGGGAAGCCCTGCGATGTCCAACCTTATGACGACCTCTTTCACTGCCGTCGATCTTGATGCTCTTGCTGGATTTGAAGGCCGTATCGCGCTGGTGGTGGCAAGTGATGGCAAGCTGGATGCAGGTGCGCGTCGTGTGAATAGATTGACCAAAGGGGCGGTTGCGCGGGTGATCGAAGCGGGTAAATTGAAAGACGCCAAAGCGGGCAAAGTGGTCACGTTGAATTTTCCTGCGGGCCTAGCAGCGATAGCGGTTGATATCCTGTGCCTTGATTGCCGCCCGAATGCATTGGATGCGCGCAAAGCAGGAGCCTCGTTTGGCAAGCTTATTGGTCAAGGTGGGGCCTTGCTTGTCGCAGGAAGCAACGCAAAAACAGTGCAAATTGCACTGGGTGCTGTGATGCGTGCCTATGATTTTAATCCGCACAAGACCTCCGTGGATGATAAAGCGCGAAACTTGAGCGTCATGTGCGCCAAGGCTGAAGAACTGGAAACGGAGGCCGCGACACTCCGCGCAATTGTCGAGGGTACGCATATGACCCGCGATTTGATTAACGAACCTGCCAATGTTTTGACCACGACCGAGTTTGCGGATCGTCTGAAGGAAATGGAAAGTCTCGGACTCGAAGTGGAAGTTCTTGAAGAGGCAGAGCTGAAAACTCTTGGCATGGGCACGCTTTTGTGTGTCGGTCAAGGCTCTGATAGCCCGTCCAAGGTCGTGGTGATGCAGTGGAAAGGTGGCGCGCCTGAGGACAAACCGCTGGCTCTTGTCGGCAAAGGGGTGGTGTTTGACACAGGCGGTATCTCGCTCAAACCCGGTGCTGGAATGGAAGATATGACCATGGATATGGGTGGCGCGGGTGTTGTTTCGGGCGTGATGCGCACCTTGGCGATGCGCGGAGCAAAAGCGAACGTTGTTGGTCTAGTGGGGCTGGTCGAAAACATGCCATCAGGCAATGCGGTGCGTCCGGGCGATGTGATCACCTCGATGAAGGGCGACACAGTCGAGGTCATCAACACCGACGCTGAAGGTCGCCTCGTGCTTTGTGATGTCATGTGGTATGCGCAAGAGCGGTTTGAGCCAGTCGGTATGATCGACCTTGCGACTCTGACCGGCGCGATCATTGTCGGTCTTGGCCACGAAAATGCAGGTGTGTTTTCTAATGACGATGCGCTCTGCAATGCGTTCCTGAAAGCTGCTGAAGCAGAGGGCGAAGGCGCATGGCGCATGCCATTGGGACAGGCCTATGACGACATGCTCAAATCGCGCATCGCGGATATGAAAAACATCGGTGGCCGTGCCGCTGGATCTGTGACAGCAGCACAATTCTTGCAACGGTTTGTGAAAGACGCCACACCTTGGATTCATCTCGATATCGCGGGCGTGGCGTCAGTCAAATCCGAAACCATACTCGCGCCCGTGGGTGCGACGGGTTGGGGTGTGATGGCGCTGAACCGGCTCGTGCAGGACATGTTCGAGGCTTGATATGGGTGCGGTCTATTTCTACCACCTGACGCGCAAACCCCTTGAAGCGACGTTGCCTTTGCTTCTTAGCAAAGCGCGCTCGGAGGGGTGGCGCTGTTTGGTGGTAGGGCGCAACCCGCAAAGGTTGGATGCGCTTGATACGCAGCTTTGGCAGGGCGCGGACACAGATTTTTTGGCCCACGGGCGCGCAGACGGCGCGCAAGACGCCGCCCAACCGATCTTACTGGCTGACACGCACACAGACATCAACGAAGCGGCTTGCGTCATGTGCGTTGATGGCGCTGAAGTGTCACCGTATCAGGTAAAAACCTACGCACGCACCTGCATTCTTTTTGACGGCAATAATGAGCAAGAGGTGCAAGCGGCGCGCATCCAATGGAAAACCCTCACCGATGCAGGCTGTGCCTCGCAATATTGGTCAGAAGACAGCGGCACTTGGACAATAAAAGCCAAGATAGACTAATCGCGCGTCTCTTTTTTTCTCTTAAAATATCTCCGCCAGTGGCATCAAACCTATCCACCTGCGTTTAACGGACCAAAAGCAAAGTCCCACCGGAAATTTCTATCCGCTCAAAGGTTTGCAAATAGCTCATTCCCAACAAGGATTGGGACATTTGCCCTTCATTCACATCCACTCGAAAACGCGGTATTTCGGCACCCTCCAGCCCAAAACTGTCAGCCCGTACAGAGGCAATCCGCACAGGGCCATTTGCCGTCATAGCTTCATTTAAAAACGCGAGTTCTTCGATATTAATACCTGCTGCAGTCGCATCGGCTTTGCGCAAAACCACGCCAGTTGCGCCCGTATCGACCACAAACCGGATTGGCATACCGTTTACCAAGGCTGTTGCATAGTAGTGTCCGTCGCGCGCGCGGGGCAGCTCGATCCTCGCGCCATTCTCAAATGCAGCTTGCTGTGGTACCACGATCTGGCGAATATCGCTCCACATGCCATATGCGGCGATCATACCAAAGAAAATCAGCACCCAAACAGCCATCTGTTGTAGCACTTTGTTCATCGAATTGCGCCCGCTGGTGAATAACCAAAAGGCAATCACACCCCCCAAAATCACCAGATAGATTAAATTGCCGAAGTCATCGCCAGAAAATTGCTGCATCACGGATCTCCTTTTATTCTATGTAGGCTCTATCCCGAGCAGGCCAAAATCTTGCAAGCCATTTAGCATGAATTGCACAGCCAAAGCCGCCAAAAGCATGCCCAACAAGCGCGAAACGACGTTGATTCCTGTTTTGCCAAGCTGCCGCTCCAGCGGTGTCGCGGCTTCAAAGAAAATTAAGGTGAGGAGCAAGACCAAAACCATGACAGCCAGTGACAGGCCAAGGCCGCTTAAACCGGGGTGTGCGCCTGCTAGTAGGATCACCGTTGCTATTGATCCGGGGCCTGCAATTAAGGGAATGGCCAGCGGGAAGACCGACGGATCATCAAGGTCTTCGTCTTCCTCTGCTGTATCTTCACGCCGTTTCGCACGCCGTTGGAACAACATATCAAGCGCTGTAAGCAGCAACAAAATGCCGCCTGCAATCTTGAACGCCGCCATAGAAATCCCGATAGAGCCCAACAAAGCCTCGCCAAAAATGGCGAAAAGCGCTAATATTCCCGCTGAGATCAGTGTTGCGCGGATCGCAATGGCGCGCCTTTGTTTGACGCTCATTCCTTGGGTCAGAGCGACAAATAAAGGCGTCAGGCCTATAGGATCGATAATGACAAATAGCGTCACAAAAGAGGTTATGAAAAACGCGGTATCGATCATTAATTTTCCTCAGCATCCAGTTTCTCAAGCGCGGCCATCCACATGGCTTCTGCGCGGCCATGAGCTTCCATGACTTCCGCGTATTTCTTGTTCCATGTCTCCAACTCACCCTTGCGTGCATCTTCGTAAAGGACTGGATCAGCAAGTTTTTTCGCTAGTTTATCACGCATATCGTCGATCTTGGTCATGCGTTCTTCGCATTTACGTACATCGGTGCGCAGCGCTTTCATCTGATCTTGGGAGGGACGCTTCGCCTTTGGTTTTTCGTATTGCTTCGCGCCTTTGGCCTGTTTAGCGGGCTTGTCATTGCTCAAAAGCATCTTGCGGTAGGCTTGCAGGTCTTCTTCATAGACCGATACGTGCCCGTCCTTCACGAGCCACAACCGATCGGCGACCATCGACAGCAGATGCATATCATGGCTGACTAGAATGACAGCGCCGTTATATGCGGTCAAAGCGTCAACAAGCGCTTCGCGGGACTCGATATCAAGGTGGTTGGTCGGCTCGTCCAAAATCAGCAAATGAGGAGCAGGGAGCGTGGCGAGCAGCAGCGACAAACGCGCCTTTTGACCACCCGACAGGCGACCAACAGCCGTGTCGGCCTGATCTGCGCCAAGGCCAAAGCCTGCAAGCCGCGCGCGTAATTTTGCTTGGCCTTCCGTAGGACGCTCGCGCAAGAGGTGCTCTAGCGGGGTTTCGTCGACGTATAGTTCATCTACTTGATGCTGTGCAAAGAAGCCGATGCGCAGCTTATTAGAGGTCACCATAGAGCCACTTGCGATCTTGAGGCGATCTGAGAGCATTTTGGAAAGGGTCGATTTGCCCTCACCATTTCGACCAAGCAGCGCGATGCGGTCGTCTTGATCAATCCGCAGATTGAGGTCGCGCAGAATGATTGTTTTGCCGTAGCCGACAGAGGCCTTTTCAGTCGCGATAATCGGCGGCGACAGCTCTTCGGGTTTGGGGAAGGTAAATACAGTGCGCGCGACATCTTCGGGCGCACGAATGGTTTCCATTTTCTCCAGCGCTTTGACACGCGATTGCGCTTGCTTTGCTTTTGAAGCTTTGGCTTTAAATCGGTCCACAAATGCTTGTAAATGTTCGCGTTTTGCCTTTTGCTTCTTCGCAGAAGATGCCAGCAACGCACGCCTTTGTGCGCGCTGTTTGGCGAACATGTCGTAGGTGCCTGTGTAGTAGATCAGGCCCTTGTCTTCGAGATGCAGAATGCCACCAACAGACCGATTTAACAGCTCACGGTCGTGGCTGACGATCAAGACAGTATGTGGGTACTTAACAAGGTACGCCTCAAGCCAAAGCGCACCTTCAAGGTCGAGGTAGTTGGTTGGCTCGTCTAGCAGCAGCAGGTCAGGTTGGGAGAATAGAACCGCCGCTAACGCCACGCGCATCCTCCAGCCACCAGAAAAAGCAGAACAGGGTTGCAGCTGCTCATCATGTGTAAAGCCGAGACCCCTTAGGATTGTCGCGGCGCGTGCTTCTGCGGACCATGCATCGATATCCGTCAGGCGGGTTTGGATTTCAGAAATGCGGCTTGGATCAGTGGCGGTTTCCACTTCTGTTAAAAGCTCTTCGCGCTCTGTATCTGCGCGCAGGACGGTGTCGATAAGGGACACTTCGTTGCCTGGCACTTCTTGGCTGACACCACCAATTTTCCAACCCTGCGGCATGCTGACGTTGCCCGTATCAAGCACCATTTCTTTGCGAATGATCTTGAACAAAGTCGTTTTGCCTGAGCCATTGCGCCCCACGAGGCCAACCTTATGGCCTGTTGGAATAGTGACGGATGCGTTTTCGACCAAAGTGCGGCCCGCGACGGAATATGTGATGTCAGATATCTTAAGCATGGCGAGCCTCTAACAGAGGCAATGGCGCAGCGCTAGCGGTGATATTGCGCATGTTTCATATCGCGGCTTTTCAACTTGAGACCCCCATGCTAAGCGCGCGACAGAAATTACGAGGTGCTTATCGCATGGGGCGATGCACCGTTTAAATAAAGGAAGTCTCTCATGGCTCTGGAACGCACATTTTCGATCATCAAGCCTGATGCAACACGCCGGAACCTCACAGGCAAAATCGTTGCTAAATTCGAAGACGCAGGTCTGCGCGTTGTCGCATCCAAGCGCATCCAAATGACGCTTGCACAAGCGCAATCGTTTTACGGCGTACACTCTGAGCGTCCGTTTTTTGGAGAACTTTGCGATTTCATGATCTCCGAGCCTGTCGTTGTGCAAGTTCTGGAAGGCGAAGGCGCAATCGCGAAGAACCGCGAAGTTATGGGTGCAACAAACCCTGTGGACGCTGCAGCGGGAACAATCCGCGCTGAGTTCGCGGAGTCAGTTGGTGAAAACTCTGTACACGGTTCCGACGCGCCTGAGACAGCGGCAGAAGAAATAGCGTTCTTCTTCTCTGGCCTTGAATTGGTAGGCTAATAATTGTCGGGGACAACGTGGGGGCCAGACCCCCACACCCTCGGGATGTTTGTGGAAATCGGACGATGGGCGTTAGCGTGCTTTTTTAATGACGCCAATCGCATCTAGGGCTATTTCAAGATCGGAACAGCCTTTTTCTTTTGTACTTTGACTGCGTCTTTAAGTAGGTCGAAGGTCACGCGCAACGCGGCTTTTTCAGCGCCTTGGCAATCATTTCATGGACGCCCTTGCAGGCCCATTGCGAGCGCGTAAAAACTGATCAAACGAGGTTTGGTTTCTGCGCGAATGTGTCTGGCATAGCAGGATTCAGCGCCTAAGTCGCGGATCTGTTTTGCGCTTGTTAAACCTGCTTTTGCAAAGCTGATGTCACTTGCTGGCCCGAGATTGGGAATGCTGGATATGGGATCTGTCATGTCTCTTGTTCATCACATGGACGGTAGGTCAGATACTTGCAAAATCCGTAAATAGAACAGGTTTTTCCGGTTTTTCTCTAGGTTTGGCTGGAGGTGCGGTTTGGATGGTTTTTGTTGGCGGTTCGGGGAGGTGGCTAAGAAGGCCATTGGGTATCCTTTCATGTCGATTGCAAGTTTATAGAATTAGGCTTGGCAGGGGTTGTGGGCTGTGGTTTTCCGGAATTGGGACGTTTGTGAGGTATCTCACGATCATAGCTTCCTTAGTGGATAGCGCAATTTGCACGCTTTTACCCATTGCAGAGTGACCTGCTTAGACCCTATGTAGAGTTTACGGTCCGTGGTTGCCTCGCAAACATGGCCCGGGGAGTTCCGCTGCGTCCCACTTTGCATGAAGCAAAGTCGACTGGACGCAGACCGATACGGTCTTTTGATGATCTGGTTCAAATAGATATCAAACGACCTTACGACGCGCCGTTTCTTTGATTTGAAGAGCGGCATTTTAGCAGGCACGCCATTGGCAACGATGTGACGTGTCGGAGAAGAAACGCGATGAAGCGTGCGCAGGTTACGAGTTCGAGAGCAGGAGCCCCGCAAGGGCTCTGCCGCCGTGCGCGCACTATCGCCACAAATAGACGTCCCACACAGTGTACAAATGGACCGCCAGATCATGCATTTGATAGGGCCAATGTCAGCTGTGTTGGGCGCAATCGGATATCATGGCTAAGAAAATGCTTATCGATGCCACCCACGCGGAAGAAACCCGCGTTGTTGTGGTCGACGGAAACAAGGTTGAGGAATTTGACTTTGAATCCGAAAACAAACGCCAGCTTGCTGGCAACATCTATCTTGCAAAAGTAACACGGGTTGAGCCGTCGCTTCAGGCGGCTTTCGTAGATTATGGTGGGAATCGTCACGGTTTCCTTGCGTTTTCTGAGATCCATCCTGATTACTATCAGATCCCCGTTGCGGACCGTGAGGCCCTGATGGAGGAAGAGCGCGCCTATACTGAAAGCCAGCGTCAGCGTGACGAAGAGCAGGACAACCCCAAGCCGCGCCGTCGTCGCCGCTCCTCCGCGAAAGCCGCTGAGGCATCAAGTGATGATGCGGTTGTCAGCAAAGCGGTAGAAACGTTGGAAGACACTACGTCTGGTGATATCGCTGGCATGGAAACAATTGATCTGGGCGACGAGGCTGCGGAAGCGGTAGAGGCCGTGCCAAAGGGATCATCCCCAATAGATACGGTTGCAGAGACGCCCGTCGAAACATCTGTTGCGGATGAAGCAGTCGAGGAAATTACACAAGAGATAGACGCTGACGCGGAATTGCCAGCGGAAGAAGTGGCCGCTGCTGAAACAGATGATGATGAGGTCGAGGACGATCACGCGCGTAAAGCCAAGAAGGCGGCTCAGCGTGATGAAAACATTGAATCTGTTGCGGATGATGATGACGTTGAGGACATTCGTCCCACGCGCAAGGCGCGTCCACGTCGTTACAAGATTCAAGAAGTCGTAAAAGTTCGCCAAATTCTTTTGGTGCAAGTTGTTAAAGAAGAGCGCGGCAACAAAGGCGCGGCGCTAACGACCTACCTGTCTTTGGCAGGTCGTTACTGCGTTCTTATGCCAAACACAGCACGTGGTGGCGGCATCTCTCGTAAGATCACCAATGCCGTAGATCGTAAGAAAATCAGAGAGATCGCGAACGAAATTGAAGTACCTCAGGGCGCTGGGTTGATCGTACGCACCGCTGGTGCCAAACGCACCAAGACCGAGATCAAACGCGACTATGAATACCTACAACGCCTCTGGGAGCAAATTCGCGAACTGACTCTCAAATCCATCGCCCCCGCGAAGATTTATGAGGAAGGCGATCTGATCAAACGTTCGATCCGCGATCTTTACAATCGCGACATCGATGAAGTGTTTGTTGAGGGCGAGCGCGGATATCGCACGGCGAAAGACTTCATGAAGATGATTATGCCTTCGCACGCGAAAAACGTGAAGCTATATACAGAGCCAATGCCGTTGCTCGCGCGTTATCAGGTGGAAAGCTATCTGTCGGGCATGTTTAATCCTACCGTACAGTTGAAATCTGGCGGTTATATCGTGATCGACACCACCGAAGCTCTGGTTGCGGTTGACGTGAACTCTGGGCGTGCGACCAAAGAAGGCTCCATCGAGGACACAGCGACCAAGACCAACCTTGAAGCGGCCGAAGAAGTGGCGCGGCAATTGCGTCTGCGTGATCTTGCGGGCTTGATCGTTATCGACTTCATCGACATGGACGAGCGTAAGAACAACGCAGCCGTTGAAAAGCGCATGAAGGACAAGTTGAAGTCTGATCGCGCGCGTATTCAGGTCGGTCGCATTTCCGGCTTTGGCCTTATGGAAATGTCGCGCCAGCGTTTGCGCCCCGGTATGATCGAAGCGACGACCGCGCCTTGCCCATCGTGCCATGGTACAGGCTTGATCCGCTCTGATGGCAACATGGCGTTGAACATCCTGCGCCAGATCGAGGAAGAGGGCGTGCGCCGTCGTTCGCGCGAAGTGCTTGTGCGCTGTCCGGTTGCGATCTGTAACTACTTGATGAACCAAAAACGCGAGCATATCGCGCAGATCGAACTGCGGTATGGTTTGTCCGTACGCATCGAGGGTGACCCGCTTATGGTTAGCCCCGATTTTGCGCTTGAGAAGTTTAAGACTGCGACGCGCTCTGTACCAGAGCCGTCCGCGCATGTCGTCTCTGTTGATACATCCATCATGGATCAAGTCGATGAAGATGTGAGCGAAGCAGAGGAAGACGAAGCGCCTGCTGCAGTTGAAACCCAAGAGCATGATGGTGAAGACAAGCCCAAGAAGCGTCGTCGCCGTCGTCGTCGGGGTGGTAAGAAAAACAATTCTGGCGGTGCTGACGCGCAGCAGGATGAACAGGGCGAAGAGGGCGCGGTTGCGGCTGAAATCTCAGAAACTCCTGCAGAGGGTAATCCGAACGGTGACGCAGCACCTGCTAAAGCGGAAGACGCGCCAAATGCAGATGCTGAAGTAAGCGAGACGCCAAAGCGTGTCAGACGTTCGCGCAGTCGTGCAAAGCCAAAGGTCGAAGAGGTGGATGCGGTCGCTGAAACGAGTGAAGCAGATGTCGTAAGTGACGCACCAGCAGTGGCAGTTGAAGCAGAAGCAGTACCGGAAAAGCCAAAGCGCAAACCACGTGTACGCAAACCGAAGGTCGCTAAATCTGAAGAAGTTGCGGTCGACGCGGCACCAGTTGTTGTAGAAGACGCACCAGCGCCTGCACCGGAACCTGTGGTTAAAGCGGCACCTGAGCCTGCGCCAGAACCCACACCTGTACCAGAGCCGAAGAGCGAACCAGAAGTGCTCGCCTCTGTGGAGCCTGCCAAGCCAAAGCGGCGTGGTTGGTGGTCACTGGGTAAGTAACTCTGATCAAAGAAAAGTAGACAAACGCCGCGTCATTGAACGCGGCGTTTTTTGTTTGTTAACGGCCTTTGCGGATCACATAGATCTGCGCTGCGCCATCGTCACGCAGCTCGACCAGTTCATGTCCGGCCTCTACGCAAAAATGCGGCACGTCAACGATCGCTGCTGGATCATCAGCGAGTATCTCCAGCGTATCACCCGTGGCTAAGGGCTGCAAACGCTTGCGCGCTTTCAAAACAGGCAGCGGACACAAAAGCCCAATCGCATCAAGTTTGTGTTTCATTACGATCATCTAAGCGTGATTTTTCAACCTGTCCACGTCCTTGTGACTTTTCTTTCCGCGCACTCTCAGGCTAAGTGAATAAATGGCAGAAATTGACCTCATATCACTCGGCCTCGCGCCTGCAATGATCGTTGCCCTTTTGGCAGGCATCGTGTCTTTCCTCAGCCCCTGCGTGTTGCCCATTGTGCCGCCGTATCTGGCCTACATGAGCGGTATCAGCTTGCCCGAAATGCAAGGCACAAAAGCCGCGCACCGCCAAACAGGGATCGCTGCGATATTCTTTGTGATGGGGCTGTCGACGATCTTTTTATTGCTTGGCTTCACAGCCTCGATATTAGGTGCGTTTTTCTTGCAAAACCAATTGCTCTTCGGTCAAATCGCGGGCGTTGTCATCATCATTTTTGGGCTGCATTTTTTGGGCATTTTCCGAATAGGATTATTGAACCGTGAAGCGCGCCTTGATGCAGGAGATCGCGGTGGCAGTTCGTTTGGCGCATATGTTCTGGGTCTCGCCTTCGCATTTGGCTGGACACCCTGCATTGGCCCACAACTTGGGGCAATCCTGTCACTTGCCGCGTCAGAAGCGAACGTCGTGCGCGGCACCACCCTCCTTGGCATATACGCACTCGGCCTTGGTATCCCGTTTCTGCTGGCCGCGTTCTTCATTGATCGTGCGATGGGCGTGATGAGCCTGTTCAAACGCCACATGGGCCTGATCGAAAAGGTCTCTGGCGTGCTTTTGATCCTCGTCGGGTTCGCAATGATCACAGGGGCATTCTCTCTCTTCGCCTTCTGGTTATTGGAAACATTTCCCGTACTTGGTCTTATTGGCTAGGTCATACACTTGCCAAATCCGTGCGCTAGACAAAAGCTGTGCCAAGAGGGTTGAGCAGTATGAGTGAGTAAAATTCAGGTGAGCGCAAAACGGTATGCAAGCGGCGGGTTTTCTACATTCTGGGCTATGATCCGTTTCATCCGCGCCGCTACCGCGAACTCTACCGCAAAGAAAGCGCTGCCCGAGTCGTTATTTCAGGATATGAGATCGCGTTGAATCTAAAAGAGGGCAAAGGTCCCTATGGCTGGCACTTGAGCAGAGCGATTGATGACACAGAGGTCGAGAGCGAGATCCATGTGCTCTACTGGGTCAATATGGTCAAAGCCAGCATGAATATGGGGATTTTGCCGACGTATGGTGTCATGCTGCGCACAGCGTGGACCTACATCGGATCTTGGGTTTTGTGGCGGCTGATGCGTCTGCGAAAGGGGCCAGTGATTGCTGCTCTATATCCCGTTGGGTTCTTGGTTTTGCAGGCTGTGTTGGCGTGAATCACTGCTTTTGGTCTCGCAGAATTGGTGCTGATGTTTGTGCCGAATATGCTTGGCACTGTACTTGGGTGGGGAATGGGATCGATACTTGCCTACTGTATTCTTGATTTCTTTTGCCGCAAGAATAACAAGTTTTTCGCTTATTATCTCATGCATGACTACGCCTATTCCGCACGTACGAAAGGTGCGTGCGCGCCGGAGCTTGAGACGCGCATGGACGAGTTTGTGCACCGCATTAATGAGGCGCTACGCTCTGATGTGGATGAGGTCTTGGTCGTCGGCCATTCCTCGGGTGTGCATATCGGTGTTTCTGTGATTGCGGAACTTTTGCGGGCAGGGCGTTTGCCTGCGGATGGTCCAACTCTAAGCTTTCTGACGCTTGGCCAAGTGGTGCCCATGGTGCCCTTCTTGCGTGACGCATGGCGGTTGCGTGCAGATCTGACTTATCTGTCCCAGCAGTAAACTCCGTTCTGGGTTGATGTCACGGCGCCCGGTGATGGCTGCGCGTTCGTGCTCTGTAATCCGGTCAGCGTGAGTGGGATCACACTACCTGAAAAGCTGCAAGCGCTTGTATTTTAGGCAGCTTTCTGACCAATGGCGAGACATAGAAGCGCCAGCGCCGGATTATTAATTCCTCCTTTGAAGGTGGCCGTCTACGTGAGACATTCTCCGCAATTTGGGACGCCTCCGATGCGGCAGTCGCGCGTTTGGCAGAGGTTCAAGGCGGTGCGGTCGAGATAGAGGAACACACAAACAAGGCGGCGGCCGATGTGTTCTTTCGCACTTTGTTTTCGATCCCCATTGAGCATGAAACCGCCAGTGAGGTCTTTCACGAGTTCCGCACATATAGGCGCACACAGCCGATCCTAAACATTGTGGGGTTCATTCCGATGCCTCGATGGTTCCCTAGATCTTTTCGCAGCGATACGCGTAAAGCTGCTGCCAAAATTTGCTGCTTGATCACCAAATTGACCAGTGAGCGCATGGTAGGGATCGACGCTGGCGCAGCGCCTGACGATTTGACCAAGCAAGATCATGACAACCGCTGATCCTGTGACTGGCGAAACCTTCATGACCGAAAAAATGGTCGATCAGGTCGCAATTTTCTTTCTACCGGGGCATGAAACCAGCGCTTCCGCTTTGGCGTGGTCGTTATATATAATGGCGCATTTCCTTGATTAGTAGGACAAAGTTGCGGCAGAGGCGAAAGCAGGCCTCGTCAATGATTTCAATGTGGTGGCCAAGCTACATATCAGTCGCATGTGTTTCGCGAAGCGCTGCGCTTTTACTCGCCAGTGCCAATGATGGTACGCCAAAACACTTGTCCTGAAAGTTTCGTAAACGTGAAGTGAAAGCGGGTAGTCAGATTGTGCTTAGCCCGTGGCACTTGCATCGTCACGTAAGCATGTAGGAGAATCCTGATGGCGATGATTCCGCACGCTGGGGCACCGAAAATGGCAAAACCTGTACGCGCGATTCCTATTTGCCGTTTTCTGTGGGACCGCGCGTGTGTACAGGGGCGGTGTTTGCGATGATCGAGGTAGTGTTGATCCTGTCGATGATCTTGCAGAAATACCGTGTAAGTTTGACGAATAGGAACGCGCCAGAGCCTGTCGCGCATCTGACAGTGCGCTCTAAAAATGGGGTTTTTCTACGCCTGGACTCGCTCTAAATATGAACTAGCGGCGGCGAGATTGTTCCAGTACGAACAAACGAATTGCAGAAGCCAGTCCACAATCGGTGCCGCGAATTGCATCAATTTCAGCGGCTAAGTCATTTATGGCGCGGTTTTTATCCTGTGCGATGTCACGAAAAGCATCCCAAAATGAATCTTCTAAAGACACCGACGTGCGATGTCCTTTCAAAGTGAGACTGCGTTTTTGGGGACGTTGCATCATTGCTCCGGTAAAAATCCGATTTGAGTGCCTGTTTGCGCAGCACTTTGGTGCGCATTTAGAGCGCGCGCCAGTGTTTCAGTGTAACGCTTCAAATAGCGCCGTGCTATACGAATAGCGATAACCTGAGATTTTGGAATGTCTTTGTTTTTTTCTGTTTGGCGCATCTTTAACTCTCGTCATCGCTAGATTCGAAACGGTTATGCCAAAGAAATGCGGCGATAATCTGATTTTACTATAATTTGTCGCGTTCGAGCCCATTCAACGAACGTTTAGAGAGCGTATTTTTCGCTTTTTCCAGCTCCTGCTGCGCTTTGCTCAATCCGTGCAGCGCAGCATTTTGGTCTGCGCGGGCTTTATCTTCAGCCCGCGCTTTTTGTTTGCGAAACCGGTTAAGATTGACCGGCGTGTTCATCTATTTAGGACCGATCATGTTTTCGGGGCGCACAACCGCGTCAAAAGTTTCCTCGTCTACGAAACCAAGCGCAATCGCTTCTTCTTTCAGTGTTGTGCCGTTCTTATGCGCGGTCTTAGCGACCTTCGTGGCGTTGTCATAGCCAATCTTCGGCGCGAGGGCGGTGACCAACATCAGGCTCTCTTTCATCAGCTTTTCGATGCGCGGCTCATTGGCTTGCGTACCGTTGAGCATACGTTCAGTGAAGCTTGCGGTTGCGTCACCCAGAAGTTGCATGGATTGCAATAGGTTATAGCTCATCATCGGGTTGTAGACGTTCAGTTCAAAGTGACCTTGAGAACCTGCAAATTTAATCGCAGCATCATTGCCCATCACATGTGCGGCCACTTGTGTCAGGGCTTCGGCCTGTGTCGGGTTCACTTTGCCCGGCATAATGCTTGAACCCGGTTCGTTTTCAGGCAGGATCAATTCGCCAAGGCCAGAGCGCGGACCAGAGCCAAGAAGGCGCATATCGGACGCAATTTTGTAGCAAGATCCCGCAACCGTCGCCAAAGCACCAGAAGTGAAGACCATTGCGTCATGTGCGGCGAGAGCTTCGAATTTATTTGGCGCGGTCACGAAGGGCAGGCCTGTGATCTCGGCCATATTGGCGGCGACTGTTTCGCTCCAGCCCTGTTTGGTATTCAAACCTGTGCCGACGGCAGTGCCACCTTGGGCAAGCTCGTAAATGCCAGCCATTGTCAGCTCTACACGCGAAATACCTTGGCGGATCTGATGAGCATAACCAGAAAATTCCTGACCGAGCGTCAAAGGCGTCGCATCTTGCGTGTGTGTGCGGCCGATTTTGATGATACCTTTGAATTCTTCCGCTTTTGCTTCCAAGCCAGCTAGCAATTGCTGCAAGCCCGGCATCAGCGTGTCACGTACCATCATGGCAGCGGCGATATGCATCGCTGTCGGGAACGTATCGTTGGAGGATTGGCCCATGTTGCAGTGGTCATTCGGGTGTACGGGGTCTTTTGATCCGATCACACCACCCAAGATTTCAATCGCGCGATTGGCAATGACTTCGTTGGAATTCATGTTGGATTGCGTGCCGGACCCAGTCTGCCATACGACCAATGGGAAGTTGTCGTCGAACTTACCGTCGATCACTTCGCCAGCCGCTTCGATAATCGTGTCTGCTAGTTTTGGGTCCAGATCGCCCGAGGCCTTGTTTGCCATCGCACAGGCTTTTTTAACCACGCCCAGCGCGCGCACTATCGCAACAGGCTGCTGTTCCCAACCAATTGGGAAATTCATCAAAGAGCGCTGTGTTTGTGCGCCCCAATACTTATCCGTTGGAACTTCTAAAGGGCCAAAGCTGTCGGTTTCTGTGCGGGTCGTGGACATGGGACGCTCCTGAGGTGTGGGGTCTGGTATACAATTGCATGCCGTTTAAGCCAAAAAGCTATGCACGTGCAAATAAAGAAAGGTAAAAACGAGCGGCTTATTTGCGAAACGCATCCAAAGACACAATCTCTGCGTCCTTCTGAGGGGCATCTTCTTCATCGACAAGCGTGATCTCAGCATTTTCGGTTTCGGGAGCCTCTTGGTCAACAGAATGCAGCGCTGGTTCGTCTTCATCGTCCTCGTTCGTCTCAAAACGCAGGCCGAATTCGACGGAGGGATCAACAAAAGTGCGAAATGCGTCAAAAGGGATATTCAGCAGCTCTGGCGCATCACCAAAATTTAATGTGATCGAAAAGCCGTCGTCGCGAATATCGAGATTGTCGAACCAATGCTGTACCACGACGGTCATTTCCGTCGGGTAGCGTTCGCGCAACCAATCGGCGATTTGCACGTCAGGATGGGTGGTATCAAACGTGATAAAGAAGTGATGTTCGCCGGGCAGTCCGTGGTTTTTCACATCGAGCAGAACCGTTTTGATCAGTCCACGCATCGCCGTGTGCATGAGATTTCCATAATCAATCGAATCTGTCATGAGAGCTCCCAGCTTTACCTAGCGAGAAGCATAGGCAAATTATACGCAAACCAAAAGGGCTGTTAGCACGGGCCGATACACTCTTGTGCGTAAGAGGCCGCCCCGATGAGCGCTGCATAGTCATCCTGCACCACATGGATCGCAAATTGCGACATAAAGTCCGAAAAGCGTCCCTTGTCTGCAAAGCAAGTCTGAAAGCCGTGTTGCGCCATATAAGGAAGCAAAGCACGAGCTACGCCACCGACCAAGAATATGCCACCCGTCGGCAAATGCGTCAGCGCCATGTCGCCAGAAAAATGGCCCAGTGCGCGGATCAAAAGACCTGTGGCGACATCGGCGTCTTGATCGCCGGTGCCGCAAAGCGCCATGATCTTGGAAGCCGCAAGTTCTTGATCCGTTAAATGACGATAGGCCCGCTCTAAGCCGCGACCTGACATGATATCTTCTGCGGCCACATGGCCAAGACGTGCTTCAAGATCACGCTCAAAGGCGCTTAGAGCTTCGTCGCGCGCTGAAAAGCTGATGTGACCCGCTTCTGCGGCAGGAACATATGTGTGGCTTGCAATACGGTGCACAGGAGCGACGTTCAGGCCTGTGCCAATACCGATCATCAGGCACGGCGCGTAAGTGGCACCAGTTTCACCTGTCTGCACGCGGGTTAGCGCATCGGGTGACAGGAAGGGCAGAGCATGGCCTTGCGCTTGCAAATCGTTTAGCAAAAAAGCATCCGCGCCGCCCGTGGCCTTGCACGCAGAGGCGGTATCAATCGCCCAATCAAGGTTTGTCAAACGACCAGCGCCGTTTTCAACAGGACCCGCCAGAGCAAGACTGACGGCATCAGGCTTCGCGCCTTGCGCTGTCACGTAGTGCCGTAAAATATACTCTAAATTCTTGGATTTCGCATTTTCATAGCGTGTCACGGTCTCCGCGCGCAGCACCGTGCCATCCAGCAACGCCACGCGTGTGTTCGTTCCACCTATGTCTGCGGCAAGGGTTAAAAGGGTATTTGTGCTCATAGGATGCTCAATACGCGTTTGCGCTAACAACGCAAGGCGTGTTGCAACGCTTAATAAGAGGCTTTGGGCGTGCGTACGAGCGTGTCAAAATCCACCTGTTCTGCACCAAGACGTTTTTCATAGCCCAAAGCCCACTCATATTGTTCGCGCAGCTTTCACTTCAAAAATCATATTGAGCCAACTGCGTGGCGAAAAATAAAGGGTGCTGGTTTTCATACCAACACCCAATCACTCAAGCTTAACAGCTGATTAAGCCTTGCGGCGACGTCCACCTGTGCGACCTGCGCGCCCGCGACCTTCTTGACCAGCTTTTGGTGCCACCTTGTTGGATTTGATCCATTCCCCACCACCCTCATCATTGTTTGTAAGGAAGTTTGCCGCGCGAATGGCTTCCATCTCCTTGCCTGCACGTGGTTTGGTCGATCCAAATCCAAATAGCTTACAGATCGTCTCATCGTCCATGTACGCAGGCAGAATCACACCGGAGGATTCGATCTCAGCACGCTTCTCAGCCATCTTTTTAGGACCAACTGGGATGGCCACAGGGTTCATAATTGCCGAAGTCATGCCAGCGCCCATCGCCATCGGTAGGAACGCATTGTTAATGCCGTGACGGTTGGGTAAGCCGAAAGAAATGTTGGATGCGCCACAGGTCGTGTTCACACCCAACTCTTCGCGCAAGCGCCGCACCAGTGTGAACACCTGCAAACCAGCTGTGCCCATCGCACCAATCGGCATCACCAGTGGATCGACTACGATGTCATGCGCAGGAATGCCGAAATCAGCTGCGCGTTCGACAATTTTTTTAGCAACCGCGAAGCGCACATCGGGGTCTTCTGAAATGCCTGTGTCATCGTTGGAGATTGCAACAACTGGCACATTGTATTTCTTCACTAATGGCAAAACCATCTCAAGACGCTCTTCTTCGCCCGTCACGGAGTTGAGCAAGGGGCGACCCTCTGCTGCGGCCAAACCCTGCTCCAATGCACCGGGAACCGAACTGTCGATGCACAAAGGGCAGTCTGTGACCGCTTGCACGACTTCGATCAGCTGACGCATCAATTTGGGTTCCACAAAGTTGTTGTCCGCATATCGTGGGTCTTCCGCCATTTTGCCCGAGAATACCGCGCCGGAATTGATGTCGAGAATGTTCGCGCCCGCCGCAACTTGCGCAATCGCGTCAGCTTCCACGCGCGAGAAATCATCGCGCTCCAACTCTACATTTAGGATCTTGCGACCTGTTGGGTTAATCCGCTCGCCGATCACGCAAAAGGGCTGGTCAAAGCCCATGATGGCTGTTTTGGTTTTGGATTCAATTACTGTAAGCGTCATATTGCTCGATCCTTAGAAAGCGTTTGCGGGACGGCCAGAAGCGCCGCCGTGCTCAATTGCCCAATTGGCGTTGGTCTTGATGCCGCCAAGGGGAAAGAAGTGTACTTTTTCGATGTTGGAATCGGGGTTCGCGGCTTTGTGCGCGGCCAGTTGGGCCAAAACTTCAGTTGGTTCATAGGGCAAAAGCAGCTTCGTCACATCCATTGCTCGTTTTTGCAAAACCTTCAAAGAGGGTCCTACACCGCAAGCAATCGCGAATTTGATCAAGGTTTGCAATTTCGCTGGACCCGCAATGCCTATGTGAATCGGGATATCAATGCCTGCTGCTTTTATCGCATCGGCCCAATCAATGAGTGGACCTGTTTCAAAAGCGAACTGCGTGGCTAAAGCCATTTGCGCATCCGTGCGCTCGTCGAAAGATTGCTTCCAGTGCAGGGCTTCCATCACATTTGCATCTGAGCCGCTAGGGTCGATATCTTTGTTGCCCTCAGGGTGACCCGCGATGTGCAAGCGTTTGAAACCTGCCTTATCGAATTGGCCCGTCTCCAAAAGCTGCATTGAGCTGTGAAAGTCGCCATGAGGCGTGCCGATGCCACCTGCAAGCAAGAGCGCTTGATGCACATCGGCTTCAGCTTGATAGCGGGCGATCCAATCCGCGAGGGTCGCTTCGTCTTTGATTATGCGCGCGGGAAAGTGCGGCATGACATCGTAACCCTCAGACTTAATGCGTGCGGCGGTTGCGACCATATCTTCAATCGGCGTGCCTTCGATATGGGCGATGTAGACGCGTGTGCCCTTGGGCAGATAGGCGCGGAAATCATCGACCTTTTCAGCCGTGCGCGGCATCACCTCTATGGAGTAGCCTTGCAGGAACGCTTCAACTTCGGCGCTATTGCCCAGATCTACGCGGGCCACCTTTTTCATAAAATTCAACAAGGCCATGATTGTCTCTCCCAAACCCATCAAATTAGTCGCTGGCGCTTACGCCCAGCCATCCTTAGCGATCAGCGCTTTTAAGCAATCGTTGTCATACTCTGCCTCAAGGCGCAGTGCTTCCGCTTCTACGATTGCGTCCGGCTCACCTTCCATGGGATAGGGCGCGGCTTTGCGCCACTCCGCCAGATAAGCGTCTGCATCTTTGGCATTCACTTTCATCGCAGCACGATCAATCGCTTGCTCGAACCGCTCCTCAAGTTGGCGCTTGGATCCACGACGGCCTTTGCCAACAATCACTTGAGCGGGAATGTCGCGCCAAAACACAACTACTACATCTGGCATTGCTGATTCCTTACGTCTTTAAGTTCTTAATCCCTCGTACTGCACAGCGCGGGTGCGTCAGGGTTTGATATCGACAAAACGTCGCACCGCAGCGACGCTTGTCAATAAGTTGAGTTTAGCCGCAGCGCAGCATCACTTGCTAGTATGATTCAGGTTGCGCGCGGCTCAAAATTCTCATGGACTTTATGAAACAGCGCGCGTGCACAAGCCTCTTGCGAGGATCAAAAAGCGGGCGTAGGCTAGGGGCAACACGAAACATCGGAGGGCGTAAGTATGACGCCCAAGCGTCCCAAAGGTGCGGGCGCATTCCTGAAAACGGTCGAGAGCCCCGCGCCGAAACCGCCCGATTCACGTGCGCTTTATGCAGCGCTGGATTTGGGTACGAACAGTTGTCGCATGTTGATCGCCCAACCGAAGGGCAGTCAATTTCATGTGGTTGATAGCTTTTCCAAGTCCGTCCAATTAGGGGCAGGGTTGGAGAGTACCGGCAAGCTGAGCAGTGCGTCTATGTCGCGCACGATCCAGGCTTTGAGAATTTGTCAGCAAAAACTGAAACACCACAAAGTGAAACACATGCGTCTTGTGGCGACAGAAGCCTGTCGCCGCGCGAGAAATGGTGCAGGCTTTATGCGCCAAATCACCCGTGAAACGGGTCTTACTCTGGATATAATTAAGCCTGAGGAAGAGGCGCGTTTAGCGGTGATTTCCTGTGCGCCTTTGGTGTCGACCAAGACAGAACAACTGCTTGTTGTGGATATAGGCGGTGGTTCGACCGAGTTGGTTTGGATCGATCTAAGCGCGGTGCCAAAGCCCGAACGCCCCAAAGCGATCATGCGCCTGCACGCCGGATTTCACACGCAAGATAGCCCTTTTGCGGCGGCCAAAGTGGTGGATTGGATTTCCGTGCCATTAGGGGTCGCGACCTTGCGTGACCATTTCGATGATGTGGAAGATGATGCCGCGTGCTTTGCGTTGATGAGCTGGTATTTTGAAGAGAATCTCTCGGAGTTTGCGCCTTACAAAGACGAGCAAACCCGCGAAGGTTTTCAAATCGTTGGAACATCTGGCACTGTAACTACAGTTGCGGCCTCACATCTAGGGCTTAAGCGCTATGATCGGAATAAGGTTGATGGGCTGCGTATGACGTCCGATCAAATCGACAAAGTGATCCGGATGTATCTGAACCTTGGCCCTGCAGGGCGTCGCAGGGATCCACGCATTGGACATGATCGCCAAGCTTTGATCATGTCGGGTGCCGCGATCTTGCAGGCGCTTTTGCGGTGCTGGCCGACGGATCAACTCTCTGTGGCTGATAGAGGGCTGCGCGAAGGTTTACTCTACGCTCAAATGAGCGCAGATGGTGTTTTGGAAGACGGCATGTATTAAAGGGTGGGATTGTTCTCGAAAAATAGAACCAGCGCCTTTTGCAAGTGTTCAGAAAGATAAGTGGCATGGCAAAGACTCCTACGGGCAAAAACAATTCAGGCCGCGGCCAACGTGATTTAACCGTGAAAGTTAAATCCGCGCGCGGGAGACGCATGTCCTCAACGCTTTGGTTGCAGCGCCAACTCAATGACCCTTACGTCAAACGCGCGCAGGCGGAAGGTTATCGTGGCCGCGCCGCATTCAAAATCATGGAACTTGATGACAAATACCGCTTTCTAGTGCCCGGCGCGCGCGTGGTTGACCTTGGCTGCGCGCCAGGCGGCTGGTGTCAGGTAGCTGTACCGCGCATTAACGCGCTTGGTGATCGCCGTGGCAAATCGGTGGGCACATTGCTTGGCATTGACATTCAAGAGGTGGAAACCATGGCTGGCGCTGAGTTTCATGTCTTGGATTTCCTTGATGAAGGCGCCGACGACAAAGTGAAAGAGTGGCTTGGCGGTAAGGCAGATGTTGTCATGTCCGACATGGCCGCGTCGTCCTCTGGGCACAAACAAACCGATCACCTTCGAATCATGCATTTGTGCGAAACCGCTGCTTACTTTGCGTTTGATGTCCTCGCGGAGGGTGGCACGTTCGTTGCGAAAGTTCTTGCGGGCGGCGCGGAGGGCGATTTGCAAAAATTGCTAAAGCAGAACTTCACTAAGGTTGCGCATATGAAACCGCCAAGCTCGCGCTCGGATAGCTCTGAGAAATTTGTTGTCGCGACTGGTTTTAAGGGACGTGGTAATGAAGATGTTTAACGCCTTAACAGGCTTGGCGCTGATCCCTGTATAAGCAATGGCCCAAGAAAAATTCGGAACGGAATTGTGCGAAGCTGCTGAAACTAATCGCACGATTGAAGTGGTCTACGACAAAGATGCTTCAAAAGGCTGCGCGCCGCGCTTGATCGACATGCATCAGGTCGCTTTTGGCAACAATGGCAGTCTTTACATGCACGGCTGGCAATTTCGCTGCTGCACCAAAGGGCGTGAATTTGAAGCCAAGCTATTTTTTTAAATTCGAGAAGATCAAATCAGTTGAGTTAATCGACGGCACGTTCGCTGAAAAATCCCAGGCTGCCAAGGACGCGGGCTGGAATGGCTGCATCGGATCCAATTTCTTCATCAAAGAAAATATCTGCGAATAGGGCGAATCTGGTAGGCCCGGCAGGACTTGAACCTGCAACCAACGCGTTATGAGCACGCTGCTCTAACCAATTGAGCTACAGGCCCTACCTTGACCTTTGCTTAGCACACGGCGCAGGCGCGTCAAGCGTGCTGATTGCAACGCCGCGTATGATAATGTAGGCGATGCGCAAAGCTAACATCTCGGAGATTTCCATGAGCGAGCAAAACCCCAAAACCGGCATTACATATGCAGATGCAGGCGTGGATATCGACGCTGGCAACGCATTGGTCGAGCGGATCAAACCCGCCGCTAAGCGCACCAATCGCAGTGGTGTTATGTCAGGGCTTGGTGGCTTTGGTGCACTCTTTGATCTTAAAGGGGCAGGGTTTAATGACCCGATCCTTGTGGGTGCCACCGACGGTGTTGGCACTAAACTGCGCATTGCGATTGATACAGGAAATGTTGACGGTGTTGGCATTGATCTTGTCGCCATGTGCGTCAATGATCTTGTCTGCCAAGGCGCGGAGCCTTTGTTTTTCCTTGATTATTTCGCAACAGGACATCTGAAAACAGACACAGCCGCCCGCATCATTGAAGGCATCGCAGAGGGCTGCGTGCGCTCCAATTGTGCGCTGATTGGTGGGGAAACTGCTGAAATGCCAGGAATGTATCCTGATGGCGATTTCGATCTTGCAGGTTTCTCTGTTGGCGCGATGGAGCGTGGTAGTGAAATGCCAGCTGATGTGCAGGTTGGAGATGTCTTGCTTGGCCTTGCCTCTGCCGGCGTGCACTCCAACGGCTATTCGCTTGTGCGCAAACTCGTTGAGATATCTGGCCTCGCGTGGGGTGACGACTGTCCCTTCGCAGATGGTACGCTTGGCGAGGTGCTGTTGACGCCTACAAGGCTTTACGTAAAGCAGGCGCTTGCGGCGGTCCGTGCGGGTGGTGTGCATGCTTTGGCGCATATCACCGGCGGTGGTTTGACAGAAAACATCCCGCGAGTACTGCCAGATTGTTATGGTGTCGAGATTGACCTCAACGCATGGGAATTACCACCTGTTTTCAGTTGGATGGCGCAGACAGGCGATATCGCAGAAGCCGAAATGCTCAAGACATTTAACTGCGGGCTGGGCATGGTCCTTAGCGTCGCCGCTGATCGCGCTGACGCGCTGACAGAGCTGTTGCAGGCCGAGGGTGAAAATGTCGCGCGCCTTGGTTATGTAACTGACACGGGCGAAGTACGCTACACAGGATCCCTGCTTTGAAACCACGCGTTGCGGTGCTAATATCTGGTGGTGGATCCAACATGGTGAAGCTTCTGGAAAGCATGGATAGTAACCATCCGGCAGAACCAGTTCTGGTGCTGGCCAATTCCGATAGCGCAGGTGGTCTAGCAAAAGCGCAAGCGCTCGGCACGCAAAGCGATTTCGTCGATCACAGGCTATACGGCGAAAATCGTGCAGCGTTCGAATATGCATTGATTGCCAAGCTTGATGCAGCACAGGCCGATCTCATTTGTCTCGCAGGATTCATGCGCGTGCTGACCTCGCACTTCATTGATCGCTATGACGGACGTATGTTGAACATTCACCCGTCTTTATTGCCTAAATATAAAGGTTTGCACACTCATGCCCGCGCATTGGAAGCGGGGGATACAGAAGCTGGCTGCACTGTGCATGAGGTCACAGCCAAACTGGACGATGGCCCTATCATAGAGCAAGCACGCGTGCCTATTTTGAGCAATGACACGCCAGATAGGCTTGCGGCGCGTGTCTTGATCGAAGAACACCGCATTTATCCATTGGCTTTACGACGATTTTCTGAAGCTTTGTAAACCATACTAGAGCCGCCCTGACGAAAGCCTTTATTTTGTTATGCATTTCGCGTAGGCCTGCCTCAACTTAACTTGGACGATCGAAAACGCATGCTGACAATCACTACAACCGAAGCCCTTGCCGAATTCTGCGAAGCGGCCAAAAAACACCCCTATGTGACGGTTGATACAGAGTTTTTGCGCGAACGGACTTATTATTCCAAACTCTGTCTTGTGCAATTGGCGATGCCAGGAACCGATGACAGTAATTGTTGTTTGGTAGACCCCTTGGTGGAGGGCATCTCGCTCGAGCCGCTTTATGATTTGTTCCGCGACACATCCGTGGTGAAAGTATTTCACGCAGCGCGTCAGGATATTGAGATTTTCCAAGTTGATGCAGGAGTGATTCCAACGCCCTTGTTTGACACGCAAGTGGCGTCGATGGTGTGTGGGTTTGGCGAACAAGTGGGTTACGAAACCCTCGTGCGCAAGATTGCCAAGCAAGAGATTGATAAATCCTCGCGCTTCACAGATTGGTCGCGCCGTCCTCTAAGCGATGCGCAGGCGAATTACGCATTGGCGGATGTCACGCATTTGCGCCAAGTCTATGATTTCTTGGCTAAAAAACTAAAGAATCAAGGGCGGTCTCATTGGGTAGATGAGGAAATGGAGATTCTCAACAATCCGGACACGTACATTACACTGCCTGAAAACGCGTGGAAGCGTGTTAAGATCCGCAACAACGGGTCAAGGTTCCTTGCGATCGTGCGTGAATTGGCGCGGTTTCGCGAAGACTATGCGCAGACCAAGAATGTGCCGCGCAGCCGCGTGTATAAAGATGATGCGTTGGTTGAACTGGCCTCTACAAAACCCAAAGATCACGGTGACTTAGGGCGTTCTCGCCTTTTGCTGCGCGAGGCGCGTCGTGGTGATATAGCTGAAGGCATCTTGAAAGCTGTGAAAACCGGTTTGGCTTGCCCTGAAAGTGATCTTCCAAAAGTGGATTACAAAAACGAGCGTTTGCAAGTGAACCCTGCCTTGGCAGATCTTTTGCGCGTGTTGCTGAAGGCCAAAACAGCCTCGGCTGGTGTTGCGTCCAAATTGGTCGCGCCGACGTCAGAACTCGATGCTATCGCAGCGGGTGAGCGGGATGTGACGGCACTGACTGGCTGGCGGTTTGAGATTTTTGGCGAAGATGCGCTAAAGCTGTGCAATGGTAAAATTGCGCTGGCTGCCAAAGGGAATGACGTGATCTTGGTGCCAGTCTAAGCGACAGGTTTTACATTAACGACGTCGCGTACTGCGCTGATTTTGTGCGCCTATCACGATAATCTTGCGTGCGCTTTTCAGCTCTTGATTGCTGATGTAGCGCGCTGCGTTGATCTGACGGGCCGCTTCGCTGCCACCACGGATAGCACTCTTAGAACGTACTGCCTTCAAAGTGTAGCTGAGTACACCATCGACGGGCATGCCGTCATTGTCTTGCTGCAAACGCACGTCATAATAGCCGATACCGTCAGACACACCCACGACGTGGACAATCGCACCACCCGGTTTGCGTTCAATACGCAAGCTCTTGATCTGAGCGACGGGCGTTCCTTGATAATCAACTTTCTTACGCGTAAGGGCTTTCTGTTTCGGGATCAACGGGTTAACGATGCCATCGGCACTTATCGCTTCGCTGCGTGATTGACCAAACCAATTGCCGGGATTGACCCAGCTGTCAGAAAGACCACCGCCGCCACCGCAACCAGTCAAAATCAAGGCGCTCCACAAAAGCAGTGGGCGCGCTGTCGAACGTGCAGATGGTAGTGTCATGTGGTGCCTCGTCTTTACTTTTGTCTGAGATATCGCATCCGTGCGGACTTGAAAAGCGGCAACACAAGACTGGACGTTTGCACATTTGCTGATTACCTCAAGTGCAACACGAGAGGGGAAGCATCATGGCAAGCGCTGCGTTTGAAGAAATCGTTGAAGATTTTGAATTTCTGGAAGATTGGGAGGAGCGGTATCGCCATGTGATTGAGCAGGGCAAAGCCATGGAACCTTTGGATGCTGCGTTGAAAGTGGACGCAACAAAGGTTAATGGCTGTGCAAGTCAGGTTTGGTTGCATCCTAAGATAGAGGGTGGGGTTTTCCGGTTTGACGGTGAAAGTGATGCGATGATAGTCAACGGATTGATTGGTGTTTTGCGGATTCTTTACAACGACTTACCTGTCACACAGGTGCTCAGTGTGGATGCTAAAGGTGAGCTGGGCCGCTTAGGCCTCAACGATCACTTGTCTGCGCAACGCTCTAACGGATTGGCAGCGATGATCACGCGCATTCGCGAAACGGCTGCAAAGGCCGTTTAACCCCCTAGTTTGAACGAGTTGGTGGTCAGTGCGTCTGGCCATCCGATGTAGGCTCGATCAAATAAACCAGCGCGCAAATCAAAACAATTGCAATTACCGGCTTTACGCGCTTTTCCGACGGTGGATTGCGCGCCCAGCGGGTCATGCGCAGAAAATGACGCGGATTGATCATCGCTCTATGCGTCGTCGTCTTCGATGAAGCGAACCTTGCCTATAAATGGCAGGTTGCGGTTGCGCTGTGCGAAATCGATGCCATAACCCACAACAAATTCATCTGGAATTTCAAAACCGATCCAGTCAGAGCGGAAATCCACCTCGCGCCGCGTCGGTTTGTCGAGCAATGCAATGGATTTCAACCGTGCAGGATTGCGCGATTGCAGCAAATGCGTGACATGGTTCAACGTGTGACCCGTATCGACGATATCTTCGACAACCAGCACATCTCGCCCTTCAATTGCGCCGCGCAAGTCTTTGAGAATGCGTACTTCTCTGCTGCTTTCCATGCCGTCGCCATAGGAAGATGCCTCCAAGAAATCGACCTCGACGGGCAGGTCCAATTCACGCACTATATCAGCGATAAACACAAATGATCCGCGCAAAAGACCAACCACCACAAGCTTGTCTGTACCTTTGAATTCGGCTTCGATATCGTGGCTCAACTCCTCAATACGGGCCGCAATCGACTTGGCCGAAATCATTTGATCGATGACATATGGACGCTGTGACATGGCTTCCTCTTGATTTTTGGCTCGATGCATAAGACATGCAGCACAACTGAGATAACGGGAAATGCATCGGTATGCCAACGCATTCTGAAGATCGCCACATGCCTTACACGGCGCAGCAAATGTACGAACTTGTGTCGGATGTTGCGTCTTATCCTGAATTTCTGCCGTGGTGCGCGGCTGCGCGGATTAGATCCGTGAAGCCTAAGGGTGAGAGCAAAGTCATGCTGGCGGATTTGGTCGTCAGTTTTAAAGTGTTCCGAGAAAAGTTTGGCAGTCGCGTGGTGCTGCATCCGAGCGATAAAAAGGTGGATACGGAATATTTGGACGGGCCGTTTAAGTATATGAAATCCAACTGGTCGTTCGAGAATGCGCCGGACGGCGGTTGTCACGTGAAATTCTTCGTGGATTTTGAGTTCAAGAACGCGATCCTGCAGGGTATTATCGGTATTGTCTTTAACGAGGCCATGCAACGTGTCGTGCGCGCGTTTGAGAAACGGGCGGACGCGCTATATAGCGCGTAGGACGGGCGTTAGGGCCTTGGATCAAAGGCCAAAACCATATTGAGATTTACGATTACTACACTCGCACTTGTTGCGCCGCTTTTGACAGGCGCGCTTTTTGGCGGCGTTTGGATCTGGGCCAGGCTGACTTACATCACCGTGTTCGCCTATGCATTTGATCGCCTCACGCCGCTGTTTTTTCAAAATGCTAATATGGGTGCGGAATTTCCTACGTCTGACGTGCTTAGCGTTGCTTTGGCGTTCGCACATTTCATTGTTCTTGGCGCTGTCGTCTATGCGCTGGTTCATGACGCAACATTGCCAATGCTACAAAAAATCGCACTGTTCTTTGCGACTGCATTGTTTGCAGGTCAGATCGTGCATCCCAATGCACATGAGCTGATCCACCGACCGAACCGAATACTGTGACGGTTGGGTAAGGCGGTCTATATGTCGATCCTGATGGGGCATCACGCCTCTGCGCATCCGCTGGTGCATCATGTGCATGTGGGCACTTCGAATGATCCTGTGTCCGCGCCGAAAGGGCGTGGGTTCTGGCGTTTCTTCGGTCGTTCGTGGATCGGGTCGTACCGCGCGGGCTATACGGCCGAAAGCAAACGCCACAGAGGGAAGGGCTTGCACCCCTACACGATGTACCTCCTTGGTGCGCTTGTCAGTTTGCTTGGCGCATTTGCGATCGGGGGCGTCATCGGCGTTTGATTTGGGCTCTACTGGGGGCATATGCGCAGCTGCAAATTTTTCTCAGCGACTATGTGCAACACTATGGTCTGAGACGTAAAATGTTGGAAAATGGTAAGCTTGAAGCGGTTGGTGCGCGCCAGAGCTGGAACACGCCGCATCGCTTCTCTGGGGCGATGACGCTCAATGCGCCGCGTCACTCTGATCACCACACGCATCCCAGTCGCAACTATCCATCGCTACATCTGCTTGAGGCGGAGATGCCAATGCTCCCCTATAGCTTGCCAATGATGGCGGTGATCGCGCTGATGCCGCCGCTCTGGCGACGGGTTATGGACCTACGTGTTGAGACATGGGAAAACAGGGCCTGAAACCAAACGAGCGGACCAAATGGCCCGCCTGTAAAGGCCGTAAATGTTTTGTTATTACGAGGACATATCGTAAGCGCGCTCGCCATGTACCGCGAGATCCAGACCGCTCGTCTCGGTTTCAAGATCCACACGCATTGGCGTGATTGCCTTAACAACAAAGATCAAAACAACTGTGACAACAGAAGTGTAGACACCAACAATTACCAAGCCACCAAGTTGCGCAGCCCATGTGCCTGCACCAAAGATCGCGATCATCACAGTTCCGAAAATGCCGCCAACACCGTGCACCGCAAAGACATCAAGCGTGTCATCAATCTTAAGACGGTTGCGGATCAGAAGCACCGCTTCTTGGCACAAGATACCAGCAACAGCACCGATGATCAGGGCCTCAACAGGGCCAACAAAACCGGACGCAGGCGTGATGGATGCAAGGCCTGCAATCGTACCCGTCACGATGCCCACGAGGGAGGCCTTGCCAAACTTATACCGCTCCCACAGCGCCCAAGTCAGCGAAGCAGTTGCCGCAGAAATATGCGTCACCGTGATGGCCATCGCAGCGCCCCCATTAGCAGCCAATTGCGATCCGCCATTAAAGCCGAACCAACCGACCCAAAGCATACCCGCACCGATCATCACAAAACCGGGGTTGTGAGGAGGTGTGTGCTGGTTTTTGCGTGGCCCAAGGAAAAAGGCGATGAGCAAAGCCGCAAGGCCAGCGGTTTCGTGTACCACGATGCCGCCCGCGAAATCACGCACGCCCGTCTCGCCGAATATTCCGCCATCAGCTAGAAAACCGCCGCCCCAGATCCAGTGCACGACAGGCGCGTAGCAAAGTAGCATCCAAGCGCCAGAGAAGAGCATCACAAAGCCAAAGCTAACACGTTCCACATAGGCACCTACGATCAAGGCAGGAGTGATAATAGCGAAGGTCATTTGGAATGCGAAGAACAGGATTTCGGGGATCGTGCCGGACAGACTGTCAGTCGTCACGCCATTGAGAAAGGATTTACCCAAACCGCCCCAGATCCCGTTGCCATCGCCAAATGCGATAGAATAGCCAACCGCAAGCCATAGAACGCTCATCAAACAGGCAATCGCGTAGCAATGCATAAATACGCTTAGAACGTTGCGCGCACGAACAAGGCCACCGTAAAACAAAGCAAGTCCCGGAAGTGTCATAAAAAGGACCAACGCCGTCGCGGTCATAATCCAAGCAGTATCAGCACCGATCATCGCGGGGCTCCTTTTCCATAAAAACTGTCTGAGGGGTAAGTGACGTCCATCGGCTGCCTTAAAAAGAGGCGAGGCACAGGATTACTGCCACTTTCTGCTGCAAATCAATAACCGCCTTAAGTTTGGGCGCTGTTTTTGCGGGTTTGCTTAAAAATCAGGCGCTTTGTGAAAGGGCGCTTAGAATCAACTCAAGCGCATGATCGCGGGCTGCATGGCGGACATTTGCACGCCCCAATGCGCCGAATTCTACTGTTTGCGTGGCGGCTTTTGTTGGGGTCGCCAAGCCAAAGCAGACGCGCCCCTCTGGTTTGAAGTCTGATCCGCCGGGCCCCGCGATGCCAGTCACGGACACAGCAAGCTGCGCGTTTGAGTGCGCCAAAGCACCACGCGCCATTTCAGCAGCCACTTCTTCACTGACAGCACCGTGCTTTGTTAATGTTTGATCTTGAACGCCAAGCATCTCGTATTTGGCCGCGTTGGTATAGGTGACAAATCCGCGCTCAAAAACGGCGGAACTTCCCGCAATCTCTGTGAGCGTGGCGGCGATCAATCCCCCCGTGCAGCTTTCCGCTGTGGTGATCATCAGGCCTTGCGATTTGGCAAGCTCAAGGATGTGAGCAGCGTTCATCACAATAAAACAAAATGGAAGAAGGCCGCGAACAGGATTACACTGACTGCCGCGAAGACACCCGCAAACACATCGTCGAGCATGACGCCCAACGCATCGTCACGCCGATCCGCCCAACCCACAAGCCATGGCTTTAGAATATCAAAAGCACGAAACAACATGAAGGCCGCAACCCAACCAGGCCAAAGCGTAAGCGTGCTGATCTCCAATAACCAAGCCCCATAAAACACAGGGGCAATGGCGATCCATTGGCCGATCACTTCGTCGATCACGATTTCTGAGGGGTCATGATTGTCGCTGCCTTTGGTCATTTGTTCTGTCGCCCACCAGCCTTTGAAAAAACCGACGACGATGGCGATGCAAAACAGCCAAAAGCCACCAATTTGATAGACCAGAAATCCCATAGGCAGGGCTACCAGCGACCCCCATGTACCGGGCGCAGGTTTCAAATGCCCCACATAGAAAACTGTGCCGATCAAACGTCCGAGAGTGGCTGTCATGCTTTTACCAATGTTGCTGTAGCAAGGGCGGCGATGCCTTCCTCGCGTCCTGTAAATCCAAGTTGTTCGCTTGTTGTGGCTTTGATCGACACGCGATTTGCATCAAGGTCCATCAGTTGCGCCATTGTCAGCTTCATCTTGGTCGCATGCGGCCCCACCTTGGGATATTCGCAGATCAGCGTGCAGTCAATGTTAGAGATCTGAAAGCCACGAACACGTGCCAAATCGACGGCGTGACGCAGAAAAATCTCACTTGCAGCGCCTTTCCATTGCGGATCAGAGGGTGGAAAATGCTGGCCAATATCGCCATCTGCCAAAGCGCCATAGATCGCGTCAGTGACCGCGTGCATACCCACATCTGCATCCGAATGCCCTTTAAGGGCTTTGGTGTGCGGAATTTGGACGCCGCATAGAATAACGTGATCTCCGTCTTCAAACGCGTGCACGTCGAAGCCGTTGCCAAGGCGTATATCCATGTTTTGCTCCAATATGGCGGCCGCGCGGGCGAAGTCTACGGGCGTTGTGATCTTCAAGTTTCTCTCATCGCCCTCAGTGATCGTAACGTCAAGACCAGCGGCTCGCGCGACTTCGACATCATCGGCAGCACCGCCTTTATGGGCACGGTGTGCGGCTAGAATGGCGGGCAGGGCAAAGCCTTGCGGTGTTTGTGCGCGAAACAAAGCGCTGCGATCCTGCGTGCCACTGACTTTGCCACCAGCGCCGATCCAAAGCGCGTCACTGACGGCAATGGCGGGGGCGGCGCCCGCTGCATGCTCTAAAGCGCTGATGACACCTTCGATTACAGAGGACGGAGTGGTGCAGCGCGCGACATCGTGGATCAAAACGTGGGTGATCTCGGGGCTTAGGGCCTCTAAACCATTACGCACAGACACATCGCGCGTGGGACCTCCATGGATGGGTGTGATGCCTTGGATGTCTTTCGCAAAATCAACGTCATCAGGGTGAACCACGAGAACAATATCGGCAATGTCTCCGCGATTGCTAAACTGATCACAGCTCCAATTCGCGATGCGCTTGCCCGCGATCTCTTGCCATTGCTTGGGTAAAGGCCCGCCAGCCCGCGCGCCGCGACCTGCTGCAACGATGACAACGCCTATGCGCATATTTGAACGAGTTATCTTCATGATCTTGTCTTATCGCGCTGACATGTGGCGTGCAACGAAGGTGCTATTTGCACAAAAATTACGCACAAACATGAATTCGCCTATTATTTACACGCAACTGCATTGAGCCTTCTCCCATGCATTCCTATAAATCCCATATGACAGGGACACTTCACATCGGACACACCCAACTGACACCGCCAGTATTGCTCGCGCCTTTGGCCGGCATTACCGATCTGCCGTTTCGCAATCTAGTCAGCAGTTTCGGCGCAGGTTTAGTGGTCAGCGAAATGGTGGCGAGCCAAGAAATGGTGCAAGCCAAACCCGGCGTGCGTGAAAAAGCGGAGCTGGGCTTTGGCGCGGCGCGTACATCGGTGCAAATTGCAGGGCGGGAGGCCTATTGGATGGCCGAAGCTGCTCGTCTTGCCGCAGGCAATGGGGCGCAAATTATCGACATCAATATGGGATGTCCCGCTAAGAAAGTGACGAGCGGCTATTCCGGCTCTGCTTTGATGAAAGACCTCGATCACGCTCTGACTTTGATCGAAGCAGTGGTCGGGGCTGTTGATGTGCCCGTTACTTTGAAGACGCGGTTGGGCTGGGATGATCATCTACTGAACGCCGCAGAACTGGCTGTACGGGCTGAATCTGCGGGAATTCAAATGATTACGATCCACGGACGCACGCGCTGTCAATTTTATAAGGGGCAGGCCAATTGGAGTGCGATCAAAGCGATCAAAGCTGCGGTGCGTATCCCCGTGATTGCGAATGGTGATATCGTTGATGTGGCGACGGCACGCAAGGCGCTGTCACAAAGTGGCGCGGATGGCATTATGGTTGGGCGTGGCGCGCAGGGACGTCCTTGGATCTTGGCGCAGATCGCGGCGGAGCTACACGGCCTGCCTGCACCCAAGCTTCCTAAAGGTGCAGCGCTAATTGATATGGTGCAAGGTCACTATGGAAACATGCTTGCGTTTTACGGCGAAGCACTGGGCAGCCGCGTCGCGCGCAAGCATTTGGGCTGGTATATGGATGATGCTCACACACCAGTGGACATCCGCAAAACTGTTCTAACCACACGTACTTCCAAAAATGTCATGGCGCTCCTGCCGCGCGCTTTGGTAAGCCATGATGCAAGCGAGGCCGTCGCATGAATTCAAACGCAAATCTTTGGCAATCCTTGCCGCTTGCCACTGTCTTGATTGATCAGGATGACAAAATTGCAGATATCAATCCTGCCGCGGAAACGTTTTTCAACAACTCGGCAAAAGCGCTGAGCGGAACGCCGGTTTGGGATCGGCTGGCTGTGGATGCCCCGATTGAGCAAGCGTTGAAGCGCGCACGCGAAAATGCCTCCCCGCTTTTTGTGAACGATGTGGACGTGAGCACGGGCGAGCGCGCGCCGCTCTTGTGCAGCTTGAAGCTTGCGCCAATGGCTGGAGTTGATGGGATGATGATCCTGATGATCTCCCCGCGTGAGCTTGCCGGACGTTTGAGTCAAAGCCAAAGCGTGAAATCAGCGGCGAAATCCGCGATTGGCATGGCGGAAATGCTGGCCCATGAAATTAAAAACCCTTTGGCGGGGATAACAGGCGCGGCGCAATTGTTGTCGATGAACCTCAAGGCGGAAGATCTGGAACTGACTGATCTCATCGTCGAGGAATCGCGCAGGATTGTGAAATTGCTCGAACAGGTTGAGCAATTTGGTAATCTCAGACCGCCCGAGTTGGGGAGTGTGAACTTGCACGATGTGCTGGATCGCGCGCGGCGCTCGACCTTGTTGGGTGTTGGCGCACATATGAGTGTTGTGGAGCAGTATGATCCCTCCTTGCCGGACGCACATGCGGACGCAGATCAAATGTTGCAAGTGATCTTGAACCTGCTCAAGAATGCCTCCGAAGCGGCTGGCAAGCGCGGTGGCACAATCCGGTTGCGCACGTTTTATGAACATTCGTTCAGTTTGCGCCGCGCTGGCAATGCGGGTCGGCCGCTGCCGCTGCAAATAGAGATCGTCGATGATGGTCCGGGACTGCCCCCAGCGCTGGAAGACAGTGTGTTTGATCCTTTCGTGTCAGGGTATGAGAACGGCACCGGGCTGGGTCTCGCGCTTGTGTCAAAGATTATTGCCGATCATGGCGGGTGGGTCGCTGTCAATTCAGTGCCCGGTCACACGGCTTTTCGAATTTCACTGCCTGTGGCGACGGCTGATGCGCTTGAGAAAAAGGATATTGGTTGATGGATGGAACGGTTCTGGTCGCGGATGACGATCGCACAATTCGCACGGTTTTAACACAAGCTTTGACGCGTGCGGGCTGCCGGGTGCACGCGACGTCTTCGTTGACGACTTTGATGCGCTGGATCGCAGAAGGGCGCGGTGATGTAGTCATTTCAGATGTGATGATGCCAGACGGAAACGGCTTGGAAATGCTGCCAAAGATACAAGAGGAACGTCCGGGCATGCCGGTGATCGTTATCTCTGCGCAAAACACGATCATGACTGCGATTAAAGCCAATGAGGCAGGGGCCTATGATTACCTGCCCAAGCCCTTTGATCTGCCCGATTTGATGAAACGTACCGCGCGCGCATTGGATGCGAGCGGAACAAAAGCCCCGCGCTCAGAAAAGACAGAGGCCGCGCAGGATGAGCTGCCATTGGTTGGCAAAACCCCTGTAATGCAGGCGCTCTACACGTTAATGGCGCGGGTTATGAACACGGATATACCGGTCTTGCTCACGGGTGAATCCGGCACTGGAAAAACCGCAATTTCCCGCACGATTCATGATTTTTCGGATCGCCGGACTTTGCCGTTTGTCACAGTCACAGCTCTCGATCTGCGAGATATCGAAGGGCCTACGCGTGTTTTAGCGCGTGTTAAGGGCGGCACTCTTTTGATCGAAGAAATTGCAGATTTCGACCTGCAAGCGCAAGCGCGACTGGTGCGCATGATGGATGCACCCGGTGAACACGTGCCGCGTTTTATAGCAACTTCGTTGGTGGACTTGGCCAGCCGTTTGGAAAACGGTGCGCTCCGTCAGGAGCTTTATTACCGACTTGATGGCGCAACCTTGAATGTGCCCGCGCTGCGCGAACGCGTGGACGATATCGACCTGCTTGCCACCCATTTCCTTTCAAAATCAGAAGGCAGCGGAGTTATCACGCGGAAACTTAGCACGGATGCTTCTAAGCTAATTCACAACTACAGCTGGCCAGGCAACGTGCGTCAGTTGGAAAATGCGATGCGTAGGTTGGGGCTAAGTGCGCGCAGTGATGAAATTGTGCGTTCAGAAGTGGAGATGGTTTTGGGCAATCAGCCCGACCTTGATCCGATCCTTACAGGGGGCACATCGACCGAGAAATTGTCGGCCTCCGTTGAGCGTCATCTGAGACGATATTTCGATTTACACGGTGGATCGCTGCCACCCTCTGGTGTCTACACGCGCATTTTGCGTGAATTTGAGCAGCCACTGATAGAAATATCATTAGAGGCGACCGGTGGAAATCAGGCTAAATGTGCCGATTTACTAGGTATTAACCGCAATACCTTGCGTAAGAAGATTACAGACCTCGATATTCGCGTGACACGGCGCCGTAAATTGATGTAAAACCGCAACATAAACGTGGCCTAATGGCATCGCTTTTGCGATTCCACAAACGAGAGCCACAATTTTGGCGGTGGAGCGAACGCTCCCATAGATCGAGGGCAGTGCGTGAGCCAGCCTGTAACACCACCTGCACTCGCCAAATTGGCGCGGCGCAAAAAGGTATCGTTGTGGATGCGTCTGTCGCATTTGCGCAGGCAACGGCGTGTGCAAAACGCGATCACGCTAGGTGTGGTTTTGCTGGGGCCGATGTTAGCCTTTGCGACTTTCTTGGTGCTGGGTCCTTTGGACCAGGATGTGGGTGGTCCTGGGCTGCGCTTTGTTCTCATGCTCGATCTGGTATACGTGTTGGTCGTCGCCACCTTGGTGCTACAGCGCGTCGTGCAAATGATCGCAGCGAGGCGCGCGCGTTCAGCTGGATCTCGACTCCATTTGCGTCTCACAGGCGTGTTTGCATTAATGGCGTTGATCCCGACGGTGACTGTTGCGATTTTCGCGGGTATCACCATAAATATGGGTTTGGAAGCGTGGTTTTCCAAACGTGTTCAACGTGTTGTGGGCAATTCTTTAGCTGCGGCACAAGCTTATGAAAATGAACAACGCCGCGATTTGCAAGAAGATGCGCAAGCGTTAGCGAACTACCTCAACGCGCGCAGTGGTGAGGTGCGCTTTGCGAGAACCACAAGCTTGGGCGAGGTGTTGCGCGACGGTCAGTTGCAAATTCAACGGGGTTTACGCGAAGCCTTTGTGGTCGATGGCATCGGTGAAATAAAAGCACGTGGGGATCGCTCTTACATGTTTGACTTCGACCCACTTGCCCCGATTGAGATTGAGACTGCGCGCACGGACGGAATTTTGATCATGGAAGATTGGGAAAACAATGAGTTCCGCGCCGTTGTTAATCTTGTGGGGTACCTCAACGAATACCTTTATGTCAGCCGCGAAGTCGATGGATCAATCCTGAAACTCTTGGATGAAACACAAGAAACCGCACTGTTTTATCAGCAACAAGAAAGCGAACGCGGCCGTCGACTGTTCGAATTTGGTTTGGTATATATTGGCTTCGCCGTCATTCTTATTCTCGCGGCTGTCTGGCTTGGCCTTTGGTTTGCCGAACGCCTTTCACGACCCGTGGGACGTCTTGCGGGTGCGGCGCAGCGCGTAGGCGCGGGCAATCTTGATGTGCAGGTTTTGGAGGAAGAAGGCGATGATGAAATCGCCATGCTTGGGCGGTATTTCAACCAGATGACCCGTCAATTGAAGGGACAGCGCGATACGCTTGTTGAAAACAACCGCCAGATTGAACGCCGTCGGCGCATGTTTGATTCCGTTTTGTCTTCCGTCAGCTCTGGCGTTGTTGGCCTTGATGAAATTGGCCGTATCTCTTTTGTGAACCGATCAGCGGAACGGCTATTGGGTTGGCATCAAGACAAGCAGGACATCGATTTGTCCGTTGCGGTTCCTGAGTTTGGTCCTTTGCTCGACAAGTTGCGCAATGGCCAGATGGGCACCGCGCAGGGCGAGATCAAAGTCAGTCGCGATGGCCAGCTGGAGAACCTTTTGGTGCGCATGTCGCGTCGATTGCGCGACGATGGCACGCTTGAGGGGTTTGTTGTGGCCTTCGACGATGTCACCGATCTTGTGACGGCGCAGCGTATGGCCGCGTGGGGTGATGTGGCGCGCCGCATTGCGCATGAAATTAAGAATCCGTTGACCCCGATCCAATTGTCCGCCGAACGGATCCAGCGCAAGTTTATGCCGCAGGTCGGCGACAATGCAGAACGGCTTGAGCAGATGACGGGTGTTATCATCCGTCAAACGGGTGATTTACGCCGCATTGTGGATGAATTCAGCAAATTTGCGCGCATGCCAGAACCAGATCGCCGCTCTGGCAATCTGACCCAAATCGTGCGCGATGCGGTGATTTTGCAAGAGGCGGGGCAGCCTGATGTTAGCTTTGATATCAGCTTGCCAGATGTTGAACTTTTGGCCCAATTTGATGCTACCATGATTTCGCAAGCGCTGACCAACCTGATCAAGAATGCGGGCGAAGCGATTGAGAGCTATATCGAAAAGTTCGAAGACGCCGATGTGGTGCGCGAAGTGGCGATTTTGCTAACGCAAGACAACAAAACGGCGCTGATCCAGATTGCCGATAGCGGCATAGGTCTGCCTGAAGATCGTGGGCGGCTGTTTGAGCCTTATGTGACAACGCGCGACAAAGGCACGGGCCTCGGTTTGCCGATTGTGAAGAAGATTATCGAAGAACATGGAGGCTCCCTGATTTTGACGGATGCGCCTCTGATGAACGGGCAAGGGCGTCCCGGTGCGATGGCGGTGGTGCGATTACCGCTGTTGGATGCGCAGCGTAGTGACCTCAATGAAACAAAGCAGTAATTGGTGGAGAGAATGATGGGCGACATTCTAATTGTAGACGACGAACGCGATATCAGAGAACTGGTGTCGGATATTCTGGAAGACGAAGGGTTTACGACACGACTAGCAGGCACCTCGGATGAGTGCATGGTGCAGGTCAGAAAAGAACAGCCCGCGCTGATGATCCTTGATATATGGCTGAAAGACAGCTCGATGGATGGAATTGATATCCTGAAGGTCATCAAGAAAGATTATCCTGATGTGCCTGTGGTGATCATTTCAGGACATGGCAACGTCGAGATCGCGGTCGCCGCGATTAAGCAAGGAGCGTATGATTTCATCGAGAAACCTTTCAACATTGATCAGCTTTTGGTGGTGATCCGCCGGGCGATGGAAACCTCGCGTTTGCGTCATGAGAACCAATCACTCAAACGTCGCGATGCGCCAAGTACGGAAATGATCGGTGATAGCGCTGCGTTCCGCACGTTGATTTTGCAACTTGATAAGGTGACAAAATCTAACGGTCGCGTGTTGCTGCGCGGACCTGCGGGATCGGGCAAAGAGGTGGCAGCCCGCTATATTCACGCCAATTCCAACCGTGCGGATGCACCGTTTGTGACGGTAAATTGCGCAGGCGTTGAACCCGAGCAAATGGAAGAGGTGCTTTTCGGGCGCGAAGAAAAAGATCAGGGCGTGCAACCTGGTCTCCTGGAGCAAGCCAATGGCGGCGTGATCTACTTTGACGAAGTCGCGGATATGCCGTTTGGCACGCAAGGAAAAATATTGCGCGTATTGGTGGATCAGAAATTCACCCGCGTGGGTGGGTCGGAAAAAGTGCTCGTAGACTTGAGGGTCATTTCGTCGACCAGCCGTGATCTGGAGGCAGAGATCGAAGCGGAACGCTTCCGTCAAGAATTGTTCCATCGCTTGAACGTCGTGCCAATCCCTGTGCCGTCGTTGGAAGAGCGTCGTGAAGATATTCCGCTTTTGGGCACGCATTTTATCGAGGAATGCAACAAAATTCAGGGTTTGACTGCGCGTGATTTCTCAGATGAAGCGGCAGCTTTGATGCAGACAATGGTTTGGCCGGGCAATGTGCGCCAGCTTAAGAACTTGGTGGAACGTGTGTTGATCCTTGGCGAAGGCACTGGCCCGATTGAGGCGCAAGAATTGCCAAATGAGCAAACGGGCAATGATGAAGAAGGGCGGGTGGTCTTGTCTGGCTCGCTTGCAACCTTGCCTTTGAGAGAAGCGCGCGAAGCGTTTGAGCGTGAATATTTGTTGACTCAGATCAACCGTTTTGGTGGTAATATCTCGCGCACGGCTAATTTTGTTGGCATGGAACGCTCGGCCCTGCATCGCAAGTTAAAGTCTTTGGGGGTCGTTACAACCAACAAAGCGGGCGCGCGTATCGCGCGGGTTGAAGAGGATGAAAGCAAGGTGGAGTGATCCTATTAAGCGCCTAAAGGCGCGCTTTTTTGAGCAGCCCAAATGTGCTACTAGGATGAATTTATTTATCAAGATGAAGCGCGACACAGTTGCGCTGCCATTGACCCGATTGGCGCAACCTGTCATTCAATTATGACGTGACTTCAGCAGAAGGCCGAACATGAAGGTCATTATTTGCGGAGCTGGCCAAGTTGGCTGGCAAATTGCACGACATCTTTCAGGTGAGCGTAACGATGTGACGGTTGTCGACAACAACGCCGAACTCGTGCGGCGTGCGACCGATTCATTGGACGTGCAGGGCATTTCGGGCTTTGCCAGCTATCCCGATATTTTGGATCGGGCAGGTGCGCGTGATGCGGATATGATCATCGCTGCCACTTATTCTGACGAGGTAAACATGGTTACCTGCCAGGTTGCGCATTCTGTCTTTGCGATCCCGCGTAAGATTGCGCGCTTGCGTGGGCAATCCTATCTCGACGCGATCTATTCGGATCTTTATCGGCGTGATCACATGCCAATTGATGTTGTGATCAGCCCTGAAAAGGAGGTGGCAGATGCTGCCTTGCAACGTCTATCCGCGCCATCTGCGTTTGACACGGAGACATTTCTTGATGGCAAGGCCCAGCTTTTGGGCATTACCATTGATGAGACCTGTCCTGTTGTAAACACGCCACTTCGTCAGCTCACGGATCTGTTTTCAACTTTGCGTTCTATCGTGGTTGGTGTGCGTCGTGAGGGCACGTTGTTTGCGCCGGAAGCGGGCGATCAGCTTTTTGTGGGGGATCAATGCTACATCTTTTGCCATGTGGAGGATGTCGTGCGCTCCATGGAGATTTTTGGCAAATCGCACCGCACCCAAGAGCGTGTTGTGTTGATTGGGGGCGGCAATGTTGGCTTGGCTGTCGCACAAGCGCTTGAGAAACGCACCACCCGCGTGCGGGCGAAGATTATCGAAAAGAACCGTGAGATTGCTGAAATTGCCGCTGATGAGCTAGAACGCACGATCGTGCTGCATGGCGATGGGCTGGATGGCGCATTGCTCGGCGAAGCCAACATCAGCCGTGCGGATGCTGTTTTGGCCGTGACTGATGACGATAAAACCAACATGCTGGCGGCTGTGCGCGCGAAAGCTGCGGGTTGTCCGATGGCTGTCGCTTTGATCAATGACCCGACGCTTGTACCGCTGATGGGGCCGCTCGGGATCGACGCTTATATTAACCCGCGTGCCACCACCGTTAGTTCGATTTTGCGCCATATCCGACATGGACGTGTGCGCGCGGTCTACTCCATTGGCGACGCCGAAGCGGAGATGATAGAGGCGGAGGTTCTGTCCACGTCGCCCTTAGCCGGTAAGCTTATCCGCGAAATTGATTTTCCTGAAGGGGTTCTTGTTGGCGGGGTGTTGAAGGACGGCAAGCTGCATAAACCTTTGGGTAAACTGCGCATTGACGAAGGGGATGTGATCGCGTTGTTTACGATGACGGCGGACGTGCCTGAGGTGGAGCGTTTGCTTCAAGTCTCCATCGATTTTTTCTGAGACGCGTCTGATGATTTCGCGTATTCTGGATTTACCGGTCTTCTTGATCTTCTTGATCCTCGCTTGTGTGGCGATGTATATTCCGGCGATCCACGGGTTGACCCAAGAGTCCTTTCACGTCGCGCGCAGCTTCTTTTACTCGGCAACTTTGGGGTTAATTCTCTGCGCACTTATCGGGATTGCTTTGTCGGGGAGGCCCACGCATAGCTCTGCGTTGGAACACCTTTTGGCACTCTTCGCTGTTTTTGCGGTTTTGCCGATTTTCCTAGCAGTTCCATTCTACGAATCTCTGCGTACCACTAGCTTTTTGAATTCTTACTTCGAAATGGTGTCCTCGATCACAACCACGGGTGCGACGATGTTTCCAGATCCCAGCAGGCTCGAGCCAAGCTTGCATCTTTGGCGCGGCATTGTTGGGTGGTCGGGTGGTTTGTTGATGTGGATTTCTGCGGCTGCGATCCTTGCGCCGCTGAATTTGGGTGGCTTTGAAGTGACCACAAGTGCAGAGCCAGGACAGGGCGGCATTCGCCGCTTTGATATGCGTGCGGCCTCTCCTGGGCAACGTTTGATCCGCGCGGCAAAGCAGTTCTTCCCGATTTATACGAGCCTCACGTTGACGCTGTGGTTTTGCCTGCTCCTGACAGGGGAAACGCCACTTGGCGGGTTGATGCATGCGATGGCGACCTTATCGACCAGCGGGATTTCTGCGATTGGTGGAATTGAGGAAAGCACAGTCGGGGTCGCAGCTGAGTTCTTAATATTTGTGTTTCTTTTGTTTGCCTTGTCGCGGCTCACGTTTTCCACAGACACGATCACTGGAAACACGCGTGGTTTGCATAAAGATGCTGAATTTCGCATCGGTTTGATCCTTGTCATCGGTGTTCCCTTAATTGTGTTCGCGCGGCATTGGTTCGGGGCCTTTGAAGTGAGTGAAGAGGAAAACCTTCTTCTTGGGTTGAAAGCCTTGTGGGGTGGTATGTTCACAGTCCTGTCGTTTTTGACGACAACGGGTTTTGTCAGTTCTGAATGGGAAGCGGCGCAAGGCTGGTCTGGCTTGGCAACACCGGGTGTAATCTTGATGGGGTTGGCCTTGATGGGAGGCGGCGTGGCGACAACAGCGGGTGGTGTCAAATTGTTGCGGGTCCTCACACTCTACCTGAATGGCTTGCGGGAAATGCAGAAACTCATTCATCCTTCATCGGTCAGTGGCAAAGGCGCGGGCAATCGCCGGATCAGGCGGCAAGGGGCGTATACTGCGTGGATCTTTTTCATGTTGTTTGCCATGTCGCTGGCACTGGTCACACTTACACTTACGGGTTTTGGCACCAGTTTTTCGGATGCTTTGGTGATGTCGGTGGCGGCGCTTTCAACCACAGGACCACTCTTGGATGTGGCGGGGGCTGATCCAATTTTACTGACGGATCTGTCAAACGGGGCCAAGCTTTGTTTTGCCGCTGCGACGATTTTGGGGCGTTTGGAAACCCTTGCAATCATCGCATTAATGACGCCAGAGCTTTGGCGCCGATAACGCGGCTTTTCAACTTATGGCCTCGAGTTGAAAAAAGGGCTGGAAACTCGCTCTGTCAGTCTTCATACTTTATGTATTATGGACCGCGCGCACTGGAGCGCGCGACGCTGCGCCCAAAAATAATAACGCAAGAATAAAGGCATGCCCCAATGGCCAACGATAGACAAAATCTGCAAGACGCATTTCTCAACCATGTTCGCAAAACCAAAGTTCCGGTCACGGTCTTTTTGATCAATGGTGTGAAGCTACAAGGCGTCATCACTTGGTTTGATAATTTCTGCGTTCTTTTGCGTCGTGATGGTCAGTCTCAGCTGGTCTATAAGCATGCGATTTCGACGATTATGCCAAGCCAGCCGATTTCCCTTTATGAGGGCGAAGACGCAAACTGATGGGGCATGATCCTGCGATTACCCGTACATGGGTGCTGCATCCTGACATAAAAAGTAACAATGACCGTCGACTGCCTGAACCTGCTTTGGCAGAGGCCGTGGCTTTAGCTAAAGCGTTGCCTGGGCTTGAGGTTTTTGGCGACACAATTGTGCGTTTGCCCAAAGCGCACTCTGGTATGCTGTTTGGTAAGGGTAAGATCGAAGAGCTGCATCAGCTGTTTGATTCTGAAGAGGTGGATCTGGTTCTGATTGACGGGCCAGTGACGCCAGTTCAGCAACGCAATCTTGAGAAGGCTTGGGGCGTAAAGCTGCTGGATCGCACGGGCCTGATCCTTGAGATATTCTCGGATCGTGCGCGCACCAGTGAGGGTGTGTTGCAGGTCGAAATGGCTGCTTTGAGCTATCAACGCACGCGACTTGTACGCGCTTGGACCCACTTAGAACGTCAGCGTGGCGGTCTTGGCTTCGTTGGTGGTCCTGGTGAAACGCAGATCGAATCTGATCGCCGTGCGATCGATGATCAACTTGTGCGCTTGCGCCGTAAGCTCTCCAAAGTGGTGAAAACCCGCGCCTTGCACCGCGAATCACGCGCCAAAGTTCCGTTCCCGATCGTGGCGCTTGTAGGGTATACGAACGCGGGCAAGTCAACCTTGTTTAATCGTCTCACAGGCGCAGATGTCTTTGCCAAAGACATGTTATTCGCCACCCTTGATCCAACTATGCGTGCGGTTGAATTGCCTGATGGGCCGCAGGTCATTTTATCAGATACGGTTGGTTTTATTTCTGATCTCCCAACGGAGCTTGTCGCCTCGTTTCGCGCGACTCTGGAAGAGGTTGTGGCTGCCGATCTCATCGTACATGTGCGGGATATCTCTCACGAGGGCACGGAAGAGCAGGCGGCTGATGTGCGCACAATTCTCACCTCTCTAGGGGTCGGTGAAGGTGCCAAGCAGATCGAGGTCTGGAATAAAATTGATCTGCTGGAGCCTCATGACAAAGACGCAGTTCTGGCCCGCGCGGCACGACACGACGATGTGATCGCGGTATCGTCAATCTCGGGCTATGGGATGCAGGACTTTGTTGTCGCTGTAGAGGACGCGCTCGAAGGCGAAATTATCACCGAAACGTTGGTCTTGTCCTATTCTGAGGGTCGAAAACGCGCGTGGCTGTTTGAGCGGTCTTTGGTCGAAGCGGAACGTCAGGGTGAAAATGGCTTCGAATTGGACCTGCGTTGGAAAGCCAAAGATCGTGCGCAGTTTCAGACGATCTAAAAGGTAAGGGCCTTTAGCGAGAATGTTTTTGAGATATGAAGCATTTAGTGTTCTTCTGGAATCAGCGTTGTGATGCCGACGGCGGCCGCGCGTGCAAGGCCTTCATCTAGTGACATCTGAATATATTTACCGCGCCGCCAAAGCTTGCCGAGATCATCATAGTGGTGTGAAAACAGGTGCCCTGACTGACCTGTAGAAATCACAAAGAGCGAGCTGTCGGGATCGGTGAAATCATAAACGCCACGATACCCAGCGCCGTGCACGTTCAAGAACGCCTCCGTGCCTTCACCACCTTTCGTGCGCCCGCGCATCAGGGTGTTATCCCCACCGGAAGTCGATTGGCGAATGTTGACGAAATAGCGCAGAACGGGAACTGCGCCCAAGACCGCATGGTCATGGGTCGCCTGATGCGCATCGCCCCAGCGCAAAGAGGCGAGATCAATCGTGTAGTTTTCTTCTAACCACAAGATCGCCTCATCGAGCGAGATGCGCGCAACATCGGTGCAGGTTTCTTTTGGGGAGGACTGCAAGATATCGCACCACTCTGTCGCGCCGTTAATGTTGCGAAATACGCGTTCTATAAACAGGGGTTCGACGTGTTTAAATTCTTTCGAGAGTGGGCCAAGTTCATCTTTTATCAAGCGACCTTGCAACGCGCGCAGCCAGGCTGAGTAGATTAGGGGTTCGGGCAGGTGTTCGTTCATTTCACCCGTCCAATTGGCCAAGAGCTCTAATGCGATCTGGCGTTTACGCTCTGGAGTTCCATTTGGTGCAGGCTCGCCGGTGAACCACAGATCTGCTCCGATCAAGGGCAGCAACGTGCGCGCGGTAAAGCTGACCGTGTCGAGCTGCGCTTCGATAAAGCTATCGCGCGTATGCACCTGACGTTTCTGCATTAAGCGTTGCCATCTTTGAATGCGTTGGCTGTCGCCCCACTCATAGGACACGTGCATGGGGAACGGGCGCTGCACTAGCTTGTTGTTAGTATTGCCAAGAATGCCGCCCTCGGGATCAAGGAATCGTGGGTTGGTTGGCGCAGGAAACAAGCTCTGCCATCTGTTGTCTGCGATCCAGCCGGGGCTAGGCATACGGCCTTTGCTTTGGTGATTGGCGTTGCGTTGAGGCATCGCACCGATGAGTTTGAGCGCAATCTTGTCTTTATCTACGAGTGTCAGATTCAGAGAAGGTGCGATGTAGGATTCTGTGCTGATCAAAGCACTTTGTACATCTACAGATTGCATAATTCCCATTGTCGCACTGAGCGAAGTGTCGCGTGGGCTAAGCGCTGTCCAGGCGAGGGCAGCAACGTGCCCTTTCGGCGTAATTGTAGAGAGCGAGAAGTCCGACCCCGACAAAACAGGGCCATTGTCGCTCCAGCGCAGAGTGAGCGTGACGGGCTCCGCATCTTTGATATTGATGATCGACCTACGGGTTTCAAATGGTTTGAACCCGTCGAGCGTGCGGTATTCTTCTGGATTGTTGGGATTGAGTTGTTCGATGAACAAATCCTGATCATCGAGATAACTGGAGGTGATGCCCCAACCAATAGTCGCACTGCGCCCTGCGAGAACCACGGGCATACCGGGGATTGTGCCGCCAATTACGCCACCTGCGGCCAATTCAAGACGCGCGAGGTACCAAATCGCAGGCGCGGTAAAGCCAAGGTGGGGATCATTAGCCAAGATCGTTCCACCGGAGGCGGAGCGAGAGGGCGCAGCGGCCCATGCGTTGGACGCGCCACCGAGACCGCGCGGTGGGACTGGATGCAGCGGATCTCTTTGCGTGGTAGCCTCAGCGTATTGCGGTAAAGATTGATTAAAAAGTGCGGCGTATTTGGGCAAAGCGGCAACCCCAGTGCCGGGCATGTCGGGCAAGATGTCTGACAAGCGTGCTTCATCGGGAAGCACCAAAGACGTGCGCGCGCGCAGAACCTCGTCTTGCAAATGGCCTGAGAGCTGCAGCGCCATCAGCTTGGTCACCGCAAGGGAATCCGCGGGGCGCCAAGGTGAAATCGGTGCGCCGAAGAGGAACATCTCAGGGGCACCACGGCCCAAAGACCTATTGTTGATCTCTGCAATGCGTATGTTCACACCTGCGGCATAGGCAGACAACGCATCTCTGGTGCGCGCATCCTGACTTGCGACCGACACGCTTGCGAGGCGGTAAATATCAAGGCGGCGCAACAATGTGTCGATGCTTAAGGTGCGTTTTCCAAACACCTCGGACAAGCGTCCTTGTACGGTTCTACGCAGCATTGTCATTTGCCACAGCCGGTCCTGAGCATGGGCATAACCAAGTCCAAAAAAGACATCTGCGTCTGTTTCACCAAAGATATGGGGCACATTCGCATTGTTGCGCACAATCTCGACAGAGCCGGTGATCCCGTCAACTTTCAACGTTTTATTATAGTCAGGAAGCGAGCGTGCCGCGAGAAGATAAGCGAGAACAGTCATCAAGAGTACCGCGATGATAACGCCGCCCGTAAGGCGCAGCGTCCAACGAAAAATCATCACCATTTTCTCGCGTCTCCTTTAATGTCTGCGGCATTTAAAGTGCAAAGCGCTTGTCTTTGCGCGCAGTGTCCGACACACCGTTTAGGGTAATTGATGCGAAGGGAAAAGCCGATGGCAAAATGTACATTTTTGGGTCTTGGTGTGATGGGATTTCCCATGGCTGCACATTTGGTGAAAGCTGGCCACGAGGTCACGGTTTATAACCGCACGCATGAGAAAGCACAGGCTTGGGCAGAGAAGAATGGCGGCCAAAGCGCGAACACGCCGCACGATGCGGCACAGGGTGCAGAGTTCGTTTTTGCCTGCGTTGGCAATGATGATGATCTGCGCTCTGTGTGCTTGGGTGAGACGGGCGCATTTGCTGGCATGGATAGTGGTACGGTCTTTGTGGATCACACGACAGTTTCCGCGAAAGTGACGGCGGAGCTCTATAAAGCTGCAGACACAGCGCAGATTAGTTTTGTTGATGCGCCGATTTCGGGGGGGCAAGCAGGGGCCGAGAACGGTGCGCTGTCGATTATGTGTGGTGGTGATGAAGGCGCATATGCGCGCGCAGAGCCAGTGATGGCGCCCTATTCCAAGATGTGTCGCCGCATTGGTGAGAGCGGTGCGGGGCAAATGACCAAAATGTGCAACCAGATCGCGATTGCAGGTTTGGTGCAGGGTCTGTCCGAAGCGCTGCACTTTGCCGAGAAAGCTGGTCTTGATGGGCGTGCTGTTGTGGAAGTGATTTCGCAAGGCGCTGCTGGATCTTGGCAGATGGCGAACCGTTATGAAACGATGCTTGATGATGAGTTCGAACACGGTTTTGCAGTGGATTGGATGCGCAAGGATTTGGGAATCTGTTTGGATGCCAGTGATGAGGTCGGCGCGAGCCTACCTGTTACGGCTTTGATCGATCAGTTTTACAAAGACGTGCAAAAACTTGGTGGCGGGCGTTGGGATACGTCGAGTTTGATTAAGCGCTTGCGCGCGATGGGTTAGGGCGGATGGGGCGCTGTTCTGTCTATATAGATGAGCACGCTGAGGATTTTAGGGTCAGAGAAGCCGTCAGTGCGTTGATGTGTTTGAGAACAAATGGATCACGAGAATTCCGCTTAAGATCATACCAAGGCCTAGAATTGCGGGCAGGTCGAGTTTTTGGCCATAGACCAAGTAGCCGATGCCCGCGATGAATACGATTCCAAGGCCGGACCAGAAGGCGTATGCGATCCCCAGCGGGATAGCGCGCAGGGCGACGGACAGAAAGTAAAAGCTGATCGCATAGGCAATCACCACGATCACCGAGGGCAATAACTTTGTGAATTGCTGGCTGGCTTGCAGCGCGGCCGTGCCAATGGTTTCGCTTAAAACTGCGAGGAGCAAAACTAGGTAATGGATCGGCATTGAGTTTCCTTCCAAACGGGCAGGGCGGTGGTGTCCTTGATCTCTTCCATCACAAAGCTGGCGGACACGTCTGCCAATGGAACAGAATCGGTCAGATTTTGATAGAGACGATCGTAGTCTTTAATATCAGCCACGCGCTCGCGGATCAGATAATCCAGATCACCAGACATGCGTTACACCCCTTTAATTTTAGGCATCACTTTCGTGGCGCGCGCAAACTTGGTGGACCAATTGGAGTCATGTTGATAGGAACGCACCTGGATAAAGGCATTCAACCCGAGTCCAATCGCCTCCGCATCAAGGAGCGCGATCTTGCGTGTGATGATACCTGCCTCGCCGAGTAGTTTGATCCGGTGCCAACACGCCGCGGTCTTGAACGCTCAGGTTGTAGTACAGCAGATCAATGTCGAGATAGGGTTCAATCAGTTTCTTTTTGATGAAATCCCAAATGGTACAGGTCATTTAATCGCCGTCCATTTTAATAATCGGATTTGCGACTTTTATCTTGCTCATGTGCTTTGCCTTCTTGTGCGGAATACGCTGATCGTTTGGCGTTGCATGTCCGAGTTAGGTTAACGGTGAAATGACATTTCAAACTTCGCGCCCTGTGCGTCGCTCATAGTTGCGCAACCAAAGCATCATGAGCGTTGCAATGGCGCAAAAAACAACGCTAGATGCAGCCAAAGGCACGGGCGTACCCGCAAACATCAAACCCACTGGAATACACACGAGCGTTCCAAATAGCGTGGCAGTCCCGCTGATAAAAGACGCGGCCATGCCTGCGATATGTCCCAACGGTTCCATTGCGAGCGCGTTGAGATTGCCCAATGTGAGGCCCGCCAGAAAAAAGACCGAGGTTTGCCAAATCATAAACAGCACAAAATACGTTTGATCGCTGGGTGGCCACGTACTGAGCAAGAGCATGATCCCAGAAAGGATGATCTGTACAGCGAAACTGGTGGTGATGACGTTTCGCATCCCTAAGCGCAAAACGATGTTTGCGTTTAATAGCGAAGCCATTCCCGCAAGAAGAGAGATTACCCCGAACCAATAAGGAAAACTATCCGCGCGTCCGAATGTGACGTCATATGTTGGATGGACCGTCGACAACATACCGAACAAAAGCGCAAGCATCATCGACTGACAAATGATCGACACACGTGCTCTGCGGTAAGACATCAGTTCTTTTACCGAAGCCAAAAGCGCTTTGACGTTGATCTCACGGCGGTTTTCAGGGGCTAGTGTTTCTGGCAGGCGAATGCCCATCCAAAGCATTGTCAACACCGAAAAACACATGAAGGCCACGAAAATTCCGCGCCAATCGGAGATATAGATCAGACCTGCGCCGATCAGGGGGCCGATGGCGGGGACCAATGTGAAAACCATCATTACAAACGACATGATCCGCGCCATTTCACGACCCGAATAGAGATCACGGATCACCGCGATAGATACGATGCGCGGGCCCGCTGCCCCTAAGCCTTGCAACATGCGCGAGGCCAACAGAATTTCCAGCGACGCCGCGCGCCATGCGATGAACGCACCAATGCAATAAAACACGGCGCCAAACAGCATCATTGCGCGTCGCCCATAACGATCCGACAGTGGACCTACGAAAAACGTCCCAACCCCCATGCCCAGCACGAAACTGGTGAGAACCAGTTGCACTTTGTTGGGATCACTCGGGCTTAGCTCTGCCGCGATTTCGGGCAATCCGGGCAGCATGGAATCAATAGAAAACGCGACCGTGGCAGAGAGCATCGCGGCGAAGGCAATGAACTCCATCGTTCCCATGCGCATCGCGACGGGTGCGTTCATTCCTCGGCTTCGATCTGAGACTTGATATCGGTGATCACGCTGCGCCAGACTTCAACTGATTGCGCGCCAGGCACCGCGTGCTGACCTGCGATAATGAAGGTGGGCACCGAATTCACACCCATTTTGCGAAAGCCGGCGTCCTTTTCACGAATGCCCTCAAGGTCTTCATCCGTAGCCAGCAAACGTTGCACGAGGGCTGCGTCCATCCCGCATGTGTCTGCGAGATCGGCCAGAACTTCCACCTCGCCAATGTCGCGACCTTCTTTGAAATAGGCGCGAAACAACGCGGACATTACCATGGATTGACGCTGCTCAATGCCCGCCCAATGGATCAGGCGATGCGCGTTCAATGTGTTTGGCGTGCGTTTGATCGCCCCGAGATCAAGCTCCAAACCGACATCGCGTGCGTGCTGATCGATCTGGCCATAAACCTTCACGGCTTGCTCTTTGCCACCAAACTTGCCCTCAAGGTAGGCACGGCGATCCATGCCCTCGAGCGGCATGTCCGGGTTCAATTGAAACGGATGCCATTCGATCTCAAAGGGATGCTCCGGCTCTGCTTCCAGTGCGCGGTCCAGCAACGTTTTGCCAATATAGCACCACGGGCAAATTGGATCGGAAATAATATCAAGCTTAACCATAAAGAGCCTCAATCTGAGCGCGCAGCACACGGCGCAACAGCTTGCCATTGGCGCTGCTAGGAAGGGTGTCGCATTGGTGGTAAATTCTGGGCTGTTTGTAACGCGCCAATCGCGTGGAGGCCAGAGCCTCGAACGTGCTTTTGTGCACAGTGTTTTGGGCCGTATAGCACAGTGCAATCACCTGTGCGCCGGATTGGACCGTTGTCTCAATCGCAGCGCACTCAATGAGGCCGTCGATCTTTGCAAATGCAGTCTCAATCTCAATGGGTGAGACGCGAAAGCCGCTCGCGTTCAACATATCGTCGCTGCGTCCTTCATAGGAAATAGCACCGTTTGCGTCACACCGTCCTAGATCACCCGTCAAAAACCAATCGCCTTGAAAGCGTTCATTGGTCGCATCGGGGGCATTAAGGTAACCAAGCATGAGACCTGGATCAGAGTGGTGTACGGCGATGGTGCCCAAGTCGTCCGTCGCCGCCTCTTTACCATCGTCTTGGATCACCGCAACCCGCCGTCCGGTTTGGGCATGACCGAGGGTGGATGTGGGGGCAGGCCGCGTCGGGCTAGAGGAAATAAAGGTGGAGCATTCGGACATGCCAAACGCCTCATAAACTTGTGTTCCAGTGGCGCGCTGCCACTCCGCGTGCAGCGTTTCTGCCATTTTCTCACCCGCACTCAGCGCATGTCGCAGTTTCGGCATCGCAGGCATATCCGTGCGCACAAGTTTGCGAAAAATACCGGGTGCAGCAGCAAAAAGCGTGGCGTTTTGCTGGGCGAGCAAAGCAGGCAGTGCCTCTGGCGTTGTGCCATCCTGTGGGATCAAAGCGGTTGCACCAACACTCCACGGATCCATCAATCCCGTGCCAAGCGTAAACGTCCAATTGAACGCGCCTGCGTGCAACAATCGATCCTCAGCGTTTAAATCGTACCAATCGCATTGCATCATTTTACGCGCCCAGATTGCGCGGTGGGCATGTTGAACTGCATGTGGTGCTGCGGATGTGCCGGAGGTGAACACCACATAGCCAGGATGTTCAGGATCGCCCATATGCCAAGGGGCTGGTGGCAGCGTGTACATCGCTTGAAGGTCTTCGAGTGTTATGGAGCGTGCCTTTGACGTGGGCGCTGAAACTTTGAGGTCTTGCAGGATGGCAGCGGGTGCAATCTGTGCCGCCATCTTGGTTATCTCGTGATCGGTTAAGGCGGCAGACGTCGGTACTGCGACCATGCCCGCGGCGATGATTCCAAGGTAAGCGATTGGAAAGTCTGGCGTATTGCCCAGACGCAGCATCACCATGTCTTGCGGTTTCAAGCCCGCGTTTAGCAAACCCGTTGCAACGCCGCGTACTGCGTTAGTTAGCTGCGCGTAGCTCCACGTCTGCGGATCACTTCCAAGCACTTCCAGCGCAGATTTGTCAGGCGTCGCGAGTCCTGCGTCCAACACATATTGCGCTAGATTAAAAGGTGTCGGGCAGGGCGGATGGATCGCATCAGACATAGCCCCCATCGGTATCCCAGCGATTGGCGGCTATCAAGAGCGCGGGTAATGGACATCCTTATGCGGAGATGTCGCCGCATTAGCTGCCGCGCCATGGGATCGAAAATCTGCACGCTTCGCGTGCAAGCGATTGAAGGTCGATCAAATTCTCCAACTCTTCTCGCGCTTCTGGTTCGGTCAAATCAAGTGTCTGCGCAATGACGCGACTAATCTTCGTCGGTTCATCCTTGAGAGGATCAAGCATCTGCGCGCTTACATGTGGAAAGCGGCGCGCAAGTGCTTGCAAGTTTTCAGACCAGTTCTCGGTAAGTTTCGTCCATGCCACAACGTTCACTCCTAAGTTACGTCACGAGCAGTCTGCGCAAGAAACCCTTTTTATTCGTTACTTTGTAAAAATAACTATGAGCGCAGAGCGGTATTACCCCTCTTCCCACCACCAGACTTCTGGCAAAAATCCAAGCCAGTCGCCATATATTGGCAAGGTCTCAGAATACTTCAACTCTTTCGCATGAGCGACATTGCTAAAGGGCCATTGATAGAGCGGGATAAAGTATCGCTCCGACATCAAAATTCGGTCCAATGCGCGTGTGGCAGAGATGAAATCCTCTTGTGAACGTGCACCGAGGATCTGCTCGATCATAGCTTCTGCGGCAGGGACATTCATACCCATCCAGTTGCGCCGACCAGGGTTCTCCACGCCTTCGTTACCCCAATAGAGATACTGTTCATTGCCGGGGCTAAGGGACAGACCAATGCGATAATAGGTCATGTCGAAATCGTAATTAGCGGTGCGTTCTGTGTATTGCGCATCATCGGTGGTGGAGATTTTGGCGTCGACGCCCAAACGCTCAAGCGCGTTGATATAGATGTCCATGATTGCTTGGTTCTCTTGCCCGCCTTGGCGCAACAGTACCTCAAAGCTAAGTTGATTGCCATCCGCGCCAATCATCTTGCCGTCCTGAACACTATAACCCGCGTCCGTGAGTAGCTTCATTGCTGTGCGAATATTCTTGCGATTACGGGCGGAACCATCGGAGATGGGCAGCTTGTAGCCCTCAAGGGCTTCGGGGCGTAATTGGTCTTTGTAAGGTTCAAGAAGCTTGGCGACTTTGCCTTTGACTAACCCTGCGCGCAGCCCCAAGACGGAGTTGGAGAAATAGGATGTAATGCGTGGTTGACGCCCACCCGTGAGGGTGTCGTTGATGAATTCAAAGTTGAACGCATGGATCATCGCGTCGCGTACACGCCAATCATGAAAAGGGGTTTTGCGGGTGTTCATCACAAATCCGGTCATACCTGTGGGGCGCTTGTGCGGTATCGAGGATTTGATCACATCGCCATTTTGCACCGCAGGAAAGTTATACTGAGTTTCCCATTTTTCGGCATTGTTTTCGCGCCGCATGCTCAGCTCACCGGCTTTGAAGGCCTCAAAGAGAACCGCGCTGTCGCCGTAATATTCCATCTTAATTTCATCAAGGTTCATCGTGCCGCGTCTGAACGGCACATTTTTGCCCCAATAGTCAGGGTTGCGGCGCAAAGTAACGGAGCGGCCCGCATCCACCTCCGCGATCACATATGGTGAGGACGAAATCGGGATGTCGTCCAAGGTGGACGAGGCAAAGTCTTTACCATCCCATTGTGCTTTCTTCAGGATAGGGCGCAGACCTGCGATCAGGGCGAGCTCGCGGTTGTCCTCATTAAAGGTGATCCGCACAGCGCGTGGGCCGGTGGCTTCAATCGTTTCGATTTTCGACCAAAGCCCGCGATAACGTGGATGACCAACCGTGCCGAGGGTTTCATAGGACCAAATCACATCTTCGGTCGTGACTGGGGTTCCGTCAGAGAACTTGGCTCCCTGGCGCAGGGTGAATTCCACCCATTCGCGATTCGGGCCTGTTTCAATCGATTCAGCCAAAAGTCCGTAAAGCGAGAAAGGTTCGCCGTACGATCTGCCCATTAAACTTTCATAAGCCAATGATCTGAGCTGCCACGGAACAGAGCCTTTTCGGATGTGTGGATTAAGCGAATCGAAACCGCCAACTTCGCCAAAACTGATCTTGCCGCCTTTGGGCGCATCAGGGTTCGCATAAGGGAGCGACACAAAATCCTGTGGCAGGGCTGGATCACCATACATAGCTATGCCATGCGCAGGCTCTGCCGCAAGTTGGGCAGGCAAGGTGCAAAGCGTTAAGATATAAGCGACTGAACGCAACTGCTGCGCGAAAAACATTGATCTCATTTGGTAAACAACCCTTTAAATGCTTAGCCTGTGGGTAAAAACCATAACGGGGCTTTGGGTATGTATCAAACTTTTTGCTTGGAGTGCTGCAACTTAAGGCCTATAAACGCACCACTGCTCGATAGGTTTCTTGCCTGTATGAAACCTGCCTCAATAACTTAACCCCAGCTTCGTGCTGGGGTTTTTTTTGGCCATATCGATCCCTGTTTGATCCGTTCACTTTGTTGCATGTGCGCGTAAAAAGTGTGGTTTCACCCCTTATTTTGCGGGCGCAGCATGGTATGGGGTCCTCCAAGCGCGAGGTATGAAATTGTTAAGGAAAGATCTGTAATGACACTGAGAGGAAAAACCGCTGTGATCACTGGGTCCAACTCGGGAATCGGTTTGGGAATCGCCCAAGAGATGGCCAAGGCTGGCGCGAACGTTGTGCTGAATTCATTTACGGATCGCGACGATGATCATGCGATTGCGGTAGAGATCGCAAAAACTCACGGGGTTGAAGCGCGCTACATTCAAGCGGATATGTCAAAAGGCGATCAATGTCGCGCCCTCATTGAGAAAGCAGGTGTCTGCGATATTCTGATCAACAACGCGGGCATTCAGCATGTTGCGCCGATTGATGATTTTCCGGTGGAAAAATGGGATGCGATCATTGCGATCAATATGTCCTCAGCCTTTCACACGACAGCGGCCGCATTACCGTTAATGCGAAAGGCTGGCTGGGGCAGGGTAATCAATATCGCCTCGGCACATGGCTTGACCGCCTCACCGTTTAAATCCGCTTATATCGCTGCGAAACATGGTGTGGTCGGCATGACCAAGTCGGTTGCGCTTGAAACTGCGCAGGAACCGATCACTGCGAACGCCATTTGTCCGGGTTATGTTCTGACACCTTTGGTGGAGGAGCAGATCCCGGACACAATGCGCGAATATGATATGTCACGTGAAGATGTGATTAAGAACGTGATGCTGAAGCGTCAGCCATCCAAAGAGTTCGCCACGGTTGAGCAAATGGGTGGCACAGCAGTATTCCTTGCTTCTGATGCTGCAGCGCAGATCACAGGGACGACGATTTCTGTTGATGGTGGCTGGACTGCCCTCTGATCGACACGCAATTTTTCTAGAAAAATCGATTCACCTAGAATTGCAAACGCCGTCTCATTTGGGCCGGCGTTTTTGGGTTTAAAGGCAAAATGAAGTTGGACTTTATTTTTCCGGGATCAGGCCACGTGGGCTGAAACGCAGAACAAGTAACAAAACAAGGCCCATCGTTAGCAAGCGCATATGCGCGGCGCTTTCCAGAAGATGCTCTTTGAGCGCGCTGCCCTCAGCCATGCCGGACGTGACAACCCCCATCAGCCAATGACCTAGCGGCTCCACCTGAATCCACAGATACCAAATCAGGAAGCCACCTAAGATCGCACCGATATTGTTGCCGGATCCACCTACGATAACCATCACCCAGACAAGGAATGTAAAGCGCAGCGGTTGATATGTGCCAGGGATCAGCTGGCCATCCAAAGTGGTCATCATCGCTCCTGCGAGACCGCAGATTGCGCTGCCTAGGATGAAAACCTGCAAGTGGCGCGCCGTGACGTCCTTTCCCATCGCTTCCGCTGCGACTTCGTTGTCTCGGATCGCACGTAGCATGCGGCCCCACGGACTGTTGAGCGCCAATTGGAACATGACGAGCAAGATAATCAGCACAGCCGCGAACAAGAGCGAATAGTTGGCCTTGACGAAGAGTGTGGACGCTTCGATCGCGTCCAGTCCGAAGTTATTCGCGCGCTCAACAAAAGCTGGGCTGTTTTGCAGATCCACCTCATAAGGTACGGGTCTCTCAAGCCCTGCTATATTCTTAACGCCACGTGTCAGCCAATCTTCGTTTTTTAGGACCGCAATCACGATCTCCGCAATCCCAAGCGTCGCAATTGCGAGGTAGTCAGAGCGCAAGCCCAGTGCAGTTTTACCAATCAACCAAGCAGCGGCTGCTGCGAGCAGGCCGCCCACTGGCCAGGACATCAAGATCGGCAGGCCAAGCCCGCCTAAGAAGCCTGTGGCAGCTGGGTTTACCTTCTCAATCGCAAGAACAGACGGGTCAAACAGCGCGCGAAATAGGAAGAAACCACCCACCAGTACCGCCAAAAGCGCCAAAGTGCGCGTGCGGCTATGGGGTTTGCGCCTCATGATTAGCGTCGCCAGTAAAATCGTTGCTGCGCCTGTAAGAAGCGCCACAATCACGCCAAGCCCACCTTCACTCCAAGCTTCTGTCACGGGCGCATGTGAGACCAGCACAGCTGCTAATCCGCCAAGCGCGACAAAGCCCATGACGCCCACATTGAACAGACCTGCATAGCCCCATTGCAAGTTAACTCCCAGCGCCATGATCGCCGAGATAAGACACATGTTGAACAGGCCAAGCGCCGTGTTCCAGCTTTCTGTTATGCCTGTGTAGAACAGCAATCCGGCCATAATCGCGAATAAAGCCACGTTTTTTATAGGAAATGTCATACCGCTTTCCCCGAAAACAGGCCCGTGGGCTTGAACAAAAGTACGATCAGCAGGATCACAAAGGAAACCGCGAATTTATAATCGGTGCTCAAAAGTTGAACTAGGCCTGAAGGCTCAAGCTGCTCCGGCATCATATAGACCAGCACCTTTTTCCAGGCATAGGTGATCGTGATTTCCGAGAAAGCGATCACAAACCCGCCAGCAATGGCTCCGATGGGACTGCCGAGCCCACCCACAATGGCGGAAGCAAAGATCGGCAGCAAAAGCTGGAAATAGGTGAAGGGTTTGAAGCTTTTGTCGAGTCCGTATAGCACGCCTGCAGTTGTCGCCAACGCCGCCACCAAGAGCCAAGTGTACATTACCACGCGCTCTGGATTGATGCCCGAAAGCAGCGCAAGATCCTCATTGTCAGAGTAGGCGCGCATCGACTTTCCTGTGCGCGTGCGATTGAGAAACCAGAACAAAAGCGCCACGACAATCACTGCAGTGATGACTGTGATTCCCTGCGAGGTTTTGATAGCCAATCCTTCGCGCAGACCTGTAAACTCTTTGAATTCACGCGCATTAATGATGAAACGCTCGCCGTCAGAAAAGCGCTGCTCGCCCGGTCCAATTGAAAATCGTACGAGCCCGTTCATGATGAACATCACACCCATTGAAACAATCACTAAGATCACTGGTTTGGCTTTTTGGGCGCGGTAAAAACGATAGACAAAGCGATCTGTGAACAAGACTAAAGCCATACATCCAAGGATGCCAAACGGCAGGGCAAGTAAGGCTGTCGGCAAAGGTCCAAGATTGATGCCCGCAGATTGCATCCACCATGTGACGAAAATGGTGAACATCGCGCCCGAGGCCATAGTATCGCCATGCGCAAAGTTGGAGAACCGCAAGATGCCATAGATCAGAGTGACGCCCAAAGCGCCAAGCGCCAATTGGCTGCCATAGGCAATCGCGGGTACGATCACGAAATTTGACAAGGCCACAATTGCATTCAGAAAATCGATCATGAGCACGCTCCAAGATAACTGATTGCCAGGGGTCCGTCAGAATAATGCAACGTGTAACGCGCGTTGCCATTGTTCGCGATGGTTAGTAAATGCCGCGCGTCAAATGTACCGCCAGACAGCGACATCGCCTCGCCAGAGCGCGCGCCAAGTAGAATTGTATCACCGATCTCGCTGATCAGCTCGGCTTGGACGACCATATCCACATCATTCAAGCCGCCTGCACGGCCTTTGAGTTCGAAAGAAAACGTTGTGTTATTGCACGCTTCCGCGTCAAGGCATTCGTTTTCAAACGCGCAAAGCGTCGAAATCTCTGACTGAACAGGCGCGTTTTGCAAAGTGTAGGACCCGTCTTCGTCATTCGCAAAAGCGGGCGAACAGACTGCAAGCGCAATGGCGCTAAAATAAGGGTGAAATCTTCGCATACTCATCCCCCCAAGAAACTTCTGCGTACTTCGGGGTTAGCCAAAAGCGCTTGCCCCGTATCGGTAAACCCATTGGAACCTTGCACCAGAACATACCCTTTGTCTGCAATTTCAAGCGCTTGACGGGCATTTTGCTCGACCATCAGAATGGAAATTCCTGTACGCGCGACTTCGATAATGCGATCAAACAGCTCGTCCATCACAATCGGTGACACGCCTGCAGTTGGCTCATCCAACATCAAAACCTGCGGTTGGGTCATCAATGCGCGCCCGACGGCCACTTGCTGACGCTGCCCACCTGATAATTCACCAGCCGCTTGCAGGCGTTTCTCCTTAAGAATGGGAAACAGATCATAGACCTGCGCCATAGTCTCAGCGAAATCATCGCGCCGGATAAATGCCCCCATCTCAAGGTTTTCTTCCACAGTGAGGGAGGTGAAAATGTTCGAGTTCTGAGGTACAAAGCCCATGCCTTTGCCCACACGCGCTTGCGGCGTCAATTGCGTGATGTCTTCGCCGTTCAACAGCACGGCTCCTTCGCGCAAATTCAACATTCCAAACACGGCCTTCATTGCAGTTGATTTACCGGCCCCGTTTGGGCCTACAATTACGGCAATCTCGCCCTTTTCAACAGCCAAGGTACAGCTGTGCAGGATATCTGCGCCAGTGCCATACCCACCGGTCATGTTCTCGCCAATCAGAAACGGCTCAGTCACGGCTCCAGTCCTTCTTTGGTCCATTAATACCTTTGGGGAGCGCCATAGGCGCGGGGGCAGCGCCCCAAACAAGCAAAGCCAGCGTCACGCGGTTTCCTTGTTTTTCAAGCCCGTGCCCAGATAGGCCTCGATCACCTGTTCATTGACTTTGATCTGCTCAATCGTGCCCTCAGCCAGCTCTTTGCCTTCGGCCATTACGATCACAGGATCACAAAGGCGACCGATGAAATCCATATCATGTTCGATCATGCAAAACGTATAGCCGCGCTCTTGGTTCAGTCGTAAAATCGCATCGCCAATGGTGTTTAATAGGGTGCGGTTCACGCCCGCACCAACTTCGTCCAGAAACACGATCCGCGCGTCGACCATCATTGTGCGACCCAGCTCCAACAGCTTCTTTTGACCGCCAGACAGGTTTCCAGCCTTTTCATCGCTTAGATGCGCAATGGTCAAAAAATCTAGAACCTCATCCGCTTTCGCGGCTAACGCGCGTTCCTCATTCGCGATCCGTTTACGCGAGAACCAAGTGTTCCACAGAGTTTCACCTGTTTGCGCACCGGGCACCATCATCAGGTTCTCGCGACATGTCATGGACGAAAACTCATGCGCTACTTGGAATGTGCGCAACAGGCCTTTGAGAAACAACTCATGCGGGGGTAGATCGGTGATGTCTTCATCGGCCATGAAAACGCGACCTGACGTCGGCGGCAAAACGCCCGCAATGACATTAAACAGCGTGGTTTTGCCAGCTCCATTCGGTCCGACAAGCCCGGTGATTGATCCCTCGGCAATCTCAAGCGTGGCGCCATCAACAGCATGAAAGCCGCCAAAGTGCTTATGCAGGTTTTCAACCCTGATCACATTCGTTCCCCCGTCGTGCCAAAGCGTCTTAACGCGCTTGTCATGATCGCGCCATGTTTGGTGTGCAGCATGTGGCGTCAAATTAGTATTGAAGACTAGGCGGGGTGTTCACAATTGAAAAGCCCTGACGCGAAGCGAGGCAAAGTAAATTGCTTGTGGGGCACTGTTGTCTACATACCTTCGAGATATGTTGGGCGTAGAGATTTGAGGTGGAGACACAAATGACCCTTACTCGCAGAATTTTCTTGCTTGCGGCCCTCGGAACGCCAAGTCTTGCAGACTCTCTGCGCGCGACTATTAGATAGATACGGTGCTAGATGGCTTGGATGCGCCTTAGACTTTTACCTTCACCACAGGTGGCATCTTGATAACAGAGCGCGACGGGAACTTGCTGTGGATCGCAGATGACAAACAGCAACATGATTCTGGTCTGCCCAAGATCGAAGTCGACGGGCAGGGCAGTTTACTCGATCTGCAGATCCTGCGCGATTTTGAGCGCTCGGGTAATATCTTCATGACATACGCCAATGCGCAAGGGCGCTAGTCCGGCACGGCTGTAATGCGTGCGCGTTTTGAGCCGAACGAAGCCGTGTTCAGCGATGTCACTACTAGCTTTGAGATGAGCAAAAGCTTCAGTGGCGGGCGTCATTTTGGATCGCGGCTGGTTGGTGCGCGTGATGGCACGCTGTTCTTTAGCATCAGGGATCACAGCGACCGCGAGCAGGCGCAAAACACGAAGAGTCACAATGGAACTGTTATTCGCATCACCAAGCTCGGTGCCGTCCAAAATGACAATCCTTTCATCGGCAAGCCGGATCAATTGCCTTAAATTTGGTCCTACGGTCACTGCAACCCATAAGACATGACGCTAGATCTAAAGGGCAATCTTTGGGTTAACGAGGACGGTGCGCGTGGTGGCGATGAGGTAAACAAGATCACCAAAGGAGCCAACTACGGCTGGCCAAAAATCGCATATGGTCGTCACTACCGTGGTCGCAAGATTGGCATGGGAACGGAGAACCACGGCACGGAGCAACCGCAATACTTCTGGGACCCCTATATCGCGTCCTCAGGTTATTTAATTTATTCCGGAAAGCAAAACCGCCAATGATGGGGGCATCACTTTGTTGGCAGCTTAAAATTCGACTACATCGCGCGATTGAAAGGTTCTAATCTGCGCGAGGTGGAGCACATCCAATCAGTCGCAACTTCGCGCGTGCGTGATATCCGCGGAACACCTGATGGCAGTATCTGGTTCCTCCCTGTGGGGAATGCGACGCTCAACAGACTAGTACCAAGCTAGCACAATCATTGTGCCATTATACTTTCGCCGCAGGCGAAAATGAATTTTCTTGAAAATTCGCGTCTGTGCTTAAATCGACAGCCTAGCGGCTTGTGATCCACGCTCGCGGTAAGGGGTCGTATTATAATGCGCACGGTAGCACTTTGAGAAATGCGAAGGTGACGCAAACCCGCAGGCCAACGCCACATTGATCACGCTCATATCCGTCTGCATCAGCAGGTTGCGCGCTTTTTGCAGACGCAACTCCATATAATAACGCTTGGGAGAGCGGTTTAGATACCGGCGGAACAAACGTTCCAGCTGACGCGTCGACATGCCCACGTCTTTGGCTAAGATCGACGGGCTTATCGGCTCTTCGATGTTGCTTTCCATCATCTGGATCACGGCGCTGAGCTTTGGATGGCGTACTCCAATGCGCGTCGGCACAGACAAGCGCTGTGTGTCCTGATCCGTCCGAATAGAGGAGTAAATCAGCTGATCTGCGACTGCATTAGCCAATTCTTCACCATGCTCGTCTGCGATCAATTTCAACATCAAATCAATAGAAGAGGTGCCACCCGCAGTGGTCAAACGGTTGCCGTCGACCACGAAAACCGATTTCGTCAACTCGACTTCATCAAACTCTTCCAGAAAACTGTCCTGATTTTCCCAATGGATCGTGGCGCGTTTGCCGTCAAGCATTCCAGCTTTTGCCAAGCTATAAGATGCTGTGCAAAGCCCGCCAAACACCAAGCCTCGACGCGCTTCGCGACGTAGCCAATTCAGCAGCTTCTTGGTGGTAGCAAACTGAATGTTCATACCCCCGCATAAAAGCACTGTGTCATCACGCTGCATTTCGCTCAGGTCTGTGTCGAGTTTGAATTCTGTCCCAGCTGAACAAGAGACGGTCTCGCCGCCTTCGCCCACAAGCGTCCACGAATAGAGTTCTTTACCCGCGAGACGGTTCGCAATGCGCAAGCTTTCTAGTGCCGCCGAAAAGCACAGCAACGTAAAATCGTTTAATAGAACAAAGACAAAGCGACGGGGTTTGTTGGTTTCTGTCTCCACGTTTATCTTGACGTTGTCTGAAGTCATTTCGGTTGATCCTGGATCGCGTCTTAGCGCTTGTATGTCGAAGGCATACCCCAATGAACCTGGTTCATAGATTGGAGGCCAAATTCACCTTGAGCTCATCATATCAACAACGTCAAGAACACCTTTGCGAAAAGCCACTAGCCTTAGCGCTAACAGCGTCCTATATATCGTTGTTGGACATATTATTTCTCAGGAGAAGACAGATGAGCGAATGGCAAAAAACGGACTGGCGTAATAAGCCACGGGTCCAAATGCCGGAGTATACTGATGCGGTGGCAATGGCCTCTGTTGAAGGTTCCCTCGCTGCTTATCCACCACTGGTCTTTGCTGGCGAAGTGCGCAAACTCAAATCCCAGCTTGGCGCCGCCGCGCGCGGTGAAGCGTTCTTACTGCAAGGCGGTGATTGCGCAGAGAGCTTTGAGCAATTCAGCGCAGACGGTATTCGCGACACGTTCAAAGTCATGCTGCAAATGGCCATGGTCCTTACATACGGTGCGAAAGTTCCCGTGGTCAAAGTTGGTCGCATGGCGGGTCAATTCGCCAAGCCACGTTCCGCCAACACAGAGACGATTGATGGTGTAGAGCTGCCAAGCTACCGTGGCGACATTATCAACGAGCTAGCCTTCACCCCCGAAGCACGCATTCCTGACCCTAAGAAAATGCTGCAAGCTTACACACAGGCCGCCGCAACGCTGAACCTGTTGCGTGCGTTTTCAACAGGTGGCTATGCCGATGTTCATCAAGTGCATGCATGGACGCTTGGCTTCACTCATGGTGAGCAAGCCGCCGAGTACCGTGAAATGGCTAACCGCATTGGTGACACTCTTGATTTCATGCGCGCAGCTGGGCTTGATAGCACGCAAGAGCCGAATTTGCAGACTGTGGATTTCTACACATCCCATGAATCATTGCTGCTAGAGTATGAAGAGGCGTTATGCCGTCTTGATAGCACATCCGGCAAATGGCTTGCAGGCTCGGGTCATATGATCTGGATCGGCGATCGCACCCGTCAGCCTGACGGTGCGCATGTTGAATTTGCGCGTGGCGTGCAAAACCCGATTGGTTTGAAGTGTGGTCCAACAACCACGGCGGATGATCTCAAAGTTCTGATGAACAAACTCAACCCTGAGAACGAGCAGGGCCGCTTGACGCTGATCGCGCGCTTTGGCGCGGGCAATGTTGGTGAGCATCTTCCCCGTTTGGTGAAAGCCGTGCGCGAAGAAGGCGCCGAAGTGCTTTGGACCTGTGATCCGATGCATGGCAACACTATCAAATCCGCCTCCGGCTATAAAACGCGCCCGTTTGAGAGTGTGCTGCGCGAAGTGCGTGATTTCTTCGGTGTGCACGCGGCTGAGGGAACAGTACCCGGCGGTGTTCACTTCGAGATGACAGGCCAAGACGTGACAGAATGCACAGGCGGCGTTCGTGCGGTCAGTGATGAGGATCTATCTGATCGTTATCACACAGCCTGCGATCCGCGCCTCAACGCGAGCCAGTCGTTGGAACTGGCCTTCCTTGTTGCAGAAGAGCTCTCTGCGCGTCGCAGCGCGGTTCAAGCGAAAGCTGTTTAAAAGCGAGTTATTAACGAAAAAATGCCCCGTATCTGCGGGGCGTTTGTGTTTACCATATCGCGATCGCTCATTCGTTCGAGACGATCAGCCGCAAACCTCCATGCGACACCTCAGGTGGCTTTTCACTCTGACGTTTTGATTTGAAAATTGGCGTATTTTCCGAGAACGAATAGGTCTCTGTCAACTGTTCACGTTGCATCGCCGTCGAATAGAGCGGCTCAACCTGCGTTGGTTGCGGCGCATCGCCTATGACATCTGTGGGGCGGATCGATGAGACCTTGAATCGTCTCGGCGATTTTCCGACGCCACCTTTGATATCCAAGCATCCGACGATGCGAGCGATGTTCCCATCCGTATCACTCATCGGCAAAAGCAGTAGTCGCGCACGCACTCTTCTGCGTGAAAATCCGCAGCGCCGTTCAATTCAAGAACTACCATCGCAGGGCTAGCGAACAAATCGCGCGTGGCCTCTGCAACGCTGTCGCGGGCTGTCGGCTCGAACAAGGCCGTTAAAGGCATGCCGCGTACGTCCATACCAAGCGTATCATTCAAAATAGCCCCTGCAACGCGAATACGCGCAACGCTTGCCGCGACCTTCTCGGCCACAAATATGGATGCCAACGAATTTTCAATGGCGCGCGGATCAAACTCGCTGCGCGCAGGCATCTGACGCGCGCCGCGCAGCTCTTGTCAATATTGCAGCAACTCAGCGCAGGCAGTGAAGTCCTCGCTTCCTTGCGCCCAACTTCCGTGATCCAGATGCACGACATTGTCCGGAGTGGATCGTAGGGGAAGCGTGGGCCTATCAATCATTACGCAGTCTGCCTTTTTTGGGTCAAAGGATCGTCGCCACAGCTTATCGCGAGGCAGCGTCGCCCTTGGTTAAAGATACCTCAATGGAGCTTACAATTCTGTTAATAGATCAACTCTGGCTCAAAATTTAACGAATTCTATAGTTGTGGTTAACGCACGCAGCGCTGGAGGGTTGATAAAAGCACCGCAAAACTTGCGTGTTCGGGGTGCAATTGGCATATGGGACCATGACTTGATTGATGCAATGATAAGGGACTGTCCTATGCTGACCTCGATGACAGGCTTCGCCGCGCGCACAGGAAGTGCTGATGGCTTCACGTGGAGCTGGGAGTTGCGATCCGTCAATGGCAAGGGCTTTGATCTGCGCTTTCGCATGCCAGATTGGCTGGCGGTGCTTGAGGCGGATCTGCGCAAGCAAGTAGGCGCGATCGTCACCCGGGGCTCTGTGTCGTTGAACCTGCGCATCGCGCGCGAGGCTGGGGAAAATTCTGTCGAAATTAATCCCGACGCGCTGAACCGTGTGCTGGATGCGATTGGGCAAATAGAAGAACGGGCAGGGGCTACGGGCGTGAATCTAACGCCTGCAAGCGCCAGCGATGTGATGAATTTTCGTGGCGTTATGGATGTTCCTCAGAACCGTGATGCGAGCGTAGAGCTGCTAGATTCCTTACGGTCTGACATTGCGCCATTGTTAAGCAGCTTCAATGAGATGCGCACCGCTGAAGGTGCATCCTTGCATGGCGTCCTAAGCCGCCAATTGGATGAGGTCGAAACCCTCACCAACGACGCGCGAGCGCTACTGGCAGATCGCACCGACGACATGCGCAGCAATTTCGAGGCGGCTATTGCGCGTGTTATGGGCAGTCGCGCAGAGATGGATGAAGCGCGTTTGGCACAAGAGATAGCAGTGCTTGCAGTGAAATCAGACGTCACCGAAGAGATTGACCGCCTGCACGCTCATATTGCTGCGGCACGCGATCTTGTGTCCAGCGGAGTTCCGTCGGGACGCAAATTGGACTTTCTCTGTCAAGAGTTTAACCGCGAATCCAATACACTTTGCTCAAAGGCGCAAAATGCTAAGCTCACGGAAATTGGACTGGCGTTGAAAGTGCTGATCGATCAAATGCGCGAACAAGTTCAGAATGTGGAGTAAGTGAAGATGGGTATAGAACGTCGAGGCCTTTTGATCATTCTGTCTTCGCCTTCTGGTGCGGGCAAATCAACGCTCGCCGGGCGATTGCGCAGATGGGATGACCACGTGCGTTTTTCTGTCTCCGCCACAACCCGCGCGCCGCGCGAGGGCGAAGTTGATGGGCTAGATTATAATTTCACCGATGAATCCGCGTTTAAAGCAGCAGTCATAGACGGCGAGATGCTGGAACACGCGCATGTGTTCGGCAATTTCTACGGTTCTCCCAAAGGCCCTGTCGAGGCGGCAATCAATGCTGGCCAAGACGTGCTCTTTGATATTGACTGGCAAGGCGCCCAGCAAATTCGTAACTCTGCGCTTGGGCAAAACACACTGTCGATCTTCCTGCTGCCGCCATCAATCACTGAATTGCACCGCCGCCTGGTCAGCCGCGCGAAAGACAGTGACGACGTGATTGAGCGCCGCATGTCGAAAAGCTGGGACGAAATTTCACATTGGGACGGCTATGATTTTGTGTTGATCAACGATGATCTCGATCAGACCGAAGAACAGTTGAAAATCATCATCACCGCCACACGCTTGCGCCGCTCCCAGCAGCCCGATCTCACAGAACATGTGCGTGCGCTGCAAAGCCAATTTGAGGATATATCATGACCCTTTACGCACTTGGTGAGGACGCACCATCCATACACGCAGACACATGGATTGCGGACGATGCCAATGTCATCGGGCAGGTGGTGATGGAGCAAGGTAGCTCTGTTTGGTTTGGGGCAACCATTCGTGCGGATCACGAAATTATTCACATTGGCGCGGGCACAAATGTGCAAGAGAACACGATCATGCACATTGATCGCGGTTATCCTTTAACGATTGGCGCCGGCTGCACGGTTGGGCACAAAGTCATGTTGCATGGGTGCACGATTGGTCAGAATTCCTTGATCGGTATGGGGGCAACCGTGTTGAACGGCGCGGTTATTGGTGACAATTGCCTGATCGGCGCCGGCGCGTTGATCACCGAAGGTAAAGTGATCCCTGATGGGTCGCTCGTGATGGGGGCCCCCGGCAAAGTGGTGCGCCAGCTCGATGGGGCTGCGATTGAAGGTCTCAAAGCGTCGGCGCTGCATTACCAAGATAACATGCGCCACTTTCGAGATGCTCTGAGAGCGATTTAGGTGATGCATTTATGTTTGGCGGAACAGATCTTTCGCAGCGGAGCGGTGATTTAGCAGAATGGACCAAGTCCAGATCAAAGCTTGGATAGATGCGCTTGGAATGCCTGCGCTTTTCGTGGCAGACGATACGCGAATTATTGCCGCGAATAATTTAGCTATTTCTGTTTATAATGTAAACGTTGTGGGTCTTATCTACAGTGCTGCATTAAGGCAGCCAGCGGCGATTCGAGCGACCCATGCCTGTTTGGAGCATCATAAGATTCAAACCGCGCGCATCCATCATACCGAGAACGGCACCGATACGGCTTTTGATCTTCGCTGTGCCTATATTGATAAGGGTCTGACAGGGGTCTTGATCACACTAAAGGACCGTACCGAAGAAGATAAAAACACCCAACTCCATCGCGATTTTGTAGCCAACGTCAGTCATGAGTTGCGCACGCCTCTAACTGCAATCAGCGGCTTTATTGAAACGCTGCAAGGCTCTGCAAAGAAAGACGAAAAAGTGCTTGATCGGTTTCTCGGCATGATGGCTGGGCAAAGCGCGCGGATGGATCGTTTGGTATCGGACCTGCTAACGCTCAGCCGTATCGATGCGCAAGAACGACAAAGGCCGGGTGATAGTGTTGATTTGCGCGATTTACTCGCGAAGGTTGTTGACGGCTACACCTCTTCAAAAATTACTATCACGACCGAATTTCTTGCCAAAGAACACTTAGTGCTTGGAGATGCGGATCAACTGCATCAGGTTTTTGCCAACTTGATTGAAAACGCCATAAAGTATGGGGCGACAGGGGGGATGATAACCGTCAAATCAGAGGATATCGTAATGGATCGCCGCTTACGTGCCCGCTCTATTGGCGTCTCTGTTTGCGATACAGGGGAGGGCATTGCCCCGCTGCATCTGCCGCGTTTAACGGAACGATTTTATAGAATCGATGACCATCGCAGCCACGACAAAGGTGGAACAGGGCTAGGGTTGGCAATCGCAAAGCACATTGTTGCGCGACATCGTGGACGATTGAGTATCAGTAGCATTGTCTCGCAAGGCTCTGAATTTAAAGTTATTCTTCCAATTAATTAAAGCCTTTTCACAGATGATTTGAATATTTCTCTGGGGGTCATGAAACTGTTACATTGGTGGTGCAAAACCAAGGCGGGACAGGTCGAAAACGGACCTGAAACTTTGCAAATTGGAGATACAGATGTATATCGCAAAGACCAGTCTTTCTGCCCTTATAATCAGCACCGTGGCGAGCGTCGCAAGTGCCCGTGATCAGGTTCAAATCGCAGGTTCATCAACTGTTTTACCGTATGCCTCCATCGTAGCTGAAGCTTTCGGCGAAAATTTTGATTTTCCAACACCTGTTGTTGAATCCGGTGGCTCTTCCGCAGGTTTGAAGCGGTTTTGCGAAGGTCTGGGTGAAAACACGATCGATATCGCCAACGCGTCACGTCAGATCAAAGAGAGCGAGCTTAAAGTATGCGCGAAGAATGATGTCACAGACATCATCGAAGTGCGGATCGGTTATGATGGGATCGTCTTTGCATCCGAAAAGGGCGGCAACAAATTTGCGTACACGCAAAGCGATTGGTTCCTCGCGCTCAGCGATGAAGTCCTTGTGGACGGCAAGATGGTCGCGAATCCAAACAAGACTTGGGCGGACGTGAATGCAGACATGCCGGCACAGCTATTGCAGGCGTTTATTCCTGGCACAAAGCACGGCACACGCGAAGTGTTCGAGGACAAAGTGATCCTAGCAGGCTGCGAGGCTACGGGCGCATTTGACGTTCTTAAAGAGGCGAATGGCGGCGACAAGAAGGCGGCTGAGAAGGCGTGTATTTCTTTGCGCACAGATGGCGTGTCAGTGGATATCGACGGCGACTACACAGAGACCCTTGCTCGTATTGAGAGCACCAAAGATGGCATCGGGGTCTTCGGTCTGGCGTTTTATGAAAACAACACTGACAAGCTGCAAGTCGCGACAATGGCGGATATCGAGCCTACGGTTGAGAGTATCTCAAAGGGTGAATATCCTGTGTCGCGTCCTTTGTTCTTTTATATTAAGAAAGCGCATATCGGCGTAATCCCAGGCTTGAAAGACTTCGCAGAGTTCTTCGTGCTTGACGAGATTGCCGGCGAAGACGGTCCATTGGCAGAATACGGTCTTGTGGCGGATCCAGAACTGGAAATAACGCAAGAGACGATTGCGAATGAAACAACAATCGCAGACATGATGTAAATCATTCTGGTGCGGGCGAACTATTTGCCCGCGCCAATTTCACTAGACCGGAGGCACTATGTCCGTGTTTTGGCTCACACTTGCCGTGTTTTTAATCGCTCTTCTCGGCACCTTTGCAGGGTATCGTCGGGCCTTTTCCGTTGTGGCTGGGGATGTGCGCAAACTGCATTCTTTGCCAAAGTATTACGGCAGTTTCGTTGGCTTCACCGTCTTAATCCCATCGCTTCTCATGCTGATTCTGTGGCTTGTGGTGCCACCGTTAGAGCAGGTCAGCACACAGTTCCGCATGTTCCTTGTCCTGGGACTCGCGGTGCTTTTGATGGTCCTCGCAATCAGCCGCATCACACCCGATTTTCGCGCTCGCAACGCGGTTGAACTGGTCGTTCTTGGCTTGCTCATTGCAGCTGCCTCGCTCGCGATCTTGACCACCATAGGAATCGTTCTGTCGATGTTGTTCGAGACACGGAATTTCTTCGGGCTGTATTCTTGGAAAGACTTTTTCTTTGGCCTCAAATGGGCCCCGAACTTTCGCGGCGACAGCGAATTGTCGATCCTGCCGCTGCTTTGGGGCACAATCTATATCTCTTTGATCGCCTTGCTGGTGTCCGTACCCATTGGCCTTTTCGCGGCGATCTATCTCAGTGAATACGCAGGCCCTAAAACACGTGGGGTCGCAAAACCGCTGCTCGAAATCCTCGCGGGCATTCCAACAATCGTTTACGGATTATTCGCGCTGCTCACAGTAGGTCCATTGCTGCTCAGAACCTTTGGCAGCGGAGGTTTGTTGGGCGTGGACTGGATGACAGGCGCTACGGCTGTGCTGACGGCGGGGCTGGTTATGGGCATCATGTTGATCCCTTTCGTGTCGTCACTCAGCGATGATATCATCAACGCGGTGCCGCAAGCGATGCGCGATGGCTCTCTCGGGCTTGGCGCGACCAAATCAGAAACTATCCGCCAAGTCGTGATCCCAGCTGCCTTGCCCGGTATTATCGGTGCGATCCTGCTCGCTGCGTCGCGCGCAATTGGTGAGACGATGATCGTCGTGCTTGGGGCGGGGGCGCTTGCGAAGTTTTCGCTTGATCCGCTTGAGGCGATGACAACGATCACCACCCGCATCGTCAGCCAGCTGACCGGCGACGGTGATTTTGCCAGCCCCGAAACCCTTGTTGCCTTCGCACTTGGCCTCACGCTGTTCGTGCTGACTTTGGGTTTGAACGTCATCGCGCTCTACATTGTGCGCACCTACCGGGAGCAATATGAATGAGTAACACTCTGAACAATTCTCTTTTGACCCTCGATGCGCGCACCAAGAAACGCAATGCGGCTGAGACCCGCTTTCGTGTTTATGGGATCGCCGCGATTGGTGCCGGTCTGGCGATGCTTATCTTGTTACTGCTGACGATTTTCGGCAACGGGCTTGGTGCGTTTCAACAAACGTTTGTGACGCTGAACGTCCCGTTGCTCGAGGAAAAGCTCGATAAAAATAGCACGCGCAATCTGGAAAAGATTAAGAAAGTGTCGACTTTTGGCTATGCGCCACTACTCAAGCAAGCAATGGAAGACACGCTCGCAGAGAATGGGATCGAGACGGACCTAAAGAGCAAAAAGCAAGCCGCGCTATTGTCGAAAAGTGCCGCCGCACAGCTGCGCAACTATGTGCTTGCGAATCCGGATATGATTGGTGCGACGGTGGAGTTCACCTTCCTCGCCAATGCGCGCGTTGATGGCTATCTGAAGGACCGCGTCACCCGTGAGAGCATTGCGGATGACAAGAACATCAATGCGGCACAGCTTGATCTGGTGGATGCGCTTCTTGCGGCTGAGGTGATCGAGCAACGTTTTAATCTGAGTTTTATCACGGGTGCGGATGCGTCTGATCAACGCCCCGAAGCTGCTGGCATGGGCGTGTCGATGTTGGGCAGTTTCTTTATGATGTTGGTTGTGCTCGCGTTGGCCTTGCCGATTGGTGTTGCCGCTTCGATCTACCTTGAAGAATTCGCGCCGAAGAACTGGATCACAGACATTATAGAGGTGAATATCTCTAACCTCGCGGCTGTGCCGTCGATTGTCTTTGGTATCTTGGGCCTCGCGGTTTTCATCAATTCGATGCACTTGCCGCAATCGGCACCGCTTGTCGGTGGTTTGGTACTAACGTTGATGACCTTGCCGACGATCATCATCTCAACGCGCGCTTCTCTGAAATCCGTGCCCCCCAGCATTCGCGATGCGGCACTGGGGGTTGGCGCGTCCAAAATGCAATCGGTGTTCCATCATGTGTTGCCGCTTGCCGCACCAGGTATTCTCACCGGCACAATCATCGGCCTCGCGCAGGCCTTGGGCGAAACAGCGCCGCTGCTGTTGATCGGGATGATTGGCTTTATCGCTTCCAACGCGCCGGATTCTGTGGCTAGCGGATTTCTTGATCCAAACTCCGCCATGCCTGCGCAAATCTATGAATGGGCGAAACGTGCGGACCCCGCATTTTATGAACGTGCGTGGGGTGGAATCATCATCCTGCTTGTCTTCCTGATCACAATGAACACCATCGCCGTCATCCTGCGCCGCCGCTTTGAGCGCCGCTGGTAGGGACCGAGACATGAAAGATAGATTAATGGATACAATCAAGATTTCCGCCAAAGACGTGCAGGTCTATTACGCCGACAATCACGCGATCAAAGACGTGAATGTCGAGATTGAGGACAAAACAGTCACAGCCTTCATTGGGCCGTCTGGCTGCGGTAAATCCACATTTCTGCGCTGCTTGAACCGGATGAATGACACGATTGATATCTGCCGTGTCGAGGGCGATATTTTGATTGACGGCGAAGACATTTATGATCGTCGCGTTGATCCTGTGCAATTGCGCGCCAAGGTTGGCATGGTCTTTCAAAAGCCCAATCCATTCCCGAAATCAATCTATGACAACGTCGCATACGGCCCGCGTATCCACGGTCTAGCGCGTGCAAAATCTGATTTGGACGAAATCGTGGAAATGTCGCTCCGTAAAGCTGCGATCTGGGATGAGGTAAAGGACCGCCTTGACGCACCGGGCACGGGGCTTTCTGGTGGGCAACAACAGCGATTGTGCATCGCGCGTGCTGTGGCCACTGCGCCCGAAGTGCTGTTGATGGATGAGCCTTGTTCGGCGCTCGATCCTATTGCCACTGCACAAGTCGAAGAGCTGATCGACGAGCTGCGCCAGAACTTTGCGGTGGTGATTGTCACCCATTCCATGCAGCAAGCCGCACGTGTCAGTCAAAAAACGGCGTTCTTTCACCTTGGAAACTTGGTCGAATACGGCGATACCAACCAGATCTTCACCAAACCCAGCGATCCGCGTACGGAAAGCTATATCACTGGACGGATTGGATAAAGCGATGAGCAACCTTCATATTTCTTCCGCGTTTGATCGCGATCTCGAAGCGATCCAAGCGCAGATCATGACAATGGGAGGTATGGTCGAAGCCGCCATCATTGACGCCGCCAGATCGCTTGAAACACGCGATATTGAATTGGCCGAACAGGTGCGCAACGGCGACAAGGCAATCGATGCGCTGGAGCTGGAAATCAATGAAAAGGCTGCGCGCGTCATTGCGCTGCGTGCGCCCACGGCGATTGACCTGCGTCTGATCCTGTCGGTGATCAAGATCAGCGCTGCCCTTGAACGTATCGGCGATTACGCGAAAAATATGGCCAAACGCACCTCGGTTCTGGACGATCTACCAGAGGTGACGGGCGCGCATACATCACTGCGCCGCATGGCGCGTGAGGTGCAAGGGATGCTGAAAAACGTGCTTGACGCCTATGTGCAGCGCAACGCGGATCTCGCCATGGCCGTCATCTCGCAGGATGAAGACGTCGATCAGATGTACAATGCGCAGTTTCGCACATTCCTTACCTTTATGATGGAAGACCCGCGCAACATTACCCCTTGTATGCACCTGCACTTCATTGCCAAAAATACGGAACGCATGGGGGATTTGGTGACAAATATCGCAGAACAAGTGGTCTATCTCGTGACAGGCGGCGCGCCGGAAGAAGCACGCCAAAAGGGTGACTTGTCTTCAACCGACAGCTCTATTTCCAAGGTCTGATCGCATGAACGCGGTTCAACCTTGTATTCTAGTGGTTGAAGACGAAGCCGCGCAGCACGAAGTCCTGTCCTATAATTTGGAAGCGGAGGGTTACCGCGTTCTCCAAGCTGAAAGTGGCGATGAAGGCCTGTTGCTCGCGCGTGAAAACGTGCCCGACCTGATCATTCTGGATTGGATGCTGCCTGAGATGTCGGGGATCGAGGTTTGTCGGCAGGTTAAATCAGACACGACCACGAAAGCCATCCCGATCATTATACTCTCCGCGCGCTCTGAGGACGTGGATAAGGTGCGTGGCTTGGAAACAGGGGCGGATGATTACGTTGCAAAACCCTATTCTGTGAAAGAACTGATGGCGCGCGTGAAGGCGCAATTACGGCGCACGAGACCTGCCGCCCTTGGTGCGCAATTGGTGTTTGAGGATATCATTTTGAACGGTGAAACTCACAAAGTGACCCGTGCAGGTGTTGAGCTAAAACTCGGTCCAACCGAATACCGATTGCTTAGCCAATTCATGGAAAAACCCGGCCGCGTTTGGCCGCGAGAGCAATTGCTGGACCATGTTTGGGGCCGCGATGCATTTGTGGACACACGCACCGTCGATGTGCATGTGGGACGCTTGCGCAAATCCCTGACAGCCGAAGGCGGAGCTGATCCTATTCGCACGATTCGTGGGGCAGGGTATGCGTTCGGCTAAAGCCTAGCGCGGCAACCAGTCCTCGCCTTCGGCCTGCGTTGAGATCCAGTCACGAAACACCGCCAAGGTCGGGTTTTGCGCATTGCGGTTCGGCCAAACCAAATAATACGCCCCAATCGAACGTGTGGGCCCACCAAAAGCAGTGATAAGGCGGCCCGCACGCAGTTCTTGTTCCGCAATAAAATCGGGTAGTAGCGCAATGCCAAGCCCATGGATCGCGGCTTGAGTGATGGTTGAAAATTGATCGAACTGCGCGCCCGCAAGACTGGGCGGTGGCGCATTGTGGGAGGCAAGCCATCTGCGCCATGCCTCTGGTCGCGTCTCGATATGCAGCAAGGGCAGGGTGCAGAGCGCCTCTGCGCTATCTAGCGGCAGGCGGTCCAAAAAATCGGGTGCACAAACAGGGATGAGGGTTTCTTCGCGCAACAAGATGCTTTGACACTCATCCCAATGACCATTCCCATAGTGAATGGCTGCATCAAAAGGCTCAGCTTGAAATTGCACCGCTTTCATGCGCGTAGACAGATTCACGGTCACTTCTGGATGAAGCCCCGCAAACTGCGCTAAGCGCGGCACTAACCAACGCATGCCAAAGCTAGGCAGAATAGCCAGACTGAGACCACCAGCACCCGGTTGCACATGAAGCTGCATCGCAGCTCGCGTAATCTGCGCGAGGGCCGTGCGAACCTCACTGGCATAGCGGGCACCTGCGTCTGTCATATACATACGACGCTTTTCGCGCGTGATTAATGGTGCGCCAAGCTGCTCTTCCAGAATCTGCAATTGCCGCGATACAGCACTTTGCGTCAGCGATAACTCCTCTGCCGCTGCGGTGGCCGTGCCGAGGCGATCGAGCGCCTCCAGCGCACGCAAGGACGATAGCGAAGGCAGATATCGTCGGGGCAAGAATGTTGCAGGCATATTCTAAAAACTCATGAAGTTGTGCAATACTCTTGTTAGCGTCTTTCAAGAATTGCGTCTATACAAGAGCTTGAATATGGCCAGTCGGCCCAGAAACCGGAGTGGATAGATGAACGAAATGTCAGCGAATGCACCAGCTTTGCGCGCGAAAGATCAACCAGACTTGAGCAATTTTCAGTGGGATGATCCGTTCCGTCTGTCGGAGCAACTTAGCGAAGACGAACGCATGATTGCAGATAGCGCACGCGCCTATGCGCAGGAAAAACTATTGCCGCGGGTACTAGAGGCTTATGTCGAAGAAAAGACTGATCCTGAAATTTTCCGCGAAATGGGTGAGATGGGTCTGCTTGGCACGACGATCCCAGAAGAATACGGCGGTCTTGGTGCTGGCTACGTCAGCTACGGTCTTGCTGCGCGCGAAGTGGAGCGTGTGGATAGCGGATACCGCTCTATGATGTCAGTGCAATCGTCCTTGGTGATGTATCCGATTTACGCCTATGGCTCTGAAGCGCAGCGCAAGAAATACTTACCAAAATTGGCAAGTGGCGAATGGATCGGCTGCTTTGGATTGACCGAACCTGACGCAGGCTCTGATCCCAGTGGTATGAAAACACGCGCTGTGAAAACTACGACGGGGTATAAGATCACAGGCTCTAAAATGTGGATTTCCAACAGTCCAATCGCGGATGTGTTCGTGGTCTGGGCGAAATCGGAAGAGCATGGTGGCAAGATCCGCGGTTTCGTGCTTGAAAAAGGCATGTCAGGTCTGAGCGCGCCAAAGATTGGCAACAAGCTGAGCCTGCGCGCGTCTATCACTGGTGAAATTGTCATGGACAATGTCGAAGTCGGCGAAGATGCGTTGTTGCCGAATGTGCAGGGTCTGAAAGGTCCGTTTGGCTGTTTGAATCGTGCGCGTTATGGGATCAGCTGGGGCGTGATGGGGGCTGCGGAATTCTGCTGGCACGGAGCGCGTCAATATGGGCTTGATCGCAAGCAATTCGGAAAGCCTTTGGCGCAAACACAGCTGTTCCAGAAAAAGCTCGCCGATATGCAGACAGAGATCGCCTTGGGTCTACAGGCCAGCCTGCAGGTAGGTCGCTTGATGGACGCCGCTAACGCTGCGCCAGAAATGATCTCGATTGTGAAGCGTAACAACTGTGGAAAAGCTCTTGATATTGCACGCATGTCTCGGGACATGCACGGCGGCAATGGCATCTCGGCAGAATTCGGCGTTATCCGTCATATGGTGAACCTCGAGACGGTAAATACCTACGAGGGCACACATGATGTGCACGCGTTGATCCTTGGTCGCGCACAAACTGGCTTACAGGCGTTCTTTTAAGCTTAATGAAGTGAGCAGGTTGCGACGCATATTTAATGTCGCAGCCTTCTAATTCACAATGCGCGAACAGTTTAGTAGGCGGGCTTAGATGGACATTGGATACTGACTGTATAATGCGTATAATCAATATTATGTAAACTTTTTATCTAGGGAAAGCTTAGAAAAACTAGGTTTTCCCCTCTAGACACTGGATGCCTGACTGCGGCACACTCATCGTTGAACAAATGAGACCGAGTAAAATGCGCGTATTGATCCTGAATGGGCCTAACCTGAATTTGTTGGGCACAAGACAACCCGAGGTTTATGGCGCGACCACGCTCAAGGACATTGAACAGATGTGCCACGCGCATGCGCCGGAGGCTGCGATTGCCTTCGCACAATCCAATCATGAAGGTGTAATGATCGACGCGATCCACGCTGCTAAATCCACGCAAGACGGTATCATCCTAAATGCTGGTGCGTATACGCACACATCGGTGGCGCTGCATGATGCCCTCGCCTCCGTCGAGCTGCCGTGCGTCGAGGTTCATCTGAGCAATATTCATGCGCGCGAACCGTTTCGACATCACTCCCACATTGCACCAGTTGCGATTGGTCAAATCGCGGGATTTGGCGCGCAGAGTTATCTGTTGGCGCTCGACGCTTTGCGCGCGCATTTGGCTAAAACCTAATTGAGCGAACTGCGCGCATTTCTCGAAGGCCTTACGGCCGCGCAATCGGCAGAAGATCTTTGGACCAAGCACTGCGCGAAGATGACAGAATATGGCTTTGATCGTATCAGCTACTAATTTCCGCATATCATGTCGAAAACCTTATTAGGGGATCCTGATGACTTTGTCCTTTTGACGAACCATGATCCTAAATACATGAAGCTGTTTATCGGTAACGGATTGTATCGCTATGCGCAGATGATGCGGTGCGCTTTGAACAATGTGGGTGCGTGCAGTTGGGGCCATCTCTGGGATGAGCTCGCATGCGTTAGTCTTAGCGAACGTTAGAGTCAAGTTATTGAAATTAATTAACAACATTGCGTTCTAAGAGTGAGTTTAATCAGGTTGATCACCAATGCACCCATCGTAAATATTAGCGTTCCTTCATCAATATTGTTGGCAATACTAAGAGGAAATTTTTGTTGATCTTTGATGAGTCGTATTGTCCTTTTACTTGGAGGAACGGTGTTTAGACTGACTTATCTTTTAACATTTATCTTTGGCACTGATTGCTGAGGTCATCCATTATTAGAAATAAAAGCTGTGCCCCCTTTCCCGATTTTCTTGCCCTAGTCGTTTAAAAACTTAATGAAATGGCCACTCTCGCATATCTCACGGTGGTGACTACGCCTCTCTTCTCGGTCTCGATAACTTGGGAAAGTTCGACATTGCGACAAACAAAGTCAAAAAAACAATGAGTGCTCTCACGCAATCCAAAAAAACGCCGCACAAACCAAATTGCGCGGCACTCTCTTAACTAAAGAAAAGATGAAAAGTGTTTAGCCCTTCATTGTTTTTGCAACCTCTGCCGCGAAATCCTCTTCTTTTTTCTCAATGCCTTCGCCAACTTCAAGACGCACGAATGCAGTGATGTCGACGCCAGATTCTTTCGCGGCTTCAGCAACAGTCAGGTCTGGGTTGATCACAAACGCTTGGCCCAAAAGCGTGCTCTCTGCGAGCCACTTTTTCATGCGACCCACGATCATTTTCTCGATCACTTGCTCAGGCTTGCCGGACTCGCGTGCGATATCCATCTGAACTTGCTTCTCTTTCTCAACGATTGCTGGGTCCAGATCTGCCTCGGACAAAGCCGCTGGATTTGCCGCCGCGATGTGCATCGCTACCTGCTTGCCGAACGCTTCGTTATCGGCGGACAGACCAACGAGAACGCCGATTTTGCCCATGCCAGCTGTCGCTGCGTTGTGCACGTAGGACACGACAGCAGGCGCTTCGACTGCGGACATGCGACGCAGGGACATATTCTCGCCAATCGTCGCGATCTTGTCTGTAAGAACCTCAGAAACAGGCTTGCCGCCCATATCCGCGCCTGCGAGTGCTTTTACGTCGGACACGCTCATTGCAACTGCCGCGATACCGCCAACCATCTCTTGGAATTCTGCGTTTTTACCAACGAAGTCAGTTTCGGAATTCACTTCGACTGCAACGCCTTTGCCGGCGTCAACCGCAACAGCCACAAGACCCTCTGCTGCCGTACGACCGGACTTCTTTGCCGCTTTCGCGAGGCCCTTGGTGCGCAACCAATCGATTGCTGCCTCCATGTCGCCGTCAACTTCTGTGAGTGCTTTTTTCGCGTCCATCATGCCTGCGCCGGATGCGTCGCGTAATTCTTTAACCATGGCTGCTGTGATTGCCATTTTCATATCTCCTAAAATGGGGAAAACGAGGGCGGGGTGGTCCCTGCCCTCGCTCAATAAATACTTAAGGCTTAGCTTGCAGCTGGTGCTTCAGGTGCTGCTTCGGCTACGACTTCTTCAACAGGTGCTTCTTCCATCGCGCCAAGATCAACACCAGCGGCGCCAAGCTGAGCAGACATGCCGTCAAGCGCAGCACGTGCCGCGAGATCTGTATAAAGTGCGATTGCGCGTGCCGCGTCGTCGTTGCCCGGGATGATGTAGTCGATGCCATCAGGTGAGCAGTTGGAGTCAACAACAGCAACAACAGGGATGCCGAGCTTGTTGGCTTCTGCGATTGCCAATGCTTCTTTTTTCACGTCGATGACGAAGATGAGGTCAGGAACGCCGCCCATTTCGCGGATACCGCCGAGGGATGCCTGAAGTTTACCTTGGTCGCGCTCCATGCCGAGGCGTTCTTTCTTGGTCAGACCTTCAAAGCCTGTCTCGAACTTCTCGTCGATGGACTTAAGACGGTTGATCGACTGAGAAACTGTTTTCCAGTTTGTCAGCGTTCCACCCAACCAACGGTGGTTCATGTAATACTGTGCGCACTGCTCAGCTGCTGCTGCAACCGGTGCTGCTGCCTGACGCTTTGTTCCAACAAACAAGATGCGGCCGCCCTTAGCGACGGTGTCACGGATAGCGTTCAACGCTGCGTCGAGCATTGGAACGGTCTGTGTAAGGTCCATGATATGTATGCCATTACGCGCGCCGTAGATGAACGGACCCATACGTGGGTTCCAACGCTGCGTTTGGTGGCCGAAGTGTACGCCTGCTTCAAGCAGTTGGCGCATGGTGAACTCTGGTAGAGCCATGTGAGTCTTCCTTTTTCCGGTTTCGCCTTGGTGGGGGTGATGAACGAATGTTCAAACCGGCGGACATTTTGAGGATTTCTCCCTCAAAAGCCCAACCCCACCTGAGGAATTTAATAGCGTGCGTTTATGACAGCTTGAGATACTGCGCAAGACCTTTACGCTGTGCGGGTGTCAATTTTTCTAGAAAAAATGGTAGTTCAACCAAGTTTTGCAGCGCGGGCATCGCGCAAGCGCGCGAAATCATCGCCCGCATGGTACGAAGAGCGTGTCAAAGGTGTGGCTGAGACCATCAAAAACCCCTTGCCCCAGGCTGCCTTCTCGTAGGCTGCGAACTCCTCAGGCTCGACAAAGCGTGCAACGCCATGGTGCTTGGGCGTGGGTTGCAAATACTGACCAATGGTCAGAAAATCCACGTCAGCGGCACGCATGTCGTCCATAACCTGTTGAACAGACTGCTTATCTTCGCCCAGACCAACCATGATGCCCGACTTTGTGAAAATCGTCGGATCCATCTCTTTCACGTGCTGCAACAAACGCAACGAATGAAAATAGCGCGCACCGGGGCGTACGGTCGGGTAAAGGCCCGGGACGGTTTCGAGGTTATGATTGAACACATCGGGACGGGCTTCAACGACCGCTTCAACCGCGCTCACAGGGCACTTTAGGAAATCAGGTGTCAGAACCTCAATCGTTGTTTCGGGTGCGCGGTGGCGCACAGCGCGAATGGTCTGCGCAATATGTTCGGCACCGCCATCAGCCAGATCATCCCGGTCCACAGAGGTGATCACAACATGGTTCAAACCAAGCGTTTCAACCGCATGGGCCACCCTGCCAGGTTCAAACGCGTCCAAAGCATCAGGCTTACCCGTCGCTATGTTACAAAACGTACAACCGCGTGTACAAATGTCGCCCATGATCATCATGGTCGCGTGACCTTGGTTCCAGCATTCACCTACATTCGGGCAACTCGCCTCTTCGCAGACTGTCACCAGCTTGTTCTTGCGCAAAATATTGCGGGTTTCTTTATATCCAGCACCGGTGGGCGCTTTCACGCGAATCCAGCTTGGTTTCTTGGGCTGCGCATTGTCAGGACGATGGGCTTTTTCTGGGTGACGTTGGTCGGGAATTTTAAGATCGCGCATCGTAAAGCCCTCTCAAGCATAGAAACGAAAAGAGTGTTGTCGATGGTTTAGCACACATTCCTGCGTTTGCCAGCGGCGCAAATGCATAGCTGGGATGCGCTCTCCACAGGTCCTAGGCAACCAAATGGTGCTCGTTTTCACGAAGCGCCGTTAGATCAACTCTCTGCATGGGAGGATACAGGGGGTCGACTTTTGACTTTGAGTTACCCGATCAAAACATCACCCAATTAGGTCTCCTAAAATTGTAATAAAAGCTGCAAAGCGATCCTGAGAAACACCAAAATAGTCTACGAAAAACGCGCGATTATGTTTACAGTGCCGCGCATCATATAGAAAAATTAATTGCCCTCATCGCCGAAAGCCGGCGCTTCGCGAACCAGTCCGGATAGCTTAGACGAAAGCGTCTGGCATAGAGGCTTTCCTGTCCTCAACATAAGCGGTTAGCGCGGCTAAGATTTCCGGATCAAGAGCTGGTTGTTGGTAGGTGGCCAACATCTGTGCCACCCGCGCGCTTGCAAGGGTTTGAGTGTCGCGCGCGCCTTCGTCATACCACGTCTCAAATGGTTTATAATCAAAGACATCCGTGCGCCAGAACGCACTTTTAAAGTTGGCTTGCGTGTGCGCGCAGCCAAGGTAATGTCCGCCGGGGCCTACTTCGCGAATGGCATCCATTGCCTGGGCATTCTCGTCAATCTCAACTCCGCGCGCTATATGATGCAAAATTCCTAACTGATCCGCATCCACCACGAATTTCTCAAAGGATGAGACCAGCCCACCTTCAAGCCAGCCGCAAGAATGCAGCATAAAGTTTACGCCACCAAGCAGCGCTGCGTTATGGGTGTTGGCTGTTTCATACGCGGACTGCGCATCGGGCAATTTCGACCCGCAAAGCCCCCCGCCAGAACGGAACGGCAGACCCAAACGCCGTGCAAGTTGACCGGCACCGTAAAGAATATGGCTGGCCTCTGGTGTGCCAAATGTCGGAGCGCCAGAGTTCATGTCAATCGAGGTCACAAAGGCGCCTGCAATGACTGGCGCGCCTGGGCGAATGAGTTGGCTATAGGCGATTCCTGCGAGCAGTTCCGCTAAAACTTGTGTCAACGTGCCTGCAACCGAAACGGGTGCCATCGCGCCACCAACGATGAAGGGCGAGATGATGCAGGCTTGGTTGTTCTGCGCATACACCTCCAAAGCGCCCATCATGATATCATCGAACGTCATCGGTGAGTTAATATTGATGAGCGAGGTCATCACTGTGTTTTCCTGAACAAACTCTTTGCCGAACAGAATTTCACACATCTCGACGCTATCTTGCGCGCGGCTTGGATCGGTGACGGAGCCCATGAACGGTTTATCACTGAGCGTCATGTGCGCGAGCAACATATCAAGATGGCGCTTGTTCACGGCGACATCTGTCGGTTCGCAAACTGTGCCACCAGAGTGGTGCAACCACTTGGACATATAGCCGAGTTTAACAAACTTCTGAAAATCATCCATCGTTGCGTAACGACGGCCACCTTCTGCGTCGCGCACGAAGGGCGGGCCATATACAGGGGCGCAGACCAACGTGTTGCCACCGATAACCACGTTGCGCTCAGGATTGCGCGCGTGCTGGGTAAAGCTCGACGGCGCGGTCTTGCAGAGTTCGCGCGCCAAACCTTTTGGAATGCGCACGCGCTCGCCCTCGATGGTCGCGCCTGCCGCGCGCCAAAGCTCAAGCGCTGCAGGGTTGGAGACGAAATTTACACCTACTTCTTCAAGGATTTTCTCGGCATTTGCCTCGATTACATCCAGCGCGGATTCGCTCAGAACTTCATAGTTCGGGATATTGCGCTCGATGTATTTGGCGGTGTCAAAGCTAACGGATGTGCGTTCTGCCCGGCGTGCTGCGCCGCCACCTCCACGGGTTCTACGTGTGCGTGCTGCTTCGGCCATACCTTTGATCCTTACGTTTGAAGGGTGCTGACAATGTGAGGCTTTGATAAGCAAACTTTCTGCGCTCGCACCGCGGGTTTGCGGCCTTTGCGGTGGAAAAGCGACCTTTGGTGCGAAATCAGAAGCGCTGATACACGATCTGGACCAAGCAGAGCCTGCGACGGGTGAACATATTTCAAACAAAATACCGTCTGGATCGCTCACGAATGAAACGGTTTGCCCACACGGCATCTGCGTCGGTTCTTTTGCGAAACCGCGCCTGCCTCCACTGCGGTTTTTAACGCTCGCTCAACATCATTGGTTTCAAACGCAATCTCGAACACGGGTTTGAACGGATCAGCAACGCCAAAGTCTTTGCTTGTTTTTGCGATCAGTTCTTTCGCGGCGAAAGCCAGTTTTGTTTCGCCCGTGACAATCACCACCTTCATGGATAAAGCCGCGTGTTAGGCCAAAGGCTGCCTCGTAAAGGTTCATGCTTTTAGCGAATTTTTAACTTGAAGAATAGTGTAGCGAGGTTTCAAATTGTTGTCCTGTCGATGTATTCGACGTGATTTTATTCAGATATTTGTCCCCTGTATCGCAAATTTTGGTAGGGCATCCGAATTGACCTCTGTCGCGCCCTGCCCTAGAGCACAGATATGACAGATATATCCCATGACCGCCTTCTCATCGTCGACTTTGGTAGCCAAGTCACACAGCTTATCGCGCGTCGTTTGCGCGAGCTAAATGTTTACTGTGAAATTCACCCCTTTCAAAACGTGACCGATGCGTTTTTGGCGAATTTTGCGCCGAAAGCGGTTATTCTTTCGGGCGGTCCTGATAGTGTGACACGCGAAGGCTCGCCGCGCGCCCCCGAAAGCCTCTTTAAGTACGGCGTGCCCGTATTAGGCATTTGCTACGGCCAGCAAGTCATGATGCAACAGTTGGGTGGCGAGGTCGACGGCGGCAAGATTTCTGGCGGTGGTGGGACTGCTGAATTTGGCCGCGCGTTTGTGACACCTCAAAACACATTGGCTTTGCTTGAGGGTTGGTTCGCAGAGGGCAACGAACAAGTCTGGATGAGCCACGGCGATCACGTCAGCGCACTCGCGCCAGGGTTTGAGGTCTTTGGCACCTCCCCTAATGCGCCCTACGCGATCACCGCGGATGCCGCACGCAATTTTTACGCGGTGCAGTTTCATCCTGAAGTGCATCACACGCCGAACGGCGCGAAATTATACGAGAACTTTGTACGCCTTGCTGGATTTACAGGCGACTGGACGATGGATGCATATCGCGATCAAGCGATCGAGGCGATCCGCGCACAAGTTGGCGACAAGAAAGTCATTTGCGGTCTTTCGGGCGGCGTTGATAGTTCTGTCGCGGCAGTGCTTATTCATAAAGCGATTGGCGATCAATTGACCTGCGTATTCGTGGATCACGGCTTGCTGCGTAAGGGCGAAGCGGATGAGGTCGTGTCGATGTTTCGCGACAACTACAACATTCAGTTCATTCACGCAGAAGAGCAGGAATTGTTCCTGGGCGAGTTGGATGGGCAAGACGATCCAGAAACTAAGCGTAAGATCATTGGCCGTTTGTTCATTGATGTGTTTCAGAAATACGCGGGCCAGATTGACGGTGCAGAGTTCCTAGCGCAGGGCACGCTCTACCCTGATGTGATTGAAAGTGTGAGCTTTTCTGGTGGTCCGTCCGTCACTATTAAGTCACATCATAATGTGGGTGGCTTGCCCGAAAAGATGGGTTTGAAGCTGGTCGAACCTTTGCGTGAGTTGTTCAAGGACGAAGTGCGCGCGCTTGGCCGCGAGCTTGGCCTACCAGCCTCTTTCATCGGCCGTCATCCTTTCCCGGGTCCAGGACTGGCCATTCGCTGCCCTGGCGAGATCACCCGCGCAAAGCTTGATATCCTACGCGAAGCAGATTCGGTCTATATCGATCAAATCCGCAAGCATGGCCTCTATGATGAAATCTGGCAGGCTTTCGTTGCGATTTTGCCTGTGCGCACTGTTGGCGTGATGGGTGACGGGCGTACCTATGATTTTGCTTGCGCCTTACGCGCCGTGAACTCAGTTGATGGCATGACGGCGGATTACTACCCGTTTAGCCACGAATTTCTTGGCGAAACGGCGACGCGGATCATTAACGAAGTGCCGGGGATCAACCGTGTGACCTATGATATTACGTCCAAACCACCCGGTACTATTGAGTGGGAATGATACCCCCAAAGATAGTTTAGAGACAAGATGAAGGACACGCTTGCCCCCGAACTGCGCGCGGCGCTTTGGATGATCGGCTCAATCTTGTCGTTTTCCTTCATGGCGGTTGCGGGGCGTTGGCTGGCGGAGGGGTATGATACCTTCGAGATCATGCTCTATCGTTCTTTAACGGGCATCATGATAGTCTTTTTGTTTGCGGCGTTTTTCGGGACTCTGAACGATTTGAGCCCGGGATCTGCCCCTACCCATGTGATCCGTAATTTGTTTCACTTCGCTGGGCAAAACTTGTGGTTCTACGCAATCACGGTCATCCCATTGGCGCAGGTCTTTGCGCTTGAGTTTACTTCCCCCATCTGGATCTTGATTCTCTCGCCTATCTTCTTGGGCGAACGCATGACGCGTCCGCGTATAGTGGCGGCAGTATTAGGTTTCATCGGCATCTTGATCGTCACACGTCCCGGGGCAACGCCGCTGAATGCAGGTATTGTGATGGCAGCGATTGCCGCGATTTGTTTCGCGCTGACGGGGCTGTTAACCAAGCGATTGACGAAGACGGAAAGTCTGACCTCAATCTTGGCGTATCTCACTGTGACACAGGCCGTTTTTGGACTGATCTGCGCCGGATTAGATGGCGATATTCGCTTGCCAACAACAGAAAGCGCACCGCTTTTAGGTTTGGTCGGCCTCGCTGGTTTAATCGCGCATTTTTGTCTGACCAAAGCGCTGAGCATTGCACCTGCGACCGTTGTCATGCCGATAGATTTCACCCGTCTACCGTTAATTGCTGTGGTTGGTATGTTGGTCTTTGGCGAAGCGCTTGATATTTGGGTGTTCGTGGGGGCCGCGCTCATATTTGCGGGCAACTATTATAATATCTGGTCAGAGACCCGCAAAGCGCGGATTTCGGATTGAGCCAGCGTGTGCTAAGCTGCAATGGGTTCCCATGATACAAAGTAAAGACATATCCCCCCTCGCTTGGATGCTTATGGGCGTTTTGGGTTTGATTTGGGGCGGCTCGTTCCTGTCCATTCGGATTGCGCTTGATGAGATCGGGTTTCTGACCTCTGTGGCGCATCGCACGGGTTGGGCCATGTGTCTGTTGTGGCTTTATGTGTGGCTGCGTGGCATCCCAATCCCACGTTCGCGCGAGGTGTGGATCGGGTTTCTTGGGATGGGCTTGCTCAACAATGCAATCCCTTTTTCATTGATGGCTTGGGGTCAATTGACCATCGAGAGCGGCCTCATTTCCATTTTCAACGCAGGGACCGCGATTTTTGGCGTGGTTCTCGCGTCTTTGTTTTTTGCAGATGAAACCTTAAGCCTTCGAAAACTGCTGGGTGTCATCATCGGGTTCTGCGGTGTAGCCACAGCCATCGGGTTTCGGCATCTTATGAGTTTCGATTTGCGCTCCCTAGCGCAATTGGCAATCATAGCTGGTACGATTTCATATGCTTTTGCAGGGATATGGGCACGTAAACGTCTAAGCTGCCTGCCCCCCGAAGTTGCGGCTGCAGGAATGCTCACAGGCGCAACCATAATCATGCTCCCTGCTGCTTGGATCATTGAGGGGCCGATCACGCTTGCACTTGCACCCATCACATGGCTTGCCATCTGCTACTTTGTGGTGATCGCGACAGCGATGGCCTATCTACTGTATTACCGCATCCTTGCATTAGCGGGTAGCGGTAACTTGATGTTGGTAACCTTGCTCGTGCCGCCAATAGCGATCGTACTTGGCGCGGTATTTTTGGGCGAATCCTTGCATCCGCGCGCTTATCTTGGGTTTGGATTGCTGGCCGTCGGTTTGCTTATTCTCGATGGACGCGCCGTTGACGCCTTTCGCCGCGCAAAGTAGCAAGGCGGTATCGTTAGTTGCGCAAAGGACCGCCACATGCTTTATCCCACTGCGCAAGCTTGGCGCGACGCTCCTCACAAACGCGTTTTGATCTTCGCGATGTCGGGTCTTGGTAAAACCCATGTGTCCGAAATGCTCGCCGAACAAGGCGGCTGGTTTCACTACTCCGTGGATTATCGCATCGGCACGCGCCAAATGAACGAACATATCATCGACAATCTCAAACGCGAGGCGATGAAAACACCCTTCCTACGCGAGATGTTGATGCAGGATCTGATCCATTTTGGCGTTAACGTGCATGATCACGATCTGCGCCCAGTTGCAGCCTATTTGGGTAAACCGGGCAACCCCGATCAAGGTGGCCTGCCGCTCGCAGAGTATCAGCACCGCCAAGATCAATTCCGCAAGGCAGAGATTTCGGCGTTGAAAGACACAGCGCATTTTATTGAACGCGGCCAATCAATCTATGGCTATGACAATTTTATCTGCGACACTGGCGGGTCTATTTGCGAATGGGTTGATCCGAATGACCCAAATGATCCATTGCTAAGCAAGCTGGCCGAGGACTGCCTGATGGTGTGGATCAGAGGTGGTGATGCGCATACGGACGCCCTCGTTGCACGCTTTGATAAAAAGCCGAAACCGATGTCCTATCAGCCCGAATTCTTGAAGCGTGTTTGGGATGAATACCTCAACGATAACAATATGAAAGAGATCGATGTTGATCCAGATGGGTTTGTGCGTTGGACCTATGCACAGGCCCTTGCACACCGCCAGCCGCGCTACGCCAAAATGGCGCAAAACTTTGGAATAACCGTAGATGCGTGCGCGTGGGAAACCATCACCTCCGAGGCCACATTCGTAGATGTGATCGCCAACTCCCTTGCTGCACATCAGCCCTAGACCTATCTACCTCATTAAAATCAAAGAAAGTCCGGTGCGATGCCGATAAAACTCCCTGCTGACCTTCCTGCCTATGACGTGCTTCAGCGAGAAGGCGTGATGCTTGTCTCCGAGGACGAAGCAGCGCGTCAGGACATCCGCCCTTTGCGGATTGCTTTGCTGAACCTGATGCCTAAGAAGATCCAGACGGAAAACCAGTTTGCCCGCCTCATTGGCGCGACGCCTTTGCAAATCGAACTCTCCCTTATCCGTATGAGCGAACACAAAACGCGCAATACAGCGGCGGAACATATGGCAAGCTTTTATCGACCATTTTCCGAGGTGAAGGATGAGAAGTTCGACGGCTTGATCATCACTGGTGCTCCGATCGAGCATTTGGAATTCGACGAGGTCACCTATTGGGAAGAACTACGCGAGGTTTTTGCATGGACTCAGACCCATGTACATTCCACATTTGGCGTTTGTTGGGGCGGCATGGCGATGATCAATCATTTCCACGGCGTTCAAAAACATATTTTGGATCACAAGCTGTTTGGCTGTTATCGCCATTCGAATTTGGCATCCGCGTCACCTTATTTGCGTGGCTTTTCAGATGATTGCGTAATCCCCGTAAGCCGATGGACAGAGATGCATCAAGCCGAGATTGATCGGAACACCGACCTCACCACACTGTTGTCGAGCGATGACGCAGGCCCGTGTTTGGTAGAAGATCCAAAGCACCGTGCGCTTTATATTTTCAATCATTTCGAGTATGATACAGGCACGCTTAAGCAAGAATACGACCGCGATGTTGTGGAGGGCGTGTCGATCCATGTGCCGATGAATTACTACCCCAATAATGATCCAACACAACCGCCGCAGAACCAGTGGCGCAGCCACGCGCATCTGCTGTACGGCAACTGGGTGAATGAAATCTATCAATCAACCCCCTATGATGTGACGGAAATTGGTGGGTAAGACTCTGATCATTACAGGTTTTATCCTCATCGCATTTGCGGCGATAACGCTTTGGCGCGCAAACGTCCGTGAGGCTGCTGCGGAAAAGGCCTACCCGCCTGAGGGCCAAATCATCGAGGTAAACGGTTACAAGGTCCACGCAGTTGTGCGTGGCGAGGGGCCGGATCTAGTGCTGATCCACGGTGCGTCAGGCTCTACTCGCGACTATACTCATACGCTGGTCGCTCAGCTTGAGAGAGACTATCGAGTGATCGTGTTGGATCGGCCTGGTTTTGGTTACACGCCGCGACTTCACAAACACGGCGAGAGCCTTGAGGAACAAGCAGCGCTGCTTTCGGCAGCAGCTGCAGAACTCGGCGCAGATCACCCTATCGTGTTGGGCCAATCCTTTGGCGGCGCGGTCGCGCTCGCATGGGCCGTGCATCACCCCGATACTCTCTCTGGACTGATCTTGCTCGCCGCGCCTTCCAATATTTGGAGCACGCCCATCGACCCGCTCTACCGTGCAACATCGTCCTTTTGGGGAGCACATCTTTTAGTGCCGATCCTGACAGCGTGGGTGCCAAAATCTTATGTTGCCTACGCCCTTGAGGGAGTTTTCGAACCTCAAGGTGCACCAGAAGGCTACGCGCGTCATTTCGGCCCTGGCATCACATTGCGACGCAAAACGATGGTTGTGAACGCGCGACAACGCGTTCGTTTGCTGCCCGATATCAACACGCTAATCCCGAGATACGGTGAAATATCGGTGCCAACAGAGCTGCTTCACGGCGACGTGGACACGATTGTCAGTCTATCAATCCATTCCGAGCTGTTGGTCAATCAAATAGAACATGCCAATCTTACGGTGCTGAAAGGTATAGGGCATATGCCACAACACGTGTCGCAACCTGAGGTCTTCTCTGCAATCTCCCGGGTCGCTGCGCGTGCGCGATTGCAGTAATTGCGCAGTAATCCTTATTCCGATCCACATCCTTACAAGCGAGGCTAATTTGGTGCTTAAGGGAGAAACCATCAGCAGCCTTTTCAATCTCAGGTGAAACAGGTGGAAAAGCTTTAATAGTGCGCTCTTGGTCGCGCACATGATTGATGTAGGCACGTCTGTTCGAGTGGCTCAGAAGTTTCCCGATGCGGCCTCCCTCAAGATCAACTTATCCAACGTCAGGTCAGAAACTGCACGCCGGAGGCGCTCATTAAACCATAACGTCAACATACACAGCGTCTACTACAATTCTGCTACAAATAAAAAAAGGGCTGCGAAATACGCAACCCTTTGTTTTGTATGGTAAAATCGAAGGTTCGAACTTAGCGTTTAGAGAATTGGAAGCTACGGCGCGCTTTACGCTTACCAGGCTTCTTACGTTCCACAACGCGACTGTCGCGTGTGATAAAGCCAGCTGCTTTCAAAGCACCGCGCAAGGAGGGATCATAAAGCTGCAAAGCTTTAGAGATACCATGCTTTACCGCGCCCGCTTGACCGGACAGACCGCCACCTTTAACCGTCGCCATGACGTCGAACTGATCTTCAACGCCCGCAACTGTGAACGGCTGACGCAGAATCATTTGTAAAACCGGACGCGCGAAATATGCAGCCATTTCTTTACCGTTAACGACAACTTTGCCGGAACCTGGCTTGATCCAAACGCGGGCAACCGCGTCTTTACGCTTACCGGTCGCATAGGAACGGCCTAGCTCATCACGGACGGATTCGCGCAAAGTAGCAGCTTCTACAACCGCTGTTTCAACGCCTTCGGCAACTGCGCCGAGCTCTTCGAGAGAATTTACTTGATCAGCCATGATTATACCCGTGTGTTCTTGGAGTTCATGGACTTCACATCCACAACTTCTGGGTTTTGTGCTTCATGCGGGTGCTCTGCACCAGCGTACACACGCAGGTTCGTCATTTGCTGGCGGGACAAAGGACCGCCTGGCAGCATGCGCTGAACCGCTTTGGTCATCACGCGCTCTGGGTAATCACCCTCAAGCAATTGACCTGCCGTGCGGAACTTGATGCCGCCCGGGTGGCCCGTGTGCCAGTAATACTTCTTGTCTGTGCGCTTCTTGCCGGTCATCTGCACTTTTTCAGCGTTGATGATGATGACATTGTCGCCCATATCCATGTGCGGCGTGAAGGTGGCTTTATGCTTGCCACGCAAGCGCATAGCAACAATCGAAGCGAGACGGCCCAAAACAACGCCTTCAGCGTCGATAATGATCCATTTCTTTTCGATGTCTGCTGGCTTTGCAGAGTAAGTTTTCATCGACATATACCTTATAGGTCTTTTCTAATCACGTGACGCAGCAATGACCGCGTCGAATAGAGGCGTTATAAGCACTCGAATTTTCACGTCAAGCGTCCTTAATCTGATATAATCAAACAAAAACAGCATCTTAAAAATTAGGTATAATGATACCCCATCAAACACCGATCCGTTCTGGCGGAGAATCTAGTAAATCCCTCAAACGCAGCATCGCTCTTTCAAAATGATCATGCGCGATTTGGGCATTTATTGCGATGCGCACTGCTTGAGGGGCGCGTGCTTCGCGCCCTGCAAAATCTTCTGCGGGGCGAATTTGAACCTTCTCGCTTTCGGCGGCTTGGCAAAAGGCCGACGCTCGCCACCCTTCGGGAAGCTTTAACCACACAAATGGCACATCCTCATTCCATGTTAAGTCATAACACCCCAAGGTATTCACACAGGTCTGCACATATTTTCCGAAAACCTCGTTCACCTTAGAAGCATATTCAGCGGCTTGCGGATCGACCAAAAGACGTTCTGCTAGATCTGCCAAGGGGATCGCGAGGCCGAAGAATCCATGCTCTGCCGAGCGGCGCAACGCAGAAACACTTGGTTTTGGCGCGACCACAAAGCCAATGCGCAAGGCGGGCGTTAAGGTTTTCGAGATTGAGTAGACATACCAGCCTCGCTCTGGCGCGAGCATACGATAGCTCGGCGCGCGTGAAGCTCCCATGCGGTAGCAATCATCTTCGATGATCTGAATATCATTGTCTCTGGCGACCTCGACTATCTCTTCGCGCCGCTCAACGGGTGTAAACAGACCCGTTGGATTATGGACCTCCGGCGACGTACAAATGGCCTGAACATCGTGGGATTTGGCAATGGCGGCAATCGCTTCGGGGATCACGCCGCGTGCATCCATGGGCATTGCGATGACCTCTGCGCGCAACAAGGCTGCCGCCCATCGAAATCCTGCATAAAACAGTTCTTCCACCAAAACTACTGGTGTTGGACCGCTTAGAATGGATTGCAGCACAAGGCTCACCCCATTCTGTCCACCATACGATAAAACAACGTCTTGCTCATCAATGGCCCCTAACGGAGTGCCTTGCAGCCAATGCAACGTCGCCTCGCGCGCGGGCTGAAATGTTGTGCGATTAGGGTAATGCATCACGCCCGACCTCGGGTTGGCTGCCACCTGCCCCATCAAGCGTTGAATCAAAGCCCTTTGCCCAACATCCGGCAACTGTGGCGAGGTTAAGCGCACAACGTCCGGCCGCTCCTCTGCCGCGTCTAAAACGCGCTTCGGACTGTTCCAAAGTTTAACGAACCTCTTACTTCGGTGGCTTTAATGTATGTCATGGGCTGCCGCTTTTTATGCGCGCTTGCGTTCGCGCCAGATGATCAAAACACCAGCGCCCACAATCAACAAGACGCCGGGGAATAACGTATCTAGCGGCGCTTCTCCAAACAGGAGCCAGCCAAACAGGCCCGCAGTCAAAATGCCGAAATACCAGAACGGAGCCAAGACAGACGGGCTGGCAATGCGGAACGCGATCATCATTAGTAAAACGCCGATCCCGCCTATCGTCGACATAAGTAGGATTAGACCCGCATCCGTCCAGCTGTGGACCCCTGAAAACTCAGCTGTGAAAGCAGCAAGAATAATGGCTCCTATGATTGAACCGATAGAGGAATATAGATACAAAAGGGCGTTAGATGTGTCAGATCCGAACTTTCGCACACTCACCATGGCAAACGCATAGCAGGCTGCTGCCCCCACCGGCAGGATCGCGACCAAGCTGAATGCATCAGATCCAGGTCGCAAGATCCAAATGACCCCAGCGAAGCCGATGATCAAGGCCGCGATCCGCCAGATCCCCACCTTTTCGCTCAAATAGAGTACCGACAGAATGACCACAAAGAATGCGTTTGTTTGACCCAATGTGGCAACTGTCGCGAGTTCTAGCTGTGCAAGCGCCGAATAGAAGAAAAGTTGCGCCGCGGCCACCACAACACCGCGTCCTATTGCGAGTTTTGGGTTCTCAATTTTGAATGAACTTGCCTTAAAGCGCAGCTCTCCCGTCCAGATTAACAAAGCAAGTGATGGAATGATGCCAAACACGTTGCGATAAGCTGAAAGTTCTTGAGCGCTGTAGCTTGTGCTCAGGATGCGGACCAAGATCGACATGACATCAAAGCAAAGAATGGTCAGCAACAAGAGCCCTATCGCTTTGAAGCTCAACTGAGCGGTTTTAGTGCTCATCTTGGCGGAATCGCGTAGGTTAATGAGGCTCTTGCCACAGGCTCGGCCTTGCCGTCAGATTGTATCAATACATCTCCAACAGCAAGTGATCGCCCCAGCTTATGCAGACGCGCTTTTGCGATCAAATCAACGTCAGCTACGGGCTTTCGCATGAAATCTATGGAACAATTGGTGGTAACTGCCAGCGTTACAGGTCCGAGCATTGCCAAAACTGCGAGGTACATTGATACATCTGCCAGTGCGAACATGGTTGGACCACTGATTGTACCCCCGGGACGCAAATGTTTCTCCGCGACAGGCATACGCACGCTTACTTCCATCGGTTTGACGTCTTCCACGACGAAATCACCCGCCACTTGCGAAAACTCTGCACGCATCAATGCGTTTAATCCATATGCATCCAATTTGAGGTCCATGGCTTTTCTCCAGCGCTTCTAGCTTCTACAGTTTCAGCAACAACAGGATGGAGAGCAAGATGGCAATTCTAGAACGTCGCGGCACAGGTGCGGTTGCGCATCTTCATATGAATGCACCTGAGCGGCTGAACGCGCTCTCTGATGAAATGATCGCAGCGCTTCAATCGCAGTTTCATGAGTTGCGCGAAACCAACTCTGTGCGCGCGATCATCTTATCTGGCGCGGGCAAAGCCTTTTGTGCAGGACACGATTTGAAGCAAATGACGTCTGGGCGTCAAAATGCGGATAGCGGCAAGGCGTATTTCAAAGATCTCTTTGATCGATGCGCCGCCATGATGCAAAGCATCCGCGCCCTGCCCCAACCTGTTATCGCACAAGTGCATGGCATCGCGACTGCCGCGGGGTGTCAGATGGTGGCAAGCTGCGATCTTGCCGTTGCGGCGCAGGGCACGCGCTTTGGCGTGAATGGCGTGAATATCGGTTTGTTTTGTTCAACCCCAATGGTTGCATTAACGCGCAATATCCCTCGAAAACAGGCGTTTGAAATGCTGACAACCGGCGAATTTATCGATGCGGATCGTGCCGAATATTTAGGTTTGATTAACCGTGTAGTTGCGGCTGATACGCTGGCAAGTGAAACCCAAGATATGGCTGAAACCATCGCGACCAAGCTTGGGGCGGCAGTGAAAATCGGTAAATCAGCGTTCTACGAGCAAATCGAAATGCCACTGGCTGAGGCATATGACTTTACGGGCGACGTAATGGTGGAAAACATGCTCTACCGCGATACAGAAGAAGGAATTGCTGCGTTTTTGGACAAACGACCGCCAAATTGGACGCAAGACTAAGCGCGAAACAATTGATGGGCATTGGTCACTTCCATAGTGCGATTTGCTACAATGTGGAGACGATTGTGTTGGCGTCCTTTATCGTAGGCAAATGGGCTTCCGCGTGTCGAGACCGCATTAACCCTAATATTTGTAAATTTTATTGTGTCCTTTTACATCGCTGTTTCCAAAGCTGTACCGCAGTGTTTCCAATTCATCATTTGCCTGGGCCAACAGTTATACACACCCTGATCACAGACGCGTGATATTTACCGCGCGAGATGCTTCGAGTTTCAGGGATTTTTCAAATGCGCTATTTTCTTACGTCCGTCCTTTTGTTGAGTAGTACGTGCATGGCAACGGCATCCGATCTGCCAAACCCCCTAATGCCTTCCGACTTCCCTGTGCTAAATACGGAGATCGTCACACTCTGGCGTCAATTGTTTTTGATCCGGTGCTGTCTGGCAATGACGATATAGCTTGTGCAACGTGCCATCATCCTGCTTTGGGAACCGGTGATGCGATGTCTTTGTCGATTGGTGAAGGGGGGCTAGGCTTAGGTTGTCTTCGCGAAGTCGTGAATGGCAATGCTCCGAAAGCACGCATCCCGCGCAATGCCCCTGCTCTTTTCAATTTAGGTGCACGCGAATTTTCCGTGATGTTCCATGACGGTCGCGTTCAGTTAAACCGAGAGGCGATGTACGGCATCGCTATGCCTGAGGGCCGCACTTTGGAGCGGCCCGTGCCAACCGCTCTTGCTGCGCAAAACATTCTCCTGATCCTCAGCCACGATGAAATGGCGGGGCACCCTGGCGAAAACCCGATCGCTGACGCCATAGGTGCCGAAATCATTCATGGCCCGAACGGCGCATGGCAACAAATCAAAGACAAAGTTGAAGCGATTGACGAATACCGGGTGGCCTTCGACTGGATCATTGGCAAAGACCAACCGCTGCATATCACTGACATAGGCAATGCCCTGTCGCAATTCATTACCTATGAATTTCGCGCCACTGACAGCCCGTTTGATCAATATCTCAATGGCAAAGAAGACGCGTTGAGCATCGATAAGATGTCCGGAATGGCAATATGCTATGGCAAGGGTAACTGCGCCTCATGCCATTCTGGCAAGTTCCAAACCGATCATGGTTTCCACGCAATCGGCCTTCCGCAATTCAGCCCCGGCAAAGACGACGCCTATGCGGATGCGGGTCGCGGCATGATTTCCGGCGTTGAGGACGACAAATATCGTTTCCGTACCCCAAGCCTGCGCAATGTGACGCTAAGTGCACCATACGGTCACAATGGCGCATATTTGACCTAGAGGCGATGGTGCGCCACCACCTCGACCGGTTTGAAGGTCTAGGCATCTATGACCGCCGTCAAGCTGCGCTTCACGAGTTAGGTGAATCCGCTAAAGACTGGGAACCGATGGATGATCTTGCAGAAGTGCTGCGCATCGCGATGGCCGCTGAAATCGAACCTGTCGAGCTGTGTGATATCGAAATTGATTACTTCATGAGATTCCTGCGTGCGCTTGAAGATCCAATTAGCCGTCATGACCGCTTAGGTGTTCCAGTTCGCGTGCCCTCTGACCTGCCGCTCGATCCTATTTCAGACCCGAGTTAAAAGTTTGCTAATTGCCGCGTGCTGACCTACATGCGCGGCATGGATAAAACTCTACATATCATCGGCGGCGGGCTCGCTGGATCCGAAGCAGCATGGCAAGCGGCCAATTTGGGCATCAACGTCGTCATTTACGAGATGCGCCCGAAGGTGGAAACCTTTGCGCATAAGTCGAGTGACCTTGCTGAAATGGTCTGTTCCAATTCATTCCGCTCGGACGATCACGAACAAAACGCGGTCGGTTTGCTGCATTGGGAAATGCGACAGGCGGGCGGTTTGATTATGGAAATGGCGGGTGAACATCGTCTTCCTGCGGGCGGTGCTTTGGCTGTGGATCGTGAAGCCTTCGCTGCTGGTGTGACAGAAAAAATCAATAATCATGAATTAATAACTGTTGATTATGAGGAAATTACAGAGCTTCCTTCAAATGGTCATTGGATCATTGCGACGGGTCCTTTGACCTCGTCCCATCTTGGTGAAGCCATCGCCGCGGAGACCGGCCAAGACGCATTAGCCTTCTTTGATGCGATCGCCCCGATCATCTATGCCGACAGCATCGACATGAGCAAAGCTTGGATGCAATCGCGCTACGACAAAGGCGAAACCGAGGAAGAGCGCACTGCCTACCTCAACTGCCCAATGGACAAAGAGCAATACGAAGGGTTCATTGACGCTTTATTAACAGCGGATAAGGCCGAGTTTCACGAAGGCGAAACCGCGAAATACTTCGATGGCTGCCTGCCGATTGAGGTCATGGCTGAACGTGGTCGCGAAACGTTGCGGTTTGGGCCAATGAAGCCTGTTGGCCTTACCAACCCGCATCAACCAGACGTGAAAGCCTATGCCGTGGTGCAATTGCGTCGCGACAATGCGCTTGGTACGCTCTATAATATTGTAGGCTTCCAAACGAAGATGAAATACGGCGCGCAAGCTGATGTCTTTAAATCCATTCCCGGACTTGAGAATGCGATTTTTGCACGTCTTGGTGGTATCCACCGCAATACATTCCTTAACTCGCCGACCTTGCTAGACAATCAAATGCGTCTGAAATCGCAGCCGCACATCCGCTTTGCGGGTCAGATCACAGGTGTTGAGGGCTACGTTGAAAGTGCTTCGATGGGCCTCCTTGCAGGTCGACTTGCCGCCGCAGAAATCCAGGGAACACCGCTCTCTGAGCTGCCGCAAGATACGGCAACGGGCGCTTTGGTGCATCATATAACAGGCGGAGCAGAGGCAAAAACGTTCCAGCCGATGAATGTGAATTTCGGACTGTTTCGCCCCGTAGAAGGCCTCAAAGGCGGACGACGTGGTCGCACAGATCGTTACAAAGCCTACACAGATCGCGCGAAGGCTGCTTGGACTGAGTGGTTGGAGGGGCAAAGCTAGACAGGGTCGAACCCGCCCGCTAGCGTGTTTTTATGACTGAAACATTTCTCGACAAAGCCTACGGCGTCACTGGCACAGCAGCCACGCGCGATCTTTATGCCAAGTGGGCAAAAAGTTACGAGACAGAAACTGGTCAAAACGGCTACGTGACCCCTGCACGCTGTGCGAATGCACTCAAAGCTGTGACAGCTGATTTTTCCCAACCGATTTTGGACTTTGGTTGTGGCACGGGCTTGTCTGGTTTAGCGTTGTCTCTTGCAGGCTTTACTACGATTGATGGCTTGGATATGACGCAGGAAATGCTTGATCTTGCAGCAGAAAAAAACTTGTACAGAAACTTGAATCTGTCTGAGCCTGATCAACCCTTCACTGTGAAAAAAGGCACTTACTCAGCGATTTGCGCGATTGGTGTGATCGGCGCTGGTGCGGCGCCTGTTGGGGTTTTTGACATGTTGCTCGAAGCGCTCGATCCAGGTGGAAAATTTGTGCTCTCTTACAATGATCACACGCTAGAAGATCCGGTGTTTTACACGCGGATCGAAGACGCCATTTCCGAAGGGAATGCGCTGCTCTTGTCAGAAGAATACGGTGATCATTTGCCAGGTCAGAACATGAAGTCTAGCGTTTATGTGCTTGAGAAAAATTGATTTTTAGAACACGTTTTGCACCTAGCCCAACAGGGCCACTACATTTGGGCCATGCGTATTCAGCCCTTCTTGCACAGGATAAAGCGCGTGCGAACAATGGCCATTTCCATCTGCGCATGGATGACATTGATCAGAACCGCGCGCGTGCGCATTGGGTCGATCAGATTGTGGAAGATCTGATGTGGTTAGGGGTGACGTGGTATGGTCCAATTTGGTTCCAAAACGCGCGTTCTAAGCAGTATCGCAGTGCTTTGCAGCGTTTGTGGGATTTAGGTTTGCTCTATTCCTGCACGTGCACGCGAAAAGATATCAAAGAGGCCGCGAATGCTCCGCAAGAAGGCGCGCCTTTAATCGGGCCAGACGGTTTAGTCTATCCGGGAACGTGTCGAGTAGATCAATTTGGCAGCTTGCCAGAACACACTGTTCTACGTCTTAACATCTATAAATCGCTCAAGATTTTTGGAATTGACGAAATCAGTTTTCTGGATGGTAAACAGCATCACACTAAGTCAGCAGATCAAATCACATCCGAAATTGGTGATATCGTCGTGGCTCGCAAGGATATGGCCGCGTCCTATCACCTTTCGATTGTCGTGGATGATGCCGACCAAAAGATCACCCAGATCATTCGAGGCGAGGACCTTCGAGACGCCACTTTCATCCATATTTTGTTGCAAAAGGTTTTGGGATTTGAGACGCCCACGTATCAACATCATGGGTTGATCCGCGACGATGCTGGTAAAAGGCTAGCTAAGCGAGACGATGCGCGCGCTATCGCTAAATTTCGCGAGGATGGGATGTCGCCAATGGATGTTAGGCGACTGGTTGGGCTGTGAACGCACTATTCAGGAGACATCACCTCAATTTCAGAACCTTCTGAAACTGAGGTGTAAAAACAGCTTCGTCGGTTGGTGTGACATGCTGGCCCTGTCTGTTTCACAAGCGCCAACAGACAGTCCTTGTCGCAATCCATGCGCAGATCAATCAGCTGCTGCACGTTGCCTGATGTTTCGCCTTTGACCCAGAACGATTGGCGGGAGCGCGACCAGTAAGTAACTTTGCGGGTGTCGATTGTGTGTTGTACCGCCTCTGCGTTCATCCAAGCCATCATTAGGACTTCGCCAGTCGCCTCGGACTGTGCGATCACTGGAATAAGACCGGACTCATTGAAAACCAGTGTTGCGGGATTAAAAGTCATCATGCTATTCCTTTGAAAACTGCGGCTCCTCGCCTAAGTGATCATTAACGAAACACGGCGAAAGCGCACAAACACATGTCAGGCGAAACTGATCTTATCAAGCTCTATTCGGGCAGAATTCTAGCGCTTGCCGCCGATATTCCCCATGCGGAACGGTTGGAGACAGCGCAAGCCAGCGTCAAGAAGCGCTCGCCCCTCTGCGGCTCGATGGTAACTGTTGATTTGGATTTGAAAGATGGCGTGGTCAGCGCATTCGGGCAAGACGTCAAAGCCTGCGCGCTTGGACAGGCGTCTTCATCCGTTGTTGGGGGTGCAATTATTGGCACGACATCTGAACAATTGTTTGGCGCACGTGATCAATTGCGCGCACTTTTAAAAGGGAACGGAGTCGTGCCCGAAAGTCCTTTCCAAAGGTTTGAAGTATTTCTGCCCGCCTCTGCTTATAAAAACCGGCACGCGTCGATCCTGTTGTCGATCGAGGCCGCATGTGAGGCGATTGACCTTATCCAATCATAAAAAAACGCCGCACATCCGGGGAAGGATGGCGGCGCAAAGTAAATGTTTTCGTGTAGGATCCGATACTCGCCGTGTAAGAGCCAGGCAAAGCTCCGAATGTTAACACTCTCGTTGGGACAGGACGTGTTAGATGCATCTAAGTTGGGACAGGATGCGCAGCGGTCGGCACGAAATCACGAGGCAAAAAAGTTAAACAAAACCGGGAATGTGCAGGGCTGCGATGAAAATCGTCATCAAAGACACGGCCCCTATCGCATCTTGCACCAAGGTGCGGTCTGCGCGGGCGATGACTGTTTTGATTTGATCCATCATTGTGTGGCTCCTGCTCAATCTTGACTATGTTTCACCTTTGTTCTCATTTTCTGAATTGCATGTAAAGAACAAAATGGAACACTTGCGAACATTTTGCCTACACCGTTTCTAACCAACTGATATTAAACGGATTGCTTGATCCTGCTCCATCAACCAAAGAAGAACACGCGCGGCCTGCCCGCGCGGGGACGTGAGTTCAGGGTCATCATGCAGCAATTTACGCGCATCGCTTTGGGCCACATTCATCAAGGCGGTTTGGCTCTCTAAATCAGCGACACGAAACCGCGGGAGCCCAGATTGCGCAGTGCCGATCAAATCCCCCGCGCCGCGCATTTGCAGATCAGTCTCTGAAATCTGGAAGCCATCTTCAGTTTCACGCAAAACGGTCAAGCGTTTTTGCCCATTCTCCGACAAGGGCGCTTTGTACATCAACAAACAGGTCGAAGCTGCGGAGCCACGTCCGACCCGCCCGCGCAATTGATGTAATTGTGCGAGACCAAAGCTTTCCGCTCGCTCAATTACGATGATTGTCGCGTTGGGCACATTAACACCCACCTCAATCACAGTTGTAGCGACTAAAACCTGCGCGCGTCGCGCTACAAAATCCGCCATTGCGGCGTCTTTTTCTGAGGCAGGCATTTGCCCGTGCACCAGTCGAACAACGTCTTCGCCCAATAGCGCGCGCAGGGTTTTGAAGCGCTCTTCGGCCGCGATCAAATCAGACACTTCGCTTTCACCGACCAGCGGACAGACCCAATAGGCTTGACGGCCTTCGCTGATTGCACCACGTAGATGGTTTACCACTTCGTTAACGCGCTCACCGGAGATCAGCGCGGTTTTGATTGGCTGTCGCCCTGCTGGTTTCTCATCGAGGACCGACACATCCATGTCACCATATTGTGCCAAAGCAAGGCTGCGCGGGATCGGCGTCGCGGTCATCACCAAGACATCTGCATTTTCTCCCTTGCGTCCCAGTTCCAACCTTTGGCGCACACCAAAACGGTGCTGCTCATCAACAATCGCTAGGCGTAGGTCCGAAAATTCAACGTCCTTTTGAAACACCGCATGGGTGCCAACAAGTATTTGTATCTTCTTTTCTTTCAACGCAGTAAGTTTGGCCTCACGTTCCCGTCCCTTGTCGCGCCCCGTAAGCAATTCTAAGACCACGCTTGCGCTTTCGGCCAAAGGCTGCAGACCTTCTAAGTGCTGGCGTGCCAAAATTTCGGTTGGGGCCATCATCACGCCCTGCCCGCCTGCTTCAACTACCGCGAGCAAAGCAATGAACGCGACGAGCGTTTTGCCGGAGCCAACATCCCCTTGCAGCAAACGGTTCATGCGCTGCGGGCTGGCCAAATCAGCGGTGATCTCATCAATTGCGCGCAATTGCGCGCCCGTGGGTTTATACGGCAATCCGTTTAACACCTGATTACGCAAAGCGCCTGAACCATGACTTTCAACCCCCGGTGCACGGCGTCGGTTTGCCCGCGCTAGGCCCAGTGTGAGCTGATGTGCCATGAATTCATCATAGGCCAAACGTTCGCGCGCAGGCGATGTTTGGGCTAGATCACCTACCGATTTCGGCGCATGAACCGTTTTGATCGCTGCCTGCCAATCTGGCCATTTTTTCAGGTCTTTCTGTGTTGAATCGATCCACTCGTCGAGCTGAGGAACACGTTCTAGAGCGCTCGCCATGGATTTGCTTAAGGGCTTTTGCGTCACGCCCGCGGTCAAAGGGTAAACCGGTTCAAAACTTGGAATTTGCACTGCGTCCTCGACCCGAACCGCGTGGTCTGGATGCACCATTTGGGCAAGGCCGTCGAACAATTCGATCTTGCCCGACACAACGCGACGTTGGCCTGTTGGTAGCAGTTTGGACAGATAATCACCGCGCGCGTGGAAAAATACCAATTGAAACGCAATTTGTGGGTCGATGACATCAATCCGATATGCACCGCCTTTGTTGCGTGGGGGGCGATGCTGACCAACTTCAACTTCAACCGTGAGCGTTGCGGGCAAATCGGCCCCTTGCACAGTTTCCTTTAAGGTTCGGTCAATTCCAGAAAAAGGAAGCAAAAACAGTAGATCACGCGGCTTTTCAACACCAAGTCCGCCCATGTTTTGGGCTGTCTTTGGGCCGACGCCTTCAAGGCTTGTGAGTGCTGCGAAAAGCGGGAAAAGAACTTCTGGGCGCGCGCTCATAGATCTTCGATCAGCGCCAGCCAGCTGTCTTCATCCAGCGTTTCGATGCCAAGTTCTGTCGCTTTTTTCGCTTTTGACCCAGCGCCTGGACCTGCGATCAAGATATCGGTTTTGGCAGAGACCGAACCAGATACTTTTGCGCCAAGCGCCTCTGCGCGGGCTTTCGCCTCCGCTCGGGTCATTTTTTCAAGGGTGCCGGAAAAGACCACCACTTTGCCTGTGACAGGGCTATCGGTGTCGGGCTTTTCAGCGTCGATGATGGTCAATTCATCTGTCAAACGTGTGATCGAGGCGCGCTCGCCCTGCTGTTTGAACGCGGTAACGAGCGAACTTGCCATCACCTCGCCAACACCATCGATAGACATCAAACTGTCCCAAGCGTCTCCCGTTTTACCCGCAGCAGCATCCATTGCGTCAACAAAAACTGCCCAAGCCCCGTAATGCCGCGCGATCAAGGACGCGCTTTGCGTCCCCACATGGCGCAATCCAAGCGCATAAAGCACTCTTGCGAAACTGATATTACGGCGTTCATCAATGGCGGCGAATAGTTTGTCCGCGCTTTTGGCCCCCCAACCATCACGGTTTTTGAGCTTGCTTAATTGTTGCACATCACATGATTTGAGCGTGAAGATATCTGCAGGTTCGCGAATGGGAAGCGTTGGATCATGATAAAACATCTCCACCTGTTTTGCGCCAAGGCCTTCAATGTCGAAAGCTCCGCGTGACACGAAATGCTTCAGCTTTTCCACCGCTTGTGCCGGGCAGATAAGCCCACCCGAGCAACGTCGCACGGCGTCGCCTACATCACGCAGAGCAGCGCTTTGGCATTCAGGGCAGATTTTTGGAAATTCAAACGGGGAACTTTCGCTGGGACGTTTACTGAGATCTACATCTTTTATTTTCGGAATAACGTCCCCAGCGCGATAAATATGCACCCAATCGCCGATGCGAATATCGCGCCCGCCACGGATCGGCTCACCAGAATTGTCGCGCCCTTCGATATAGTCTTCATTGTGAAGCGTGGCATTAGAGACAACGACGCCACCGACAGTTACAGGAGACAAACGCGCGACCGGACTTAAAGCCCCAGTTCTGCCGACCTGAATATCAATGGCCTCGAGTCGCGTCCATGCAAGTTCGGCAGGGAATTTATGCGCAATAGCCCAACGTGGCGTGGTAGAGCGAAAGCCAAGACGGGATTGGTAAGCGAGATCATCGACCTTATAAACAACGCCATCAATATCATAGCCAAGCGCTGCGCGCTGTTGCTCAATCTGTTGATAATGCTTGATAAGCTCAACGGCGTTTTCAAAGCGTTGGCTCAAAGGGTTGGTCTGAAAGCCAAGGATCTTAAGCCGTGCAATCGCGCCATGTTGGGTGTTTGCCAAAGGGTCGGACAAGACGCCCCAAGCGTACGCGAAAAACCGCAGCGGACGTGATTTAGTGATTTCACTATCTAACTGGCGTAGAGATCCAGCGGCTGCATTGCGCGGGTTCGCGAAGGTTTTGCCGCCGCGCTCGACTTGCCGGGCATTCAGGGCGTCAAAATCAGCATGGGTCATATACACTTCGCCACGCACTTCGATAAGCTCGGGCGCATTTTCAAGATGTTTTGGCACGTCAGCGATTGTGAGAGCGTTTGCTAAAACATCTTCGCCAGTTGTCCCATCTCCGCGTGTCGCGGCTTGGATCAATGTTCCGTTTTCATAGCGCAAGGACAGGGAAAGACCATCGATTTTGGGTTCCGCAGTGAACGCAAGTGGCATGTCATTACTCAAGCCTAAATATTTACGGATGCCTTGGGTGAAATCAGCAACATCTTCGTCCGTAAACGCGTTTCCAAGCGACATCATGCGTTGCGCATGCGTGATCTTGCCGAAACCGTCCTGTACAGGGGCACCAACTTGCTTACTTGCGCTATCTTCGCGAACTAGGGTTGGAAAATGGTCTTCGATCGCTGCATTGCGCTGCTTTAGTGCGTCATAATCGGCATCACTCAGGTCGGGATCATCTTTGCCATGGTACGCAACATTTGCAGTATTCAGCGCCTTGGCAAGTGCATCAAGTTCAGCACGAGCTTCGTCTTCGCCCAACTCTGTGATGTCCGTCTTTGCCATGCATGCCTCCCTAAAGCTTGAGGTAGTGATAGGGGGGCAAAAGCGGCGCGTCCATAGCAACGCGGCATTGCCAAAGATAGAATTTCGTAAGGTCGGACTTAACCGGCAACAGCCAATTGTGGCGCTTGTTCTTCCATATCCATCGGGTCGCGCAAGACATAACCACGGCCCCAGACCGTTTTGATATAGCTGTCTTCACCTGTTGCTTCGCAAATTTCTTGCGCAGTTTGCATATAAACACGTCGATGATCTTGAGTTCAGGCTCATGCATGCCGCCATAAAGGTGGTTTAGGAACATTTCTTTGGTCAATGTCGTGCCTTTGCGCAAGGATAACAGTTCAAGCATCTGGTATTCCTTGCCCGTCAAATGAACTGTCGAATTCTCAACTTCGACTGTTTTCGCGTCAAGATTCCTGGCAATTTTACCTATTTGAATGATCGATTGAGAATGTCCTTTTGAACGACGGATAATCGCGTGAATTCGTGCAATCAGCTCGTCACGGTGGAATGGCTTAGTCAAATAGTCATCAGCACCAAAACCGAAGCCTTTTATCTTGCTTTCCGTGTAGTCAGAGCCCGACAAGATCAAGATTGGTGTTTCAATCCGCGCAAGCCTGAGTTGGCGCAGCACCTCGTGACCATTCATGTCAGGCAGATTGAGATCCAGAAGGATCAAATCGTAATCATACAGTTTTGCCAAATCGATCCCTTCTTCACCAAACGATGTCGTGTAGACGTTCAGGTTGGCATGGGTCAGCATCATATAGATGCTCTTTGACGTTGTTGGATCGTCCTCAACCAAGAGTACGCGCATAGGAAACACTCCGTTTTAACTTTGCTTCAAATGCAAGTTCCTCGAAAATAGTTAATCCAACTTTACTTTAAGTTAAGGAGCGATAACAAAATCAACCTATGATTGTATATAAGCCTTTGTGCTGGTTGTTTTCAGCGCATTCTCCCAATGCTTTGCAAAAGCTTGCACCCAATGCGCGAACTCTTCCTCGCTCAAAGAATATCGTTCCAGCGCTTCATCTTTCGAGATCAAACCATAGGTTACGCCCCACACAACTGCCGCTTTTCGCGATGCGACCCACCGACAAGTCGTTTTCGCAGGGAGGTCTGCGCGGCTCATCACCTTACCATCTGGCAGTGTCACCGCGCGCGGTCCGTCTACTTTCTTGAGATACATTTCATCGCCTTATGTCTGCTCTCGCCTTTCTGCGCGCAATCTCTTAAAGCGAGGTGAAGCCTTCCCGTGAGAGTAGTTAGGATTTTCCTATATTTCTTTAAGGTCTGCAAAGGAGTTGCCGATATGGCGCTGGACACTGCGACTAAATTAAATAGCCTCGGGTTTGCCAAAGCCCCATCAGACACACGCGTTGTCGTGGCGATGTCTGGCGGTGTGGACAGTTCTGTGGTTGCGGCGCAATTGGCGTCCGAGGGCTATGACGTGGTTGGTGTAACGCTGCAGCTTTATGATCATGGTGCGGCTTTGGCCAAGAAGGGTGCGTGCTGTGCAGGCCTCGATATCCATGATGCGCGCCGCGTGGCCGAGGAAATGGGCTTTCCTCATTACGTTCTGGACTATGAGAACGTGTTTAAAGATGCGGTTATTGACGAGTTTGCAGATAGCTATTTGGCGGGTGCGACCCCTGTGCCGTGCATTCGTTGCAATGAGCGGGTGAAATTCAAAGACCTTCTGGAAACTGCCAAGGACCTTGATGCGGATTGCATGGCGACGGGCCACTATATCCAGCGTAAGATGGGACCTGAAAAGGCCGAACTTCATGCGGCAGCGGACGGCGCGCGTGATCAGAGTTATTTTCTTTTCTCCACCAAGCAGGAGCAGCTTGACTTCCTGCGTTTCCCATTGGGCCACCTGCCCTCTAAGGATGCAACACGTGAACTCGCCGCAAAGTTTGGGTTAAGCGTGGCGGACAAGCCTGACAGTCAGGATATTTGTTTTGTGCCAAACGGCAATTACGCAGTGGTGATCGAAAAACTGCGTCCCGGTGCCGCCGAAGCGGGCGATATTGTCGACACAGAGGGCAACATCCTAGGCAAACACGAAGGCGTTATTCACTACACCATTGGCCAACGTCGCGGCCTCGGGATCGGTGGTTTGGAAACGCCGCTTTACGTGGTGCGGCTGGATGTCGATCTAAAACATGTGATAGTTGGGTCGAAAGAACTGCTCAGCACGCGCACCATTCCAGTGCGCGAAATCAATTGGCTTGGGGATGCGCTGCTCAGCTCGCAAGAGGAATGGCATGTTTTGGTGCGCGTGCGCTCCACCCGTCCCCCGCGCCCTGCGATTATTCGCCCGATTTCTGATGTAGAAGCAACGGTCGAGCTGTTGACCCCAGAGGACGGCGTGTCGCCGGGGCAAGCCTGCGTGTTCTATGACACTGACAGTACGCGCATCTTTGGCGGCGGCTGGATCTGGCGCGGCTATTAAGATGATCCCTTTCTCGCTGCTTGATCTTTCGCCCATTCCCAAAGGCCAAACTACGCGACATGCTATTGAAAATACAGTTGAGCTCGCCAAAGCAGCAGAGCGCGCGGGCTATACGCGATACTGGCTGGCGGAACATCACAACATGCCCGGCATTGCCAGTGCTGCAACCGCCCTCCTCATCGCGCAAGTTGCGGCAGCCACGACATCACTGCGAGTCGGTGCAGGTGGGATCATGCTGCCAAATCACGCCCCTTTGGTGATTGCGGAACAGTTCGGCACGCTCGCCACGCTTTATCCTGATCGCATCGATCTTGGCCTTGGTCGCGCACCGGGAAGTGACATGGCGACCGCACGCGCACTACGCCGTCACATGGCACCAGAGGATAGTTTTCCCCAGGATGTTCAAGAACTTACCGGCTATCTTTCAAAGAGTGGTGGAGATCATGGCGTGCAAGCCGTGCCTGGCCAAGGCACAGAAGTGCCCATCTGGATTCTTGGATCTAGCCTGTTCGGTGCACAGCTAGCCGCGTATCTCGGCCTGCCTTACGCGTTTGCGTCCCATTTTGCGCCTGACATGTTAGGGCAAGCGCTGCACATCTACCGCGACACCTTCCAACCCTCTAAGTATCTTGAGAGACCGCATGCGATGCTCGCCGCTGGTGTGTGTGTGGCGTCAACTGACGAGGAGGCGCAGGTGCTGAGATCGTCGCAAATCTTAGCCTTCGCGAACTTGCGCACGGGCAGTCCTGGCCCACTTCCACGCCCCATTGAACGCGTGGAAGACCAGGTGCCCCCTGCGGTTTTTCAGCAAGTACAGCATGCTTTATCGTGCTCTGCGACGGGTGCGCCCGAAACTGTGCAGGCCCGCTTAAGCGAAATTATCGCGCATTATCAACCTGATGAGATCATGCTAACGGGGGCGATTCATGACAACAGTGCGCGCATCCGCTCTTTCGAGCTGGCGGCAGAGGTCTTGACGGCCCTCTAAATCAAGTGCGCACCAAGCAATTGTGCCTTCCAGCACACACCTGCCCCCTCAGTTTGGACATGGGGGCAAAAAGGGCTGACCGAAGGCAAATCTTTGTGGCACATAGTTCAGACATCGTCCGTAAGAGACGCATCCGAGGCCAGTGAGACAGCTAATCCGAATGACACCAAAAACCGCGAAACCCGCGCTTGGCGCGTTGATCTACTTTGCAGCGGCATTCAGTCTCGCGATGTATTTCACGTTTGCGGCGGTTCAAGGCGACTATGGCGTGTTTCGCCGTGCGGAAATCGCTTTGGCAGCACGGGATTTAGATGTGCAACTCAGCCAACTTAATGGCAAAGTGGCAGAGATGGAAAATCTCACCAAGCGCCTCTCGGACACCTTCCTTGATCTCGACCTGCTCGATCAACAGGCCCGAGATGTGCTTGGCCTGCTACGCGCTGACGAAATAGTTGTTCGTTAAAGCGTGTCACGTTAACCGATCCGTTACCTACATCATTGCACTCTGGTCAGTATGGTTTTCCTGCGCTAGACTATTGTTTAACGTTAAACCACTTGATGTTTCTGGGAGGATGCACCGCTTATGGCCGCGCGAAAAATGACCACCAAACCCAATGTGTCTGCTGATGAATTGTTGCAGCATTACAAAGACATGCTGCTCATCCGCCGCTTTGAAGAAAAAGCTGGCCAGCTTTATGGCATGGGTCTGATCGGCGGGTTTTGCCATCTCTACATTGGTCAAGAAGCTGTTGTTGTAGGCTTAGAGGCCGCCGCCGAAGAAGGCGACAAGCGCATCACATCCTATCGCGATCACGGTCATATGCTGGCCTGTGGCATGGACCCCAATGGCGTAATGGCCGAGTTAACAGGCCGCATCGACGGATATTCGAAAGGCAAAGGTGGCTCCATGCATATGTTTTCGAAAGAGAAGCATTTCTATGGGGGGCACGGCATCGTTGCAGCGCAAGTACCGCTTGGTGCGGGCCTCGCCTTTGCGGACAAATATCAAGACAATGGCCGCGTAACTTTCACCTATTTTGGCGATGGTGCTGCGAACCAAGGTCAAGTCTATGAGACCTTCAATATGGCCGCAATTTGGGATCTCCCATGCATTTTTGTAATTGAAAACAACCAGTACGCTATGGGTACGTCGCAGGATCGCTCCACCTCCACGCCTGATTTGCACACGCGTGGCGAAGCCTTTGGCATCCCAGGTGAAATCGTTGACGGCATGGACGTGATGGCCGTCAAAGAAGCTGGTGAGCGCGCAGTAAAACATTGCCGGTCTGGCAAAGGCCCTTACATCTTGGAAATCAAAACCTATCGCTATCGCGGTCACTCCATGTCGGACCCTGCTAAATATCGCACCCGCGAAGAAGTGCAGAAAATGCGCGACGAGCGTGATCCGATCGAACAAGTGCGCGACGTTTTGCTGACTGGCAAACATGCGAGCGAGGATGATCTCAAAGCCATCGACAAAGAGATCAAAAAAGTGGTGAATGCGTCAGCGGAATTCGCCAAGGAAAGCGCATTGCCCGATGTTTCAGAGCTTTGGACCGATATATATGCAGAGGCGGAGGCGTAAATCATGGCTATTGAAATCTTAATGCCCGCCCTTTCGCCCACAATGGAAGAAGGCACACTCGCCAAATGGCTCATCAAGAAAGGCGACACCGTTTCTTCTGGTGATATTATCGCTGAAATCGAAACTGACAAAGCCACGATGGAATTTGAAGCTGTCGATGAAGGCGTGATTGGTTCGATCCTCGTACCCGAAGGCAGCGCAGGCGTTTCTGTGAACACTGCGATTGCTTTGCTTTTGGAAGACGGAGAAAGCGCGAATGATGTGGCGGTACCTGCTCCAGTTTCGGCACCTGCTCCCACCGTTGCCGCCGCGCCTGTTCAGCACAATGACGTGGAGAACGAACCGCAATGGCGTGCGCCTCAGCCTGATTGGCCTGAGGGCACTCAGATGAAGCAACAAACCGTGCGCGAAGCTTTGCGCGACGCCATGTCCGAGGAAATGCGCAGCGACGAAACCGTGTTTCTCATGGGCGAAGAAGTCGGCGAGTACCAAGGCGCTTACAAGATTTCTCAAGGCATGCTTGATGAGTTCGGCAGCAAACGTATCATTGATACGCCAATTACAGAGCACGGTTTTGCGGGCATTGCAGTCGGTGCCTCTTTCGGTGGCTTAAAGCCCATCGTTGAGTTCATGACATTTAACTTCGCCATGCAAGCCATTGATCATATTATTAATTCTGCCGCCAAAACACTCTACATGTCAGGTGGCCAAATGGGTGCTCCTATGGTGTTCCGTGGTCCCAATGGTGCTGCCGCGCGCGTGGGTGCGCAGCACTCGCAGGACTACGCCGCTTGGTATGCGCATATTCCTGGCCTTAAGGTCGTGATCCCCTATACAGCAGCCGATGCGAAAGGTCTGATGAAGTCCGCGATCCGTGATCCGAACCCAGTAATTTTCCTGGAGAACGAAATTCTCTACGGGCGCACATTCGACGTCCCAGTGCTCGATGATTTCACCGTTCCCATCGGCAAGGCTCGCATTGCACGTGAAGGCAGCGACGTGACGATTGTAAGTTTTGGGATTGGGATGAGCTACGCCATGGAAGCCGCTGCAAAGCTTTCTGAAAGTGGCGTAAGTGCAGAGGTGATCGACCTACGATCTCTTCGACCTATGGATACACAAACAGTCATCGAAAGCGTCAAGAAAACCAACCGCTGCGTCACCGTCGAAGAAGGGTTCCCCGTCGGCGCAATTGGCAATCATATCTCTGCAGTTCTTATGCAAGAAGCGTTCGATTATCTTGATGCGCCGGTCATCAATTGCACAGGTAAGGACGTGCCCATGCCCTATGCTGCCAACCTCGAAAAGCTCGCGCTGACCACCACCGATGAGGTGATCGAAGCGGTGCAAAAAGTAACATATAGTTAAGGGAGAGACCCAATGGCCATCGAAATTCTTATGCCCGCCCTGTCCCCCACGATGGAGGACGGCACTCTCGCCAAATGGCTTGTGAAAGAGGGTGACACAGTCTCTTCTGGCGATCTGCTGGCAGAAATTGAAACCGACAAAGCTACGATGGAATTCGAAGCCGTCGATGAAGGCGTCATAGGCAAGATCTTGGTCGAGGCAGGCACCGCAGGTGTGTTCGTCAACAGTCCCATTGCGCTTTTGCTCGAGGATGGCGAAGACAGTGCTGAGGCTGTTGCCCCGAGCCAGGCCGCTCCCCCCCCGGTCGCTTCAGAAGTCCAAAGCGCGCCAGCAGCCACGACCCCTGCGCCGAAATCGACGCAAACTGGAGATCGCGTTTTCGCATCCCCACTCGCACGCCGCATTGCCGCGGACAAAGGCATTAATCTCGCAACGATCACAGGCAGTGGCCCCAAAGGACGCATCGTCAAAGCCGACATTGAAAACGCGCAAAGCGCTCCTGCCGCGCAGCCGACCGCTGTTCCAACGCCTCAAACAGCCAAGTTACAAGAGACAAATCCAAGCCAAATCGCCAAAATGTACGAAGGTCGCGAGTTCACCGAGCTGCCCCTCGATGGCATGCGCAAAACCATCGCTGCGCGCCTGACTGAGGCCAAACAAACTATCCCGCATTTCTACCTGCGCCGCGATATACAGCTCGATGCGCTACTGAAATTTCGCAGTCAGCTCAACAAACAACTCGCTGTGCGCGACATCAAACTTTCCGTCAACGATTTCATCATCAAAGCCTGCGCGCTTGCACTGCAACAAGTCCCCGCAGCCAACGCGGTTTGGGCCGGTGATCGGGTGCTCCAAATGAAGGCATCAGACGTAGCAGTCGCCGTCGCGATTGAAGGCGGCCTCTTCACTCCAGTCCTGCAAGACGCTGATACCAAATCACTTTCCGCACTCTCTGCGCAGATGAAAGACCTCGCAACCCGTGCCCGTGATCGCAAACTTGCACCGCACGAATACATGGGCGGTAGCTTTGCGATCTCCAATCTTGGTATGTTGGGTATCGAAAATTTTGACGCTGTCATCAATCCACCTCACGGCGCAATTCTCGCTGTGGGTGCGGGTGCGAAGAAACCAATTGTGAACAGCGACGGCGACCTCGACATTGCAATTGTGATGTCCGTCACACTCTCGGTCGATCACAGGGTTATCGACGGCGCTCTTGGTGCTGATCTACTGGCCGCGATCAAAGCAAACTTGGAAAATCCAATCGCGATGCTCGCTTAAACTCCATCTTGCCTAAAAACTCCCACCGGAGGCACCGCCTGACCTCTTTAGGTCAGGCTAAATCTGTCTGCCGCACAGGCATCAGGCTTTTGCAACAAGTGTTACTTGGGCGCAGAGTTGATGATCTGGTGCATCGACACGGATGGCTGATCGCACCCTGCCTCGCCAACTATTTTCGCGGGCACGCCTGCAACCGTTTTACATGCCGGCACTTCGGCGAGTACCACAGATCCAGCCGCAATCCGGCTGCAATGACCGACCTTGATATTGCCTAACACTTTCGCGCCGGCACCTATCAACACACCGTCGCCAATTTTGGGATGGCGATCTTCCTCTTCTTTGCCTGTGCCGCCTAGCGTTACAGAATGCAGCATCGAGACGTTGTCACCCACAACCGCCGTCTCGCCAATCACGATTGAATGGGCGTGATCAATCATAATGCCCTTACCGACATGCGCGGCGGGATGGATGTCCACACCAAAAATCTCAGATACGCGCATTTGCACAAAATAAGAAAGATCTTTGCGACCTGTTCGCCAAAGCCAATTGGCGATACGAAAGGCTTGGATCGCTTGGAAGCCTTTGAAGAACACCAAAGGCTGCAACAAACGATGGCACGCCGGATCGCGTTCAAAAATCGCCATTAAATCCGCGCGTGCCGCTTCAACAATACTGGGATCTCGTGCATAGGCCTCATCCGCAATGTCACGCAAGATGATCTGGCTCATCTCGTTCGAGTGAAGCTTGGCCGAAAACCGATACGACAAGGCCTTCTCTAGGCTATTGTGGTGCAAAACACATGCGTGCAGCAGCCCACCCATCAACGGTTCAGCCTGCACCGCGTCAGCGGCTTCATGCGAGATACGATCCCAAACCGGATCGATACTTCGAAGGGGTGAATCGACTTGCTCCATCGCGAAAGCTCCTCTTGCTTTGCGCTATCCTTACAACAAATGCTGTGTACAGGACAAATGCAAATGGGTGATCCCTCAAACAGAAATGATTGATGGATCACAAAAGGCTAGGCGTTGATAGTGTGATACAGCAAACCGGTGATTTTCATGAAACGCAACGCATAAGGCCATCAAGGTCTCATGGGTAAGATGCGTCGACATCTCTGGTAGGTGCATTCGTAAGGCGAGACTGGCGATAGGCCCACCCCCGTAAAAGGGATGGGCGTGACCCGTCAGTTCGACAACCTAAGAACGCCAATCACCACTTGGTGGCAATTGATGCTCCATCGCCCAGAATTCAAAACGAAAAGGGAGAGCCAACAACTCCCCCTCTTCCAACTCATTTAGAAAAACATCCCGGACATCCCGATCTGCGCAGGCGAACCAATCGGCCCCCGATTGTAGTGCGGGCCTCAGCCAAATCGAGGGCGCTTCCAGTACCACGTTCTCTGCCATCTCTTTCTTGTTCATATTTTTCAAGACGCAACTCCATCTCATGAGCAATTTTCAACCAGTCCCGAATGTTCCCAAACACTTTGATCGCTTCAGATTTAGGTCCCAATGTCCCTGCATCAACCCTCAACGATAGCTGGTTGAGCGCCGCGATGGCGCCTACCAGTTGCGCTTTAGCTGACATTTGTAACTCAGTTAGCTCCTGAGCTGACACGCGTTGAGGTTTTTGTGTCATACATAGTTACTCCTCATGCGAGTTTCCTCCGCACGTGATAAAATGAAAAACGGCCCCGAGTAAAACCTCAAGGCCGGCTCACCACTTCTCTTCGCATGTCACAACTTATAGGAGTTTCCATTCTCAAAATCAAGCAAAACCAGATTATCAAATCACTCCAACCATTTATTATTATTGATGAATTTTAAAATCAGTCTCTCAATCTTACCCGCTTCTCTGGTCTTAAAATACCTCGGAGGAGTCTTCATCGAGGACGGGGGCAATTCCTGCTCCCCAGCCGCTTTAGTTATCAGCACGATCCGCTTCTATCTTGCGCCACTTGGCAACATTTGCGTTATGCTCTGCAAGCGTTTCAGCAAACGCATGCCCACCCGTGCCGTCGGCCACAAAGAAGATGAAGGGTGTTTCGTCAGGATCAACCGCGGCCCGCAAACTTGCCAATCCTGGATTGGCAATCGGAGTCGGTGGCAAACCATCGATCACATAGGTATTCCAAGGCGTATCCTTGCGCAACTCACTGCGCCGCAAACCACGGCCAAGCAAACCCCTACCGCGCGTAACACCGTAAATCACTGTCGGGTCTGTTTGTAACTTAATCCCTTGATTCAAACGATTGGTAAACACAGAGGCTACCTGCCGACGTTCCTCCGCAATCCCCGTCTCTTTCTCGATGATCGAGGCAAGCGTCAGCATCTCTTCAGGTGTTTTCAGTGGTACATCTTCGCGCCGCTCGGCCCACACATCAGCAATGCGTTTCTGTTGTGCATCCAACATCCGCTGCACCAATTCCGTGCGCGTATCGTCCACGCTCACCTCATAACTATCCGGCGCAAGCATGCCTTCCGCTGGTACCTCAGCAACCTCACCACTTAAAAGATCAACTGATTTCAACTTTTCAATCACCTGCCAGCTGGTCACACCTTCGGCCAAAGCGATCCGATAGCGCGTGTCAGCCTCACCGCGCACACGGGAATACTCCTCAGGGATAGCATCCTCAACGGGATTGAAACTGGTCATCTCTATAAAACGATTGGTGCTTGGATCAAGCTGACGCACTTGCACGGTCGCCCGCGTTACACCAATACGATACACCACTTCCGTACCGCACGAGCTCGCCCCACCTCGCGTGACAATGCTGACGATCTCTTCCATCGACGCATTCTCGGGCACCAGAAAACTACCTGCCTTCAACTTGGTGGTTTTGTCTTCATAATCCGCACCAATGCGAAACACTGCAGGGCTGGAAATCGCTCCTTGCAGGCCAAGATCGTCACTGACCCTGCTCATGGTCGTTCCACGATCTACTTTCAGGCAAATAGCTTGCTCCAAAGGACCAGCATTTTTGTACTGACCCTGCCCCCAAAGAATAGCACCACCCAAAAGAAAAAGCGCCACGATGAGAAATGTCACCGCGTTAGACGCAATGTGCCGCCACATATTAGTTGACCTTTCCGAACAACACACTCGCGTTCGTGCCGCCAAATCCAAACGAATTGCTCAACGCCACGTTGATTTCGCGCTTCACAGGTGCATTCGGTGCCAGGTCCACGGCCGTCTCAACAGCTGGATTATCCAAGTTTATCGTCGGTGGCGCAACTTGATCGCGAATTGCAAGGATCGAGAAGATCGCTTCAATTGCGCCAGCTGCGCCCAGTAAATGACCCGTCATCGACTTTGTCGAAGACATTGTGACAGAACTCGCATGCTCTCCCATCATCCGCTCCACAGCTCCCAATTCGATGGTATCAGCCATCGTCGATGTGCCGTGTGCGTTGATATAATCGATATCTTTTGGCTCCAAACCAGCTTTATTAAGTGCTGCGCGCATTGAACGCTCACCACCTTCACCAGTCTCAGACGGTGCGGTTATGTGATACGCATCACCCGACAAACCATAGCCAATTACTTCCGCGTAGATCTTCGCGCCGCGCGCTTTGGCATGCTCATACTCTTCCAACACAACAACGCCGGCACCTTCGCCCATAACAAAACCATCACGGTCTGAATCGTAAGGACGGCTCGCTTTGGTGGGATCGACTTCGCGCTTTGTGCTAAGCGCCTTACACGCATTGAAACCCGCGATGCCAATCTCGGAAATAGACGCTTCCGCACCACCTGCGATCATGACATCTGCATCAGAGGTCATAATCAACCGCGCCGCATCGCCAATCGCATGCGCACCAGTTGAACAAGCCGTCACAACCGCGTGGTTAGGACCCTTAAAGCCATAACGAATACCGACTTGGCCAGAAATCAAGTTGATCAAAGCACCGGGAATAAAGAAGGGCGACACGCGACGAGGACCGCGTTCGTGGATCAAAACCGCTGTTTCAGCGATTGAGTTTAGACCACCAATGCCAGAACCGATCATCACACCGGTGCGAAGCTTGCTGTCTTCATCCTCAGGCGTCCAACCTGCGTCCTGAACCGCTTGCTCAGCCGCTGCAATGCCATAGAGAATGAAATCATCGACCTTACGACGCTCTTTTGGTGCCATCCAGTCATCTGCATTAAACGTGCCTTCGGCGCCATTCCCCAGAGGAACTTCGCAGGCATATTTCGTGGTGACCCGCTCTGCGTCAAAGCGCGTGATAAGCCCGGCACCAGACTTACCGTCCAAAATGCGGCTCCATGTTTCTTCAACACCGCACGCAAGCGGAGTGACCAAACCAAGACCTGTAACAACTACTCGGCGCATAAGACTGCCCTCTTTATGTTGTGTTTGTTAAACGCACACTTACCTCGCCTTGGAGGTTGGGGGCAAGAGCCGCATGACTTTGCCTGCAAACTCAAGCTTTCATTGCAAATGCTAATTTTCTGCATAAACCTTTGCTAAACTATTCTTCGAAAGCAGAGGCACTTTCTGATGCGCACAAATCGAATGATCACCGCAGTTGACGTCCATGCGGAAGGCGAAGGTGGTCGCGTCATCACTGGCGGTATGCCACGTCTGATCGGCGATACCGTCTTTGCGAAAATGCAATACATGCAAACACATCACGACGCCATTCGCACGCTTATGTTGCAAGAACCTCGTGGCAATCCTGCGCTTTGCTGCAATGTACTTGTTGAACCTTGCAATCCGACTGCTGACGCCGGCTTTATCATCATGGAGCAAACCGAATATCCGCCGATGTCTGGTTCCAACATAATCTGTGTGACGACCGTTTTACTCGAAACAGGCATCATCGAGATGAAAGAACCCATAACCAAACTGAGCCTTGAATCTCCCGCTGGTCTCATCGATGTCACCGCAGCCTGTAAAGACGGCAATGTTGAGCGTGTCGAGTTTTTAAATGTCCCTGGCTTTGCCGCCCACATAGACGTTCCGCTCGATGTTCCCGATTACGGCACGATCCAAGTTGATATCGCCTGGGGTGGTATGTTCTTCGTACTTGCAGACGCGAAACAATTCAATATAGATCCTATCGCTGAAAACGGCGCTAATATTGTCAAAGCTTGCGAAGCAATGCGTCATGCCAGCCTCGAACAGTTTCCTGTCACCCATCCAGAAAACCCAGATATCAAAGGACCAACGATCAGTGCACTCACAGCAGATCCCACTAATTCTAGCACTCAAGGCCGCAGTGCGATTTCGGTCTCAACGGGGCCCTACATTCAAGGCAAAGTTACAGGCACATTAGATCGCTCGCCATGTGGTACAGGCACATGCGCCAAAATGGCGGTGCTTTATGCCAAGGGACTACTGGCGATAAATGAAAACTACGTAAATGCAGGACCACTTGGCACGACTTTCACTGGCAAAATCGTTGAAACCACAAAAATTGGGAAATACGAGGCGATAGTTCCAACGCTCTCAGGACGCGCGTGGATTACTGGTATCAGCCAATATACGCTTGATCCCTCCGATCCGTTCCAGACAGGCTTCACAGTCGGCGATATCTGGGGATGAAACGCAAAACGCCCCCTGCTTATCAGCAAGAGGCGTTTCAAAACTTAATCTAAGCGAACTTATGCTGCTTCAGAGATGAACTTTACCGCGTCACCGAAGGACTGGATGTTCTCAGCTGCGTCATCAGGGATCTCGATGCCGAACTCTTCTTCGAACGCCATTACCAGCTCAACTGTGTCGAGGCTGTCTGCGCCCAAATCGTCGATAAAGGATGCACCCTCAACAACTTTGTCTTCTTCCACACCAAGGTGCTCAACTACGATCTTTTTAACACGATCTGCAACGTCGCTCATCTCGAAATCCTTATATCTTGGGCATACTGCCCTTTGGTGCCTGTCCCCAGAGGGGCACTTGATATTGCCCGATTGGGCAGCTTTTGGTCCTTGCGGAACACCTTGGAAAATCAATCCCAAGGCCAATGGTGCGCCGCCTATAACACACGCGACGCATAAGGCAAACGGAATCGCCAGACTTCACGTCACGCTTTAAAGCATCGCCATTCCGCCGTTCACATGCAGCGTTGCACCCGTCACATAAGACGCCTCAACGCTTGAAAGATAGATCACAGCCGCGGCAATCTCATTCGGTGTACCCATCCGCCCTGCAGGCACCTGCCCCAGAATTCCGGCCTTTTGATCATCGGCTAGCTTGTCGGTCATCGCGGTCTCAATGAAGCCCGGCGCAATGGCATTTACGGTGATCCCGCGCGATGCGACCTCATAAGCCAGCGATTTACCCATCGCAATTATGCCCGCTTTGGACGCTGCATAGTTTGCTTGGCCAGGATTGCCCGTGGCCCCAACTATGGAGGAGACATTCACAATACGCCCCCATCGCGCCTTCATCATGCCGCGCATCACACCTTTGCACAGCTTCATCGTCGCTGTAAGGTTCACGTCTAGCACAGACTGCCATTCCTCGTCAGACATCCGCATAAACAGATTGTCACGCGTTATACCTGCGTTGTTCACCAAGATGTCAACGCGGCCCATCACTTCAATCGCTTGCTTTGGTAATGCCACGACAGCCTCCATGTCAGAAAGATTGCACGGCAAGACATGCGCGCGCGCATCAAGCTCCGCGGCCAACGCCTCAAGCGGCGCGACACGTGTGCCAGATAAGCCAACAGTTGCGCCTGCAGCGTGCAAACCACGCGCTATATCCGCGCCGATACCACCAGAAGCGCCTGTGATCAGCGCGCATTTTCCCGTCAAATCGAACATGTAAAGAACCCTTACCTTTGCTCTCCCTCAAGCAAAGGAAAGCCCGTTAAATCGCAGCCAATACGTTGCCCGCATTCGCACTCACAAATTCCCATAGCGCCAATCTCAGAGATTGTCATCGCCCAAGGACGACGGCAGCCACCAAATTAATCCGCAAAACGCGCATATCCATCACCGCCTGTCATTTCCATGGCAAATCCTTTGTGCGCCTTGATGTCCGCACCACGCGCCACAGCAATCACGACGTCCTCTTCCATCGTGCGTTGCGTGCCGCCCAGAAAGGCGTCAACCGCGCGGCCACTAATCACACTTTCCTTCCATAGTTGGGTGCTAAACCTCGCTTCCCACACAGCGCGGCCAAAGCCCATCGTAGCAGCGCTGCCTGCGGGACCATTTGCTTTAAGGGGCACCAAAAGGTTCGCTTTCGGATTGGCATCATGTACTGCAGCAAAGCCCGCAGCTGTATCTTCGTTAATGGAGCCTGATAAATAGATTATATCGCCCTCTGGCAAAAAGGCTGTCATGTCGTCCTGTTGCACCGGTGCCTATTTGATAACGAAGCCTTCACGCACCACGGGAACTGGGGGGCGATTGCTAAATAGGCTGCACCCTGACAGGCTCAAGGCGGCAAAACCTAATAAAAATGTGCTCTTTTACATTGTGATGAGCTTTTTTTAAACTGCCTCACGCGCAGCGTGACCGTGCATTGCCGATTTCTCAACGTAAAAATGAAGGACAGTTTGTTTTCAAAAGCGTCCCTTCGCTCATGCAAACAGTTTTCGGCAAACACCCAAGCAAAAAACTGATCTCAAAAAATTTCACTGTCACGCCGTTTTTTCGGCAGAATCCAATCTTAAGGTGGGTTCTAACAATTCGACACATTTTTCATACAAACGCCAGATTAGCCCAAGCGAGATAGAGCATAAAATTACAAATTGAGAATTTTTGAGTTCCTTGCAGAATCTGGCTACTGAGAACGCAGATCCTGCAGTCATTATGCAACTTATACCTGTGCTCAAAGACAAACTGGTGCCGCAACAAAACCCAGAATATTATTTTATCGGCTTGGTGTCTTTGTCTTCTTTGCGTTGAAACCGTTAAAAACGCAGAATCGCACGCATCAAACGTGTCGCCATGCGTATGCGCAACCCGACTTGGGCGAAGCTGATGATCACAATCCAGGAGAAGTCGCGCCTTTGCGCCTGGCAGATGAAAGTTCTGAGGTACCAATCTATTCTGTTAACACAAGCGAAATTCAAGGAAGCAGACCCCAAGCACCTCTACCTGTGGTTCGCAGAGCCGCTCAACAGCTAGAAGATGTGAGCGCGATCAGCTTTGAAGCACGCGCAGCCTTGACGCCTGATGAAGCGCGCATGCGCGTTTTGGTGCAAGCTAGCGTGAATGAATTTGGCGTCGGTTTCATGATTATGGCGCTCACGCCTCTGGACGCTTTGCTAAAGCTTGGACGTGAAGCGGCCGGTTCAGAGCGCGCTCATGCACTAAGCGCTATTCAAAACAAATATGTTTATATCGGCGTGTTTGATTGTTCAGGCAGATGCCTTTTGGGCAGAGATGTTAGCGGAGTTGATCCTGCTTTGGGAAAATAGACACAAGAAAAAGGAATTGTAAGGCAAGCGCTAAACCTAACAGGTGTTCAAGTGATCACCTTGAACACGTCAGACGCTCCAAAATATACTCAAACAAAAATTGCGCCTAGTTGAAGGCGACAGCGCGCCTGAATGCGTCCCCAGTCAAAGCTGTTCCAGCGGTCAAGACTCCCAGAAAAGCTACGCGCCCGGGGCACCCGGTAAGACCTGGGAATACCGCAGAAATCGCCGTTGAATAAGTGTTAGAGCGCGTTTAGTGCTCCAACTTTGCGATATCTTCAGGTGTTCCAACAGGGCTACACACAATTTCGCGCGCGATGCGGCGGATCATGCCGGACAGTGCTTTGCCCGCACCCACTTCCCAAATCGTATCGACGCCCTGCGCGGCCATAAAGCCAACGCTTTCGCGCCAACGCACGGAACCGGTCACCTGTTCTACAAGCAAGGTGCGAATAGCTGTCGGATCGCTCACAGCATCAGCGCGCACATTTGCGACGACTGGCACGACAGGCGTGTTAATCTCCACAGCTCCCAACGCGTCAGCCATAACGCGCGCCGCTGGTTCCATCAAAACGCAATGAAATGGCGCGCTCACAGGCAAAAGAACCGCACGTTTCGCACCTTTTTTTTTGGCAATCACCAAAGCACGTTCAACCGCGCCAAGATGACCGGATACAACCACTTGGCTTGGATCATTGTCGTTCGCAGCCTGACACACATCGCCTTGTGCGGCTTCACTGGCCACGGCTTGCACAGTTTCAAAATCCAGCCCCAACAAGGCCGCCATCGCGCCGACACCGACAGGAACAGCTTCTTGCATGGCAGAGCCGCGTGTGCGCAACAAACGCGCGGTATCTGCGATTGACAAGGCACCTGTTGCGGCTAATGCAGAATACTCACCCAAAGAATGGCCCGCTACAAAAGAAGCATCTGTAATAGCAACGCCTTCCGCCTCAAGTGCGCGCATCGCAGCGAGGGAAGTCGCCATCAACGCAGGCTGCGCGTTTTGCGTTAACGTTAACGTGTCCTGCTCGCCTTCCCAAATAAGTGCGCTCAGCTTTTCGTCCAAGGCCTCATCGACCTCGTCAAAGACCGCTTTCGCCGCAGGATAAGTATCCGCCAAAGCTTTACCCATTCCAATCGATTGCGCCCCTTGACCGGGGAATACAATGGCCTTGCTCATGTCGCGTCTCCTCAAAAGCGTTTCTTTTGCTCTAACCCTGCTCCGCATTCATCGCAAGCCTGCCTGCTGGGGCGCACAGACCCTGTGTTGATAAAATGACTGTAACAAACACGTAGGCGCGATAATGTGCGAATAAATTCTTCAGCTGACGCGTTATCCCGCAGAATACTGCTAATTGGAGCAACTAAATGCCAACCGTCAACACACCCCGTAGCTATGGCTCGGTCACCAAAACCTTCCACTGGCTCACGGTCTTATTGATTTTAACGGCTATTCCGCTGGGGATCATCGCCAACAAACTAGACTATGACACCAGCGAAGCGCTTGCGTTCAAAGCGTTTTTCTTCTCGATGCACAAAACCGTCGGCGTCACCGCATTTTTCGTCGCCCTCGCCCGCGTTCTCTGGGCGCTTTACCAACCGAAACCTGCAGGGCTTCACCCCAAACGTCGCGCCGAGAGCTTTCTAGCAGAGCTTGTGCACTGGCTCCTCTACGGCTCCCTCTTGTTAGTACCGCTGAGCGGATGGATCCATCACGCATCAACCTCAGGCTTTGCACCAATCTGGTGGCCGTTCGGACAAAACCTACCCATGGTGCCCAAAAACGAAAGCCTCGCTGCGCTAACCGCAGGTTTGCATATCGTATTTGAACGCGTTCTCGCACTTTCAATCTTCTTACATGTGGCAGGTGCGCTGAAACATCACTTTGTCGACAAAGATGACACACTGCGTCGCATGTTGCCCGGCACGACCGAAGCAGGCACGCCCCATGCATCGAGCAAGCTTGCGCCCTTTGTGATGGCGATCGTGGTTTGGATTGCGGCTTTGGGCGTCGGGTTGGCCATAGGCATTTACAACAGCCATGTAGCCATAGCGCAAAGCGTCGCACTGGAAGAGGTCCAAAGTGACTGGCAAGTTGATAGCGGTATGCTCAGCCTCGAAATTACCCAATTCGGATCACTGGTCAGCGGCAGTTTTGAAGATTGGATCGCCGAAATAACGTACACAGAACTTGAAAGCCAAGGCTCTCACGGCACTTTGCGCGCTGTGATTTCGATTGGATCTCTGACGCTCGGGTCAGTCACAGGACAAGCCTTGGGACCCGATTTCTTTGATGCTAGTACGCACCCAACTGCCGAATTTAATGCAGACCTGATTTTTCAGGCCGATGGCTACACCGCTGACGGCACGCTCAGTATTCGCGGCACTGCAATTCCGGTCAGCATGCCGTTCGATCTCCAGGTCGAGGGCGAAAAAGCGCAAGTGAAGGGTCGACTTGAGCTAGATCGGAGGGATTTCAAGATCGGAGACAATCTGCCAAATGAAGGCTCACTTGCGTTCAAAGTGAACGTAGATGTTACGCTTACTGCAACGCGAACACCCTAAAGGCATAACCAGGAAGACACAAAACACGCCGATGGCATGTTCAGCGGCATTTTCATTTTTGTCTACTTAAAAGTTACTCAGCTTTTGCAGCTTCGATAGAAATCATAACTTCAACTTCATCACTTACCGCTGGTGCGAAAGCGCCAAGACCGAAGTCTGAACGCAGCAGAGTTGCTGTGGCATCAAAGCCAGCCCAAGCTTTGCCAGCCATCGGATGCTGATCGGCTTTGTTCAAAACGGCATACAGCACCACAGACTTCGTAACATCATTCAGAGTCAAATCACCGGTGATAATTGCTGTGTTATCACCGGTGACTTCGATACCTGTAGATGTAAATGAAATCATCTCATCATCAGAAGCATCAAAGAAATCTGGAGACATGAAATGACCCAATCGCTTTTCCCAACCTGTGATCATGGATTTAGCTGGCATGGAAACCGAAACTCTGGACGCGGAAGGATCTTCTTGATCGAACATGACCTCGCCCTCAAAGCCAGAAAACATGCCGTAGGTCGTGGAAAACCCGATGTGGTTGTATTTAAACACAATCTGGCTATGACTCGCATCGAGCATATATTTTTCTGGCGCAGCATAAGCGTTAGTTCCTGCAAGTGCGAAAGCTGCGGCAAAAAGAACAGTTTTCATTGGTAAGGCTCCATATCAATTTGCCCAACTATGAAGTCTTCCTCGTTGTGCGCGCAACCATACGATGATCAACAAATCGTGTGCGTAAATGCACACATGTGTCGCGAATAATTTTGAAGTTAGTCTTTCAAACGCGGCAAAAGCGCAATGATAATACAAGATCAAAGAATTGCCGTGAAACCAGATTTCAAAAGTACAACATCCGCGGTTACATGCACGCCTGGCACTAAACCAAAGGCCGATAACTGCAAACCCAAAGATCAATCCAAAGAAACGGCGCACAGTGCGCTCCGAAATGATCGTTTTTAGCTCGGCTTGCTAACACTCTGCCGCGATCGGCTTCAACATTATCTGCGCTGAAATATTTAACATAGGGTTTTCCATTTTGTTTCTGCGCTAGGGATAATCTTGCTAACCATTGTGCCTGAAATACGGCGCGCCTTGGACAGTTTCATAGCGAATGTCCAGGACACTTGCGCGACCCCTCTAACCCAGTTAAACGACAAAGGCTTTCCGCAGGACGTTTTCACTGCGCAGTCTCTCGTGACCGGGGCGCGGAAAGCTTTTTGCTCTGGTCTTTGAAATGCGCCGATACATGAATGGAGCACACATGCCTTTATATGAGCATGTAATGATTGCGCGTCAGGACCTGTCCAACACGCAAGCAGAAGGCCTTATCGAACACTTTGGCACAGTCCTCGCAGACAATGGCGGCAAGCTAGTTGATCACGAATATTGGGGCGTCAAAACGATGGCGTATAAGATTAACAAGAACCGCAAAGGCCACTATGCCTTCTTGCGTTCCGATGCACCGGCACCAGCCGTGCAGGAGATGGAGCGTTTGATGCGTTTGCATGAAGATGTCATGCGCGTTCTGACGATTAAAATGGACGAGCATGCTGAATTGCCATCCGTTCAAATGCAGAAACGCGAAGAGCGCGGCGAACGCCGTGAGCGTCGCTAATTTAACCTGAAGAAAGGATCCTAAACCATGGCTGCAAAACCATTTTTTCGCCGTCGTAAAGTGTGCCCCTTCTCAGGCGAGAATGCACCAAAAATCGACTACAAAGACACACGTTTACTTCAGCGCTACATCTCTGAGCGTGGCAAAATCGTGCCGTCCCGTATCACTGCAGTATCTGCGAAAAAGCAGCGTGAATTGGCCCGTGCCATCAAGCGCGCCCGCTTCCTCGCTCTTCTGCCCTACGCTGTGAAATAAGGAGAACGATCATGAAAGTTATTCTTCTTGAACGCGTCGCAAAGCTCGGCCAAATGGGCGATGTTGTAGACGTGAAAGCAGGTTACGCACGTAACTTCCTGCTCCCACAGAACAAAGGCCTGTCCGCATCTCAAGCGAACATCGCCAGCTTTGAAGCGCGCAAAGCGCAACTCGAAGCTAACAACTTGGAGAGCAAGAAAGAAGCCGAGGACATGGCGTCCCGTCTTAACGGACAAAAATTTGTTGTGATTCGCCAAGCGTCCGACGCTGGCTATCTCTACGGCTCCGTTACAACACGTGATGCGGCTGATGCGGCAACAGGCGGCGGATTCTCCGTCGATCGTAAGCAAGTAGTCTTGCAAGCTCCGATCAAAGAGCTTGGGCTTCACGCGGTAACCGTGCGACTACACCCTGAGGTTGATGCTGAAATCATCATGAACGTTGCACGTTCTACCGAAGAAGCAGATCTTCAATCCGCTGGTAAGTCCATTCAGGAACTTGCAGCAGAAGAAGAAGCTGCGGCAGACTTCGAAATCGCTGAGCTGTTCGATGATATAGGGTCCGCGGCAATGGATGACGACGATCTCTCACCGGCCGCTGCACCAGAAGCAGATGCAGAGCAAGCTGACTAAGCGTAAGCTTTGATTGGTTAACTAATTAGCGGAGGGCTGCGAAAATCATTCGTGGCCCTTTTTTGTTGAGTTTCGTACAAATCTCGCATGCGTGGTTTAGGCGAGATACCACCGTTTCGAGCACCGTTAGCAATACCCGCCTTAACCCTATTAGCTACAACGTCTTGCAACCCTGAGCAATTTCAGTCCATGTGACACTACTAGAAATTGCGTCAATTGTAGTGCTTCGCGTGTTGGGTGAAAAGGTGATTAGGATGACAAATATTGATGTTTTAATTGGTGCGCGAATAAAAGGCCGTCGCATCGCATTGAAAATTTCTCAAACCAAATTGGCCGAAGCGGTTGGTGTCCGCTTCCAGCAGGTTCAAAAATATGAATCAGGTGCCAATCGCGTAAGCGCGTCCCGTCTTCTTATGATCGCAGAGACCCTTTGCGTTCCCATTTCCTACTTTTTCCAAGGGCTGGATGCGACAGCATCGTCCGACGCTGTGGTCAAGAAATCCAGCGAGCGGCCAAGCGCACCAATGAACGCGCTGACTGATACCCACGTTAGCGAGATACTCGCACTAGTTGAAACGCTGCCGAAAGAGCAACAGATGGCCGTGCTGGCATTCTTGCGCACCCTTGCCAAAACATCAGAAACTGAAAGTAATTCCGCCTAAGATTTGTTTCTTTCAATCATTGCGTTGCTAACCCATTCGTAGGAATTTTTTCTTCATTACGTCTGAATGGGTTTCAGATTGACCTTTTCGTTCTTGGAAACGCCGAAAAAAGGTGCTGATTTCACAGAGTGTTGGAATACGCTCTGTGATCAGCTCGAGCTCTAAGATACCTCCTATTGCGCGATCAACACAATGTCAGACACTGTTCAAGGCTTTGCTAACTCCCCCAATCGCTTGGATTTAACACTACATGGGCAATGGTCTGCAAAACATTGATCCGAAAATTGGTGTGTCCGCGCGCTCTATTGCGCCTTTGGACTGGTCAAGTTCAAAGGGAATGCTGGCTTAAAAGATGTATTTGTAAATGTGCGCGATTTTGGGATCACTGATCGTGGGTTAACTGTGCCTATCCGGGGACCTTATGGTGAATGCGGTTTGCTAAGTGTGATGCACGACACAACAGAAAGCGGCTGGGTGGCACTCAAATCCAACATATTTTCGACGCTCCAAGCCGCCGCTGTGACAATGCACGATGCAGTTAAGTCTTCAGACTCGCTTGCTAGCGTGATGTGACGCCCAACTTTGTCACTACGTGAAGTCGAAGTTTTGCAATGGACAGCGGCAGGTAAATCTCAGCAAGATATTGGTGACATTTTGGCAATTTCGTTGAAAACCGATGAAGTACATCAAAGATCCGCTCGCACTAAGCTAAGTGCGCTTCCGACTGCTCAGGCGGTTGTACTAGGCATTTCGATGGGCTTTATCGATCCCAAGTAGACAGACTTGCATTAGCTAAAACAATAAGATCGAAGGCAAGTGTTCGATTAACAGTAATTACCCACGTATTTTTGCCTAAGCTACGGAATTCCCCCAAATACAGACATGTCCAAAATAGTTAACAAAGCATGTAGGGTAAGGGGAATAAGAAATGTATATAATTATAGACTGTGTGTATGTCGATCATTACCCCGACTTGCTTCGGCGAGTATATTAACTTCGAACGCGCGTTTTTTCGGGATCGTCTTGGTTGGGATGTCGAGGTCACAGATGGACAAGAACGCGATCACTTTGACGATCTGTTTCCAACGCATACCGTCTCGATTACCGATGATGGCCAGGTCGCGAGCGCAATGCTACTTTTGCAAACCACCAGCCTGAATATGTTGGCAGACGTATTTAGTACGGTACGGCAAGGCGATCCTGCCCCTTGCAGTCCGCTCATCTGGGAAGCAACACGGTTTTGCGTCGACGCGAATTTTTTGCACTCCGGCAAAACTCGAAACTCTATCTCTTATATTATAAGCTAAGTGATGATCGGAGCGTTTGAATACGCTCGTGCTGCTGGTGTTGGAGAAGCGGGTGCGGTTATCGATCCAATCATGAATCGGGTCCTCAAGCGATCCTGCAATGCGCCATACGACTATCTTGGCAAAGCCACACCCGTGGGCAAAGTGACGGCAATTGCTGCGCTAATGGACTGTATCGAAGCACGTATATCCACTGTGCGCAACTTTGCTGGGATCACGGGTTTAGTCATTCTCAACGAAGAACATGTAATCGCGCAATACGGCGATACCAAAATAACCATGTAAGCTTTACAAACCTATCTGAACGAACAGCTCGGCGAGGCCGACGGTACTGAAGAACTTCATGCGACGCTGAAATTGATCTCAGAAGCAGAAAGATAATCAGTTGAGCTGACTTTGGTTGCCACACTCACACAAATCTTCAACTGGCAGTCATAGACAGTTTCGCGGGTCTCGATTGACAGGTAGAGGCCTGCATTTTTATATGCTTTTGACCAATCGGGGCCACAACTTCGCACAAAACAAAAAAAACCCGCCTGCAACTCAGACGGGGTTCTCTGTTTTACAATGTGAGAGAAATTTACTCCTCTTCAAGCGCCTCAACAGCCTTTTGAAGATCGTCTTTGCTGATCTCCTTGTCGGTGACTTGCGCCAACTCAACAATGTAATCCACAACTTTGTCTTCAAAAATTGGTGCGCGCATTTGCTGCTGCATCTGCTGGTTTTGTTGAACGAATTCAAAGAACTCACGTTCTTGACCAGGATACTGGCGAGCTTGGTTCATCATCGCTTGCGTCATCTCCGCGTCGGTCACTTGAACCTCAGCCTTCTGACCCAACTCAGCCAACAACAGACCTAAGCGCACACGGCGCTCAGCCAAAGACTTGTGCTCATCCGTCGCCTCGATCGTTGGGTGATCGTGGCCTTCAACCTCTGGGTTCTCTTCATGCCAAAGTTGATGTGCGATCTGGTCGGATTCCGCTGTCACCAAAGATGGTGGCAAATCGAAGGAGACGACATCATCCAGCTTGTCGAGCAAACCGCGCTTCATAACCGCGCGCGCAGCACCTGTGTATTCCGCCTCGAGACGCTCAGCGATCTGAGCCTTCAACGCTGGCAAATCTTCCGCGCCAAACTTCGTCGCCAACTCATCGTTGACTTCCGCTGCAACTGGCTCTTTCACAGCTTTGATTGTGCATGTGAAAATCGCTTCTTTGCCTGCAAGGTGCTCGGCTTGGTAAGGATCTGGGAACGTAACAGCTACGTCCTTAATTTCCTCAGATTTCACGCCAACTAGCTGCTCTTCAAAGCCTGGGATGAACTGGTTGGAGCCCAAAACGAGTGGAAAATCTTCGCCAGCACCGCCTTCGAACGCCTCGCCGTCAACTTTACCCAAGAAATCCATAGTGACTTGGTCGCCATCTTTAGCTTTGGAGCCTTTCTTGCGATCATTGAAGTCCTGCGCAGTCTCTGCAAGGTTCGCCAATGCTTCCTCTACAGAGGCATCGTCCGCCTTTGCAACCAAACGCTCAAGAGAGATCTTGCTCAGATCAACTTCGGGGATTTCCGGCAGCGCTTCATAGGACATTGTGACGTTTACATCGTCGCCCTCTTTCCACGTCTCGCCGTCAACCATTGTGACCTCAGGCTGAAGCGCGGGACGATCGCCCGATTTTTCAAAGTGCTCGGACATCGCGCCGTCCACAGCTTCCTGCATCGCTTCGCCAAGAATACGCTGGCCGAATTGTTTTTTCAGCAATGGCATTGGCACTTTACCCTTACGGAAGCCTTTCATCTCGACTTCTGGGCGCGCTTCTTCAAGCTTTTCGTTTACTTTCGCTTCGAGCTCTGCCGCCGCGATTGTGATGGAGTAGCCTCGCTTGAGACCTTCGTTCAATGTTTCGGTGACCTGCATGTCGTCCTTATCCATGTCGTAGGGGCCGCAGAGGCGTCCGCGGCGGTCAAAATCTGGGCCTTACTATGAGCGCAGTAAGACAGGATCAAGTAGATTCGGAAGAGATATGAAAATGGTGCGGGTGAAGGGACTCGAACCCCCACGCCTCGCGGCGCCAGAACCTAAATCTGGTGCGTCTACCAATTCCGCCACACCCGCACTATACGCCTCTTAGCAAAGCAATTTCCAGAACGCGAGAGGAAAAATGCAGCTTTACGAAATCTCAAGATGTGGCTGCGATACGCATCCGCTGCACAAGAGACTATATGCACACGGCGTTACCCGCTACCTTGACTTCAATAAGGTCGAAAATGACCGTGAGAGCAGAGTTAAGACATCACAAATGGAGCCAAAAATGGCCTGTTGCGAGGACTAGGTGCAGGCATTGGAAGATCTAAAAGCGCAGGAAAATTTCGCGCTGGCAGGTCTTTGCGCAAATACAATTATACTTACAATGGATGGGGAGCTCCTTGCCCATGATATCGCCCCCTGTGATCGTATCACAACGCGTGATGCAAATATGGTTGTGCTGCTTGGCGCGCACCGAAAACGCGTAATTTGCGATGCGGTGCAAATCAAAGCCGTATCATTTGGGCGCAAACGACCATCCGAAGATATAGTGCTGCCTTGCGGCATCAAACTGTTGATCCGAGATTGGCGCGCTGATGCGATTTTGGGAACGAAACAAGCCCTGATCGCCACGCAAGATCTGCACTATGGCGAATATGTGAAAATCCTAACTCACCAAGAATTGGACGTGTCAAATTCATTTTCGACAAGCCGCACGTCACTTATGCAGGTGGTCTTGAAGTGGGCTCTCAAATAACTCTGTAAAAGTAAGACGCATGAACTAGACGTTCGACAGCATACAAGAATGTTTTTATTTCGCCTAATAATTGTGCAAACCACTCATTTTTTAACCTTGTTTCAAATAGCAGTGCGGCTTTTCCTGCCTACAGCGGGCAATCCAATTGTGCATAACTTAGGTAACTGGTTTCAGCAGCTGTATAAGCGCACTGGAGCATTCCGCATGAAAAAGATTGAAGCGATCATTAAACCTTTCAAACTCGACGAAGTCAAAGAAGCGCTGCAAGATGTTGGTGTCCAAGGCCTGAGCGTTATTGAGGTCAAAGGATTCGGACGTCAAAAAGGTCATACTGAACTGTATCGTGGCGCGGAATATGTCGTTGATTTCCTTCCTAAAGTGAAAATTGACGTTGTTCTCGACGACGATCAAGTGGACGCCGCAATCGAAGCTATTGTTCGTGCCGCAAAAACAGACAAAATCGGCGATGGCAAAATTTTCGTAAGCCCCGTCGAGCAAGCCATTCGCATCCGCACCGGTGAAACCGGCTCAGAGGCGTTGTAAAACATCCCAATAACATTAACCTATAAGGACATATGGCATGAGTATTGCAGCCGTTCTAAAGCAAATCAAAGATGAAGATGTCGCCTATGTTGACATCCGTTTCACCGACACGCGCGGTAAAGTGCAGCACGTGACCGTAGACTGCGACCTTGTTGACGAAGATTTCCTTGAAGAAGGCTTCATGTTCGACGGCTCCTCCATTGAAGGTTGGAAATCCATCGAGAACTCCGACATGAAATTGATGCCAGACACCACGTCCACGTATCTCGACCCCTTCTATGCTGAGAAAACGCTGTGCATCCACTGCTCTATCGTTGAACCGGATACAGGCGAAGCATACGAGCGTGACCCACGCGGCACAGCGCAAAAGGCGGAAGCATATCTTGTGGCCTCCGGTATTGGTGATGTTGCTTACATGGGCCCAGAGGCGGAATTCTTCCTCTTTGACGACGTGCGTTACTCAAACACAATGAACAAAGTGTCCTTCGAAGTCGATGCAACTGACGCAGCTTGGAACACAGACACGGAATACGAAATGGGCAATATGGGCCACCGCCCTGGCGTCAAAGGTGGTTACTTCCCAGTTAACCCGATCGACGAAGCGCAAGATCTACGCGGCGAAATGCTCTCCACGATGAAGCGCCTCGGTATGAAGGTCGATAAGCATCACCACGAAGTTGCGTCTTGCCAGCACGAGCTTGGCTTGATCTTCGACAGCCTTACAAAGCAGGCTGACGAACTTCAGAAATACAAGTATGTGATCCACAACGTGGCGCACGCTTACGGCAAATCTGCGACATTCATGCCAAAGCCGATCTACGGTGACAACGGCACGGGTATGCACGTTAACATGTCGATCTGGAAAGACGGCAAGCCTTTGTTCGCTGGCGATAAATATGCTGACCTGTCGCAAGAAGCGCTTTACTTCATCGGCGGCATCTTGAAGCACGCCAAAGCGTTGAACGCCTTCACCAACCCTTCCACAAACAGCTACAAACGTTTGATCCCGGGCTTTGAAGCACCTGTTCTGCGCGCATATTCTGCACGTAACCGGTCTGGTTGTGTTCGTATCCCATGGACAGAAAGCCCGAAAGCAAAGCGCGTCGAGGCACGTTTCCCTGATCCATCAGCCAACCCATATCTGTGCTTCGCAGCACTTCTGATGGCAGGTCTTGATGGCATCAAGAACAAGATCGATCCGGGCGAAGCAATGGACAAGAACCTCTATGACCTTCCTGCGGAAGAGCTAGCGGACATCCCAACAGTTTGTGGTTCCTTGCGTGAAGCGCTGGACGAACTTCAGGCAAACGGCGACTTCCTATTGGCGGGCGATGTCTTCACCAAAGATCAGATCGAAGGCTATGTAGCTCTGAAAATGGAAGAAGTTGAATTGTACGAGCACACACCACACCCTGTTGAGTATGGCATGTACTACTCCTGCTAAATTGACTTAAAGACACAGAGAGAGCGTCCTAAACGGACGCTCTTTTTGATTCCTAATTTAGGCAAAGCCGACACAATCGATCATATTTCGACCAGAAAATTCCATTTTGGAAACAAACCTCGCCCCAATTGCTGCGTTAACCTTAGGTCACGAGCAGCAATAAAAGCGGTAACAATGATATATATCCCCAGATATGAGTTCCATGTCGCCACGTGGCGCGGCCTATCAAATTGACCAGCGAGAAATTGAACGCGTCTTGCACAACCGGATGTTGCTTTAAAGCGGTGGCTTTAGCGTTACAGCCGCAAGGCAATTAACTACAGCGACATAAAAAAACACGTTCGAAGGTTGGCAACGCGGCCAGTTTGAGTTCGCGCGCCACATTGCACAGATCAGCGTGAAACATGCCGCACATCACAAGGCAAAGTTCTGCTGGCAACACCATTCCAATTGCCTTTTGCATCGCCTTGCGCTTGTTGTGATGCTCGGAACTGTGCTTGCGTTTCAATACATATGAATTTTTCTCATTGGTGCTAAATCACGCGGCGGTAACATGGCACCGATATTCGCGTGGTTTGGAAGAATTTTATGGGACATTTATTCAAAGCGGCGGTAACGGCCGCCATTTTTGCAAGCAGCACCTTTGCGGTTCAAGCGGCAAAATGCGGCAACACATCCTCGGGATTTAATACGTGGAAAGCAGCGTTTGCGCCAGAAGCAAAACGCGCAGGTGTCGGTCAACGCGGCCCTCAGGCTTTCGCAAGCAGCTAATATGCCTCAAAAACGATTGCAGCAGATCGCAATCAAAAAAGCTTTAAGTACAGCCTTTATAAATTCATGAAAGTGCGCGGCGCACCTACAATTGTGTCACAAGGTCTTAAACGTAAAGCCAAGAACGCATCGTTCTTTCAAGCACTTGAGCGCCATTACGGCGTGCCGGCTGGTGTGATAATTGCCATTCACGGCATGGAGACAGGATTTGGGCGCTTTATGGGTGATAGTAGGATCGTGTCCGCGATCACTACCCTCGCCTATGACTGTCGCCGCTCCGCAGTCGTTGTGCCAAACGCGATTGGTGCGCTGAAACTTGTCGACAAAGGCGCGATCGACGGCAACACCAAGGGTGCGAAACAGGGCGAACTTGGCCACACACAATTCCTACCGGGCAACGCACTGAAATACGGCATCGATGCGAACCGCGACGGACTTGTCAATTTCTACACAGAAGCGGACGCACTTGCATCGACGGCCAATTTTCTACGCGAAAAAGGTTGGAAACCAGGCACTGGCTTTGAGGAAGGTTAGACGAATTTCAAAGTTATCAAGCAATGGAATGCGGCTGGCGTCTATCAAAAAGCGATCGCGATCATGGGTGCTCAAATAGACGGTTAATGCATTATTTCGATGAATTAGGAAGGCCTCGGTAAGTTCCGGCTCCCTTCACTTTGGAACAACCTTAATCAGGTAAATAGTCAAAAAAAAACGCAATGTCATATTCCGGCCATTTTCATTTACAATATATTCACAGGTAACAACAAAGGCTTAGTGACAATAGCATTCGGACAAAATTCGACACTTGCAGCGATCTTGATCAAAGAGAGCGCGACGTTGGATATTGACGATATTGCGGATCAAATATTGCGAAGCAAGATTGCACAGCGTGTTGGCACACGGTCTGTGACTTGGGATTGTGATGATCTTGTATTTCTGGACTTCGCCAACGTGCGCATTGCGCTCTATGACCGCGCACTAACGGAGTTTTCATCAAAGATTGTCTGCCTCGCGTCGGCCCTGTACCCAGAAAAACGCTTCCCCTACATATCAATAGCGCGAAACTGGCACGCACGCTTGTCATGCAATTCAGTGATCCTGTTTCTACAAATACAATTCTATGGAATGAGCTTGATCAAGCGATAACCAGCGCCGTTATGGATGACTTCCAAAGTGAGTTGGACGAAATGCTGCACTTTCTCGACGCTCAAATTCGAAGTGTTGCCAACAGATCCAACCAAGATCCTAGCGACAAGACGTCCAAGACTACACGTCTCGATCAACCTGCGATTGAGGAACTCAGGCACCATTTGCAACGCTCAAGCCACGTTGCCAAGCCAGTTAGCTTGCCGCTACATCTCAGATTATTTTTTTCTTGCACGTTCTTTTTCATGCTTCCTGCCTTCGGATAGGCACTGTTATCCTACATTTGGTTAAGCGATGGGGTAGACAAACCCTCCACGCCCACCTAGATCGACGAGAGGATCGCTGTGTCCTGCCGTTCGCGAGGGTGACCTTTTGGTAAATGCAGCACAACGATTGAGCCCTCCTTTTGACTTATGGTCACAAGCGGGCGGCAATGCGAACACCCCCAATACGCCGTGACCCATAATTCAAATGGGACCAAACCAATGAAACCGATCGAAAATGGCACGTCAGTGCCCAGTTCCGACCAACTCAAAGTGCAAGCAAAACGATTGCGTGGGACGATGGCGGAAAAACAAAAACCCATCACGCAAAGCATGTCGCTGGAAGCGGTGGCAAAGCAATGGGGTTACCCTGACTGGAACACCCTTAGCGCCGCTTCCAAGTCCAACGCCCCGCGCGGCTGGTCAGTTGGCCAACCTGTAGCCGGCACTTACCTTGGGCATATGTTCCAAGGAAAGCTCAAAGCGGTTCGCGCTGCAAACGGTGGCTTTTGGTATGTCACCGTCGTGTTTGATGAGGCCGTTGATGTTGTGACATCCAGCGCATTCAGCTCATTTCGCAAACAGGTGAATGTAGTGCTGAACGCCGATGGTGTGACACATGCGAAGACCTCTAACGGTGTTCCGCACATGGAGCTTCGCGGAAGATAGTAACGAGGGGAAAATTGGCGCACCCAAGAGGATTCGAACCTCTGGCCTCTGCCTTCGGAGGGCAGCGCTCTATCCAGCTGAGCTATGGGTGCGTCTTTGGGGCGGTATAACTTTGCCGCCCCTGCCCCGCAACGTCAAAATCCAGTGAAACAAGTGTACCGATCATGCCAAACCCTCTGAAACAATATTTTGAAAATATTAATTTGTTCCAGCTTACACCTTAAGCCTGTGTACGTATTCCTCACCTGTAAGCAACAAACTTTTTGCCTAGTAACGAGGGTAAGAGCGGAGCTATCTATGAAAAACCTCGTACGACCAACCTTATTTGCGACTTTTGCCTGCCTCATTGCCACCGCAGGCTGTGTCAGAGACGCAGAAGATTATACGACTAGCTCTTTTGCGACGGCCGTAACGTTGGGGGCTTCATCCGCGCAGATCATCGGAACTACACTGACGCAACGCATCAATGGCTCTGACGTGAATTCAGACGGTGACGGCTATGCTTATGAAATCGATGTGGATGGCGGCGAAGGGTTCGTCGCGCGCGCAGGTTTGCTTCCCAGCACGCGCGTTCCGACCCTCCCTTAGGGCGGAGGCGCAACGCTAACAGGCACATACGAGGCCGCTAGGGTCACGGGAATAGATCTCGATAATGGGCGCCTGACAGGCTTTGCGCGTAAAGGTGGCGGTGCGATCACGCTTGAAGCGGATTTTGAGGGCAATACGCTGAGCGGAACATCCGACGACGATATACTCACAGTGAATGGCAGATTCGACGATTAAAACCTCGCTGGCACTGTGAACTATCGCGATATTTCCGGCACGTTACGTGGCAAAATTGGTGGCACCGAAGCCATTGGCATCTTTCATGGTAAAACCAGCTCATCCCTGATGCCTGGCGGATTCATGGTTAAAGAATAGCGCTAGCCGAACAGGTCGTGCGCCAATTCCAACGCATCGACCAGTGCATCCACATCTGCGCGCGTGTTGTACATCGCAAATGACGCGCGGCAGGTCGCAGTTTCATCCAAAAACTCCATCAGCGGACCCGCACAATGTTGGCCGGCGCGGACCGCAACGCCCTTTTTGTCGAGGATGGTGGAGATATCATGCGCATGCGCGGCACCTTCCATGGTGAAGCTGAAGATCGCGCCTTTGCTCGCGGAATTACCCTGCACATTGATCCAGTTGAGACCACGAAGTTTGCTCTGCGCATAATCGCGCAGATCCACCTCATGGGCGGCAATCGCCTCCATACCAAGGCACATCATATAATCCAGTGCAACGCCCAGACCGATCATTTGCACGATACCCGGCGTGCCGGCTTCGAACATCATCGGTGGATCATTGTAGCTGACTGCGTCTTTGCTGACTTCGCGGATCATATCACCGCCGCCAATAAAGGGACGCATCTCTGCCATGCGTCCACGCTTCATGAATATCGCGCCAGAACCGGATGGTCCGTATAGTTTATGACCCGTGATCGCGTAGAAATCACAGCCGATATCATCAACGTTAACCGGCATATGGACCGCCGCTTGCGAGCCATCTACAAGGACTGCAACCCCCCGCTCATGCGCGGCCTCGGTGATCGTTTTCACATCCACCACAGTACCGAGAACATTCGACATATGCGTGACAGCCACCAGTTTGGTGCGCGGTCCCATAGCATCAATCACGGCCTGTGGATCAAGATCGCCATTAGCGTCAACATCCACCCATTTGATCACTGCTCCCTGCCGTTCGCGCAGAAAATGCCATGGCACAATATTAGCATGATGCTCCATCACGGAGAGGATGATTTCATCCCCCGCTTGCAGATTAGGCATAGCCCAACCGTAAGCGACACTGTTGATCCCCTCGGTCGTCCCCGAATTGAACACGATCTGCTCCGGATCCGCGACGTTCAGGAATTTGGCAATCGTGGTGCGCACGGCTTCATATTTGTCCGTTGCGAGATTGCTGAGATAGTGCAACCCTCGATGCACATTCGCGTATTCTTCCGCGTAAGCGCGCGTGATTGCGTCGATCACAACCTGCGGCTTTTGCGCGGACGCACCGCTGTCGAGATAGATCAACGGCTTGCCATTCACCTCACGCGACAGAATTGGAAAATCGGCGCGGACCGTCTCTACATCAAACATAAGGTGTCAGTCCCATATTTTGCACGCCCAGCAAGGACAGCAAGATCGCAAGGCCTAGCATAATACCAAGGCCGGATAGAATGAGTGCACAGAAGCTGGTGAACAGGTTTTCAAATCCATGCGCCACATCGACGAATTGTAACAACAACCACATCCCGTAAAGCGTTGCACATAGGACCAAAAGACCCGCAATGCCCGGAATGATCGGCATCAACAAAAAGGCCGCCAATTGCACTGCAAAGCGCAAGAATTGCAGCCAGATCAGCAAAGCCATGACATCATCCAATACCGCGCACCCGCCAATAATCCGGCCTGCATACGTGATTGAATAGATACTTAAAGCTAAGCCAGAGCCGATCAAGATCGCAAAGATGATTGGCGAAGAAAAAATGACCGGTAGCGCAACCTGCGGTGGTGAAGCGAAAAGCGAAATCTGATACACCATCGTGTTGAGCAGCACGGCGAGCACCAAGGCGATCCACATCACGGAGCGGTTGGGTCTGATCGAAAGGATTTCAGCCGCCGCTTCACGTGGTTGCGACAGCGTGCCCATCGTCAGATTTATAAATGCATTCAACATCAATCCGCCCTTTCGGCTTCAAACATGCCTGCAATCCAGAACCAGACGAACACCGCAAACCAAACGACACCAACGATTTGCCACTCGAGTCCTTTACCGATGAAGCCTTCCACCAAACCCCACAGCAATTGCAATGGGCTGGCCGCAAGTAGCGCCCAGAACAAAGCAAGGCGCGCGCGATACCAAGTGCCTTTACCACCAACGATCATCGCTAGGATATGAGCGATGGCTGCGATTGCGTAGAACAGCAAAGGTGCCATGATCCACGCCATAAGGGCCCCACCGAGCAAGGCGTTAAGCTCTGCACCACTTTCATGGGCCTGGCGCGCAAGACCGGGCCAACGCGAGACGAAAGCGACGATGCAGGCACCAATAATAACAATCAAAGCAAAGGCTTCGCGTTCACCCATGGCGAAAAGCCGCGCCAAAACAAGGCGCGGTCCTTTGTAGGTAGACACGATGTCAGTGGTGACAGACATCAGCCGCGACGTCGCGCCAGCCAAGCCGCGAGGCGCTCGTTAATTTCTTCCGCGAGCGTGCTGTGTTCGATCTCCTCAACCGCTTCCGCAAGGAACGACAAAGTCAGCATATCTGTCGCTTCACCAACGGGAACCCCGCGCGAGCGCAGATAAAACAGCGCCTCCTCATCAATCGCACCAGAGGTGGACCCGTGTGAGCAAGCCACATCATCGGCATAGATTTCCAACTCTGGCTTAGCGAGAAATTGACTATCTTCATCCAGCAAAAGCGATTGGCTGATCTGATAACCATCGGTCTTTTGTGCACCAGATTTCACTAGGATTTTACCTTGGAAAACACCCGTCGCGCCATTGCGAAGGACCTTCTTAAAGACCTGACGGCTTTCACAATTCACCGCATCATGAGTAATGAAAACCGTATCGTCATGATGAAAGTCGCCGTCTCCAAGCGCGGCACCTGCAACAGTTGCATGTGCATCATCGCCCGTCAGCTCGATCACGCACTCATTGCGCGTCATCACGCCATTCGCAGTGAGCGTGAAGCTCTTGAAGCTGGATTCAGTTCCGAGGCGTGCGAAAATATGCGTCGCCGCGCGGCGCTCATGATCGCGGCCTTGTGCACGCACATGGTGGAACTTCGCGCCATCTGCGACGTCGATCTCCATACACTTGTTGAAGCGTGCTGCCGCGGGACCGTTCTCTAAAATGGTCACTTCCGCACCCTTGTCAATCTTGAGAACATGGTGAAGGATCGCATCAGAAGAATTTGAAATATGACGGTAAATCAGATTAATAGGCTTACTCGGCGTACCAGTTACATGGATCAACACGCCATCAGTAGCATAAGCCGTGTTTAACGCAGCAAGCGGACGTTCAACAGGGTTTTGACCGTTGTTTTCCAAAACACCGTAAAGACCCTTGGCCCAGTGGATATCAGCTGTCGCACCCGCAAGACGCTCAATCGTGACACCTTCTAGTGTAAGGTCATCAGATTCGTCAGCGCTGAAAACACCGTCGACAAAGACGATTTTCAAACGTCCCAAAGCGTCAAAGACAGGCACCTCGTCCGTATGAAGCACCGCTGCATCCGGCGCTGTAGGCTGAACCAATGTGTCTGGGCGGGTGTACTTCCAATACTCATCGCGCCGCGACGGCAAACCCATACTGCGCAGACGCATCAAAGCATCCTCACGCGCAGCGGTGCTCCAGCCCTCTTGCGGCATATCAAGCGTGTTCAAACGCTCTTCTGTCGCCTCTATCTTTACTTGTGCTAAGGCCATTTACGCCACCTCTGCCAAAATATCCGCGTAGCCGTTTTGCTCAACTTCCAATGCCAGCTCCGGCCCACCAGTTTTCACAATACGACCATTGGCCATGATGTGAACGACGTCCGGTTTGATATGATCCAGCAGGCGTTGATAGTGCGTAATCACAAGGAATCCGCGGCCTTCGTTTCGCAACGCGTTCACGCCCTCAGCCACCA
>Ga0115564_10000026_pt1 | contig 152083 bp, 114 predicted proteins | sample COGITO_mtgs_1105_7_FD_88680 | JGI IMG/M metagenome (GOLD analysis project Ga0115564, IMG submission 88680) | Pelagic marine microbial communities from North Sea - COGITO_mtgs_110523 | ecosystem: Environmental > Aquatic > Marine > Epipelagic | place: Germany:Helgoland, sampling site...
AGAGATGTTTGGCGATTGATCTGATCACCAAATACCGTGAATGTTCCAAACTCTTTTAAAATTACTTACCGTTTATTTCGTGGGGATACCTCAGACTCTGACCCCTTTTTATTTAGGCAGCATTAAAGGCTACCCACAGAAGGATAAATTGACCGTCAGGGTTATTTTGACAAGACTCAGCGCGGTAAAACCAGCTTAGCGTTTGGTCTACCCGCAATGCTACATGATGAGGATAATGTGCTCGTTCAGCGCGATGGCGCGGTTTAAGCAGGTTATAGTCCATGGACTAACATCTTGTGTTTCCTTACCTGCTGCTTAAAAAGTAAGTTAATACTTATCAAGCATTTAAATTACTCGAATTTAATAAAAATGCAATAAGTAAACACTCTTTTAGTTTATTTTTTTGTCTAAAGAACACTCACTTAGGTTTTTTATGCACCACTGCCGCCTATTAATGTGTCTACTGAGCAAGGTTTCAGCCTCAACCGTTAGCCAAGGCTAGTCTGCAGTTATCCAAGCAGCGAGAGGTGTAAAATAGAGGTGTAAAATAATGAAATTAATGCGCAATTAAATCCAAAATTGATAATTTCATTGTTTTTTATTGTTTTTTATTGTTTTTTTATTGACCCCGGTTAATGGTTAAGTATTTATGACTGCTATTCTTAAGCCACTACAGCGCAAAGGAAATGGATATGCAACGCCAGCAACTTACAGAGTATTTAGAGCAGTTAAATCACGCTATTGGTGACTTAGATGCGCCAGATGATGATAAAAGCAGACTAACAAGGTTGATTGCTGAGATTGAGCTGCAGCTCAATACGCCCTTGCAGGTCACAGGCGATGCGCAAACCTTGGTCGACCAGGTTGAGAATATGATCAGCACTTTTGAGCAAGATCACCCTAGGGTAGCCGGCATTCTTAATAATATTATGCTGACTCTGAGTAATATGGGGGTATAGGGTGATGCTGGTTCATGTGGCTTAGGTGGTTTAGATGGCTTAAATGGGCTTAGGTGTTTTAAATGGGGTAAGTGGATTAAGTGGGGTAAGTGAATAGGTCGGGTTAGGTGGCTGATAGCTTTTAACATCATCATAAATAATATCCACTATGTCAGGAATGTCAGGAATACCTGCCCCCTTTCAAGTCATAAAAAAGCAGCACAAACGTGCTGCTGCTTTGACACATAACGAGCTGTCATCCCCCTTCACGCTTGGCGCCCAGTCAAGGCGCGTGTAGGGCGTATGGCGTAAAGTCTGCGTTTTTACTGACGGCTTCACTCACTGTTTCACTGTTTAATTTACTGACTTAATTTACTGGTTTAATTCACTGGTTTAATTCACTGGTAACGTTACGAATTAACTGTCTTTTTCCATCTGCGCAATAGGTTGTTGTGGCTGCATATGGTGGGCGCTGACGTGCTTTAACATACTCAACACCGGTTCGTGTTTGATTTGAGCGGTCTGTTTTTTGCCTCTGCTGTTAGAGTTACCAGTAAAGGCCACTACATCGCCTATAGACACAATGCCCGCTAGCGTGTCATCGGCATTGGTGACTAACACCCTGCGCACGCCCTCTTCTTTCATCATGTTTAAACATTCCTGCAAAGAGTTATTTTGCTGGCAACTACAGAGGTTTTGCTCTTGTATGATTTCAGCTGCGGTTAAGTCCCACAAGGGTTTTTGGTTTAACATGGCCGCCATGGCTATATCCCGATCGGTGACGATACCCTGGGGGATATTTAGCTCATTGACAACGGGAATGGCGCCGCAATCGTTACTCCACATTAATGCGGCGACGTCTTGTAGGTTTGAGCTCGGCATACAGGTTTTGACATCGATACTCATAATTTCGTTAATATTCATGACTCAGGCACTCCCGTTTCAGTGTTAAAATGTACTGTTGGCAGACTATGTCAGACTTGACACGGTCATCCGCTTGATAAGGCTACAGTGTAAGAATTTGTGTGAGATAACCTTTGATTTACATCAATAGTTTTAGTGAATTTGTGGAAAAAAATGCCCCGTAAAAGGGAGTGAGTGATGATTATGTGCAGCCAGCGGCAATGCCTAGCAGCAACATACCGGCACCAAGCTGTGCTTCGGTGTGTGGCCATTGGACGTCAACATCTTAAAATAAAGTGCGTGGCGAAGGCAATGCACACATCCAGTGCTGCTTTTATTGCGTTTATCGAGGCAAGTTTGTGAGGGTTCAGCTAACAAAACCGCAGATTGTGACATTTAAGGCGCTAGTGAAAATGGGGGCTGGGATAAACTTTAATTTTTGTTACTACTGCACTTCACTGGATGCAACGAATGTTGATTGCACAACCCAGTGAATTTCGACTGTTAATCTTGTAATTTACTTGGAATAAATACATCCAGTAGATAGTCAATTTCCCCCGCGATCATTTTTTCTAAATATCCGTTTGATAACCTAACGTTTTCTACCTTAATCGTGTTTGACAGCTCAAATAAGGGGCGATCCCCTTGTTTCGATGAATTGAAATTTTGAGAAGGTAAATAAAGCGATAGCTGGTATTGATAGTTGCACTCTACATGATCAGCTTTGGTATTTTTATTACCAAAAAAATTTGTGCTCTCGGTGTAAGCACCATAAAAATTACCACTCATTTTTAACAAAATAACATAGTTGGGATTAGACTGATTTGCTCTTTTCAAAGCAACTTTACGAATATCATTAGTATCTACATTACATTTGATATCAAGCTCTCGCTTCTGGTTGAATTGGGTTTGCAGATTAAATCCTTTTGAATTGTTCAGTACAGTCCAAATTTTCGCCCCGGGTTTGCTGTTAACTGCCGTTGGAAACTCTTGTATCAAACGCCCTCGTTCACTAAAAAAATATTTGCCTGCGAATGTGTCTACAATGCCGGTTTTTTGATACTCACTCTTTCCCCTTGAGGTTAATGCGCTGTAATACCTAGCGAGCAATATTTTGCGTCTATAAACAATGGTCCAGTTAATATCTTTAGCTTTACGAGAAGAAAGATCAATAAATTCACCATAGTACTTTTCTAAGTCTGCCAGAGAACTTAATGTTTTGGTTTTACTGATTCGAAATATATATTCCGGTTTTAATACCAATAGATAGCCAGCGCATTGGTTTTTTCTAGTGGCAATCACTTTCTTAAAATCTGGATTGTTTTTTAATCTCAGGTATTTTTTCTCTGCGTTCCTCACAACGTTTTCACAACGCATTAGTTGCTGAGTTTTATCCTTTATTGGATAAACATCATTCGCAAAACTTCTGGTGATTGATTGAATATAAGTATTCGCAATGATGCTTTGCTGTTTAATTGCCGCATTTGATATTACTGTTACTTTGTCGGGCGTTAAATAACCAAGTATTAGAGCGTAGGTTTTATCCCAATTCTGCACACTATAATAGTGCTCTACACTTGTCCGTCGACTTAAGTCTTCCACAATAACGGGTAGGGCCACCGCATTCAGTTTACGTCCAATTTTGTCAAAAATGTCGTTGCGCTCATTCTCGGCAAGATTACGCACATAACGTTGATTTAAATACCTAAAGTCAGCCAATTCATTGAGACCATCGACCTCTAAAACCAGTGATTCAATTGTCGAATCTATTAACGAAATCGCTTTACCCGATGATATTTTTCTAGCCTTGGCATTCAGTAATGTCACTGTTGATGCTTGGATGGTCATCAAGGCACTGGTTTCAGCATTTTCCAAAAAGGGGCGGATCCAATCGTAAAAAAAAACCGGCTTAGCCACATTTGCAATATAGCTGTCGTTCGCAATAGCTGGCACCATTACCATTAACCACCTTTTATACACTGCATTAGCGCGGCTGTTGACGATGATTTTTTCGTTATATTTTGCGAGAGGCTTAGTGAAATCCGTAAGAGAATGCCGATATTTCTGAAGGATCTCCTTAGACGCAGAACAATAATGAGTAGCGTTTATTTGACGACTAAGCTTATTTAAAAACTCGATGGGTTTTGAGTAATAAGGCTGCCCGAAATGCGCTGCAAATACGTCGTTATCGTACATGGCTTGAACGTACTTTTCACTTCCCCAGCCGTAAATTTTCTGATCATGTTTAGTGAAAAACGTATTCAACCATTGCTTAGTTTGACGGGTACAGTAATTGAAAGCCCCTGGGTTGTATCTTTGCGCGGGGCGACCAAATAGATTGTTTCCGGCTGAACGTTGTTGATTTAATTTAGCCTTCCCTTTATTTATTTGGGCAAATATATTATGCAATTTTTGATGTTCAGTTGCGGGAACCATAACCATATTTGAACATCCTTCTAATGGTCTTATCGCAGTGCTTGCCCGAGCGGCGATAACACTATCACTTTGACTAAATACGCCTTGAATAAGTGTGAAAGCTGATGGTTTTTCTTGGCGATTGAGGGTGAAAGTTCCTGATCGCATTTCAATAATTCCAGTCATTTCACTTACAGCAATACTAAGACGAGGTCGCCTGTAACTATCAATGTTGCGATTTAAACTGAACTTCGCCGTTAAATTTTGGCCCACAGAATCAAGTTGAGTATTAAACCAGTAATTGTGCCCATCACAATGAATAACACTTAGCCAATCCTGATTAACAACCTCTTCTGATATGGGAGCTAATTTTATCTGTGTATTCTTTTTTACCGAACGGTTATTACCTTGGGTGGAATTACAAGCGCTAAAGAAAACACAAATAGTCGCTAAGAGTATCCAAGTGTTAGTTACTTTCATAGTGTAAACATCCATGTGATTTTATTGGGTTTTGTGTAGGGTGTGCATTGTCACAACATCTGCCTACCGCACTCGGTAGTCTTGAATTATTCAGACTAGAGACATTTAAGAACGCTCTATATTAGCCTTGGTTTAATCAACGGGGACGTCGGACCGCTTAGGTAGTCACTCACTTTTATAAGCCATTTAAGACCAGCTCAACACAACATAATGTTGCATGTTATTTTTGAGTAACAGTAATAAAACAGATTTATCTTGACTGGTTTTGTTAAGAGCACGGGTAAATTCCTCGGCACTATTGATGGGCTGTCGATCCACTTGTAAGATCACCGTTCCTACGTCTATGCCCGCCATGGCTGCCACTGAACCCGATGTAATAGAAGTGACCAGCACGCCTTTACCCTCCTTAACATTATATTGCTGGGCCAAGCTTGGGGTAATAGTCTGTACGGTTAGTCCCAGCTCTGTACTGGGTTGTTCAGAGGCCTGAGCAAGCTGAGGCTCTTTGTCGAGTTTACCTATAGTGACAGTGAGGTTTAATGATTTGCCGTCCCGCAGAACAGTCAGCTGTTGTTGACTGTTTGGTGGACTTAATGCCACTAAATTACGAAAAGCCCCCACATTATTTACAGGCTTTTTCTGATAACGAATAATCACATCCCCCTGGCGTAAATCAGCTTTAGCTGCCGGTGAGTTTTCCATAACCTGAGCAATCAAAATGCCTTCATTTTGTTGCAAATCAAAAGAGTCTGCCAAGTCAGCAGATAATTCCTGCACCACTACCCCCAAGTGACCACGCGTTACCTCGCCGGTATTCATCAGTTGTTTGCCAATGCTCATCGCAAGGTTAATGGGAATGGCAAAACCAATGCCCATATAGCCCCCACTTCTTGAAAAAATAGCCGTGTTCATGCCCACCACTTCACCATCCAGGTTTACCAATGGACCCCCGGAATTTCCGGGATTAATGGCGGCATCGGTTTGGATAAAATCTTCATAATCACTGATCCCTAGGCTAGTACGTCCCTTTGCACTGACCACACCCACTGTCAAGGTATGGCTTAATCCAAAGGGATTACCTATGGCAATCACCCACTCCCCAACTTCTAAGGACGATGAATCGCCTAACGCCAAAGCCGGTAATTTACTGGTGTTAATCTCTAACACTGCCACATCTGACTGGGGATCTGTGCCCACCACTTTTGCCGTGAATTCCCGTTTGTCTTGCAGAATAACCTTAATATTATCGGCATTTTGCACCACATGGTTATTGGTCAAAATGTAACTGACATCAGACAACAAGCGGTCTTTAATTAAGAACACAAAGCCCGACCCCTGCCCTATGACTTTAGGTTGCTTTTGTGGCATATCTCGCGGCACATCTCGCGGCACATTTGGCTGCGAAAAATCACGAAAACGTTCGCCAAAAAAACGTTCAAATAAATCATTACCAAAAAGCTCATTATCATCAAAAGGAAACTGGAAATGGCGAGGTGTCGAACCTTTGCTTTCCACTTGAATAAACACCACAGAAGGCGAAACTGAGCGAGCGACGGAAGCAAAGGCCTTGCTGGTTTGCCTTAAACTTTCAATCCCATTGTCTTGGGTTTTTCCTTGGGCGGGCGTGAGCCATAACACCCATAAAAAAACCGATATCACCCTGATAAAATACCCATTAAAATTATCATTATTTTTTTTCATAAGATCCTCACACCATCTAAAAATGGGCACTTATGGATTGTGTTAAGTGCCATAAATATCGATTACCTGCGGGCTAATTAATAACCACAGCGGTTTACATCATTTCGCCAGCACCCGGTATACCTGCACGGGTGTCTGGCTCTGGCACAATGGCTATCATCGCTTCGGTTGTGATCATCAAAGCCGCAATAGACGCGGCATTTTGTAAGGCAACGCGCACCACTTTGGTTGGGTCAATAATGCCCATTTCCAGCATATCGCCGTACTGCTCTGTTTGTGCGTTGTAACCAAAGTTAGCGTCACCTTCTTTTACTTTATTTAGTACCACAGACGCGTCTTCCCCTGCATTGGCGACAATTTCACGTAATGGCCTTTGCATGGCATGCATGGCGATATCAACGCCCACATTTTGATCGTGATTGTGGTTCTTGAGTTGCTTAACATTCAGAGCTTGCATCACTCTTATAAGCGCCACCCCGCCACCAGCAACTATGCCTTCTTCCACGGCTGCACGGGTGGCATGAAGCGCGTCGTCGATACGGTCTTTTTTCTCTTTCATTTCAAGCTCAGTGGTGGCCCCCACTTTAATCACTGCCACGCCCCCCGATAACTTTGCCAAACGTTGCTGCAGTTTTTCTTTGTCATAGTCGGATGTAGCCTGGCCAATTTCTTTACGTAATTGCGCTATCCTCGCCTGAATATCATCTTCATTACCTGCACCAGAAATAATAGTAGTGGTCTCTTTGTCGACTATGACTTTTTTGGCACTGCCTAGGTTGTCGATTGTGATTTTTTCAAGTGTTAAGCCAAGCTCTTCGGCAATGACTGTGCTCCCCGTTGAAAGGGCAATGTCTTGCAATTGGGTCTTGCGGCTATCACCAAAACCAGGGGCTTTTACCGCCACCACTTTAATAATACCTCTGAGGTTATTGACCACTAATGTGGCGAGCGCTTCCCCTTCAACGTCCTCGGCCATGATCAGCAGTGAGCGCCCTTCTTTGCTCACCGTTTCCAGTAACGTCAACAAGTCGTGCACATTGGAGATTTTTTTGTCGTAAAGTAAAATATATGGATCCTCAAGCTCAGCGGTGGCGCTGTCTTTATCATTGATAAAATAGGGCGATAAAAACCCTCTATCAATCTGCATCCCTTTCACCACATCCAGTGCATTATCCAGCCCCGAACCCTCTTCTACTGTGATAACGCCTTCTTTGCCCACCGCTGCCATGGCCTCGGCGATCATACGTCCAATATCCTCATCACCATTAGCCGAAATAGTGCCGACTTGGGCTATGGTGTTGTTGTCTTTGCAAGCAACAGACAATTTGTGCAATTGTTCAACCGCGGCTTTAACCGTTTTGTCGATGCCCCGCTTAATATCCATAGGGTTCATCCCTGCCACCACTGATTTGAAGCCCCCTTGTAACATGGCTTGAGCCAATACTGTGGCAGTGGTGGTGCCATCGCCCGCTGCATCAGAGGTATGAGACGCGACTTCCCTGAGCATTTGTGCGCCCATATTTTCGAACTTATCTTCCAGTACAATTTCCATGGCCACAGATACGCCGTCTTTGGTCATAACAGGTGCACCGTAACTTTTTTCAATAATCACGTTACGCCCACGAGGTCCTAAGGTTGCTTTCACCGCATTAGCCAAAATATCGGCTCCAATGGCCAGCGACTGCCAAGCATCATCACTAAACTTAATTTGTTTTGTTGTCATTGTTATCAACGCCTCGTTAAATTGACTTGACTTGATTTTTTACGTTTTAGTGGTTGATAGTATTGACCGGCGTCAAAATTTGGATTGAAGATCACCTACCTTTGGATTAAAAACCGCTTTTTTTAGCACTATGGATACGCAAAACAGTCACGTCTTGAAGACTTACCTTTGTTGCTGCTCAGGCACTCACAATCTAGTGGATTGTTGTTTGTTGACCGCGGCGATTTCCAGTTCGATAACTGACGCCCTGATATAACGACAAAATAGTTCAATATCCGGCATGAGTTTGGCGCAGCTAGTGGGGCTGATAGTTAATGAGCCGTTATAACTCAGTACGGGAATGATCAAACCCACACCGTGGTAGATAGGCCCCATGCCCATATTAAACAACAGTTTGTGACCCGCTAGGTAGAAGGGAGTTTGCGGCCCGGGCACATTGGTTATGATGACATTAAAGGGAGGGGGTATGTGTTTAGTCAGCATGAGCTGAGCATACAAACGGGTAACCATATGAGCTAAACCAAAGGGAACCAAGTCGGCATAGGGCTTCAGACTATTCGCTGCGGCCATGTCTTGATAGAGTTTGCCAACCAAGGTATTGAGCTGAATTTTCTGCAAGCGCTTAAGCGGGTCGCCCACATTAGTGGCAAGCTGAATAAACATTGCAGATACTTGGTTGCCCATGCTGTCATGATTGTCATTAGCCCTTGTAGATACAGGTACCATGGCCACTAGGGGGTCTTCAGGTAACTGCTGTTTTTCCAACAAATAACGCCGCAACGCCCCTGAGCAAATAGCTAATATCACGTCATTTAGGGTAGCCCCATCCACCAGACTGCGCAGGGCTTTTACCCTCGCTAAATCAAGTATGATGCTGTCCCATTTGCGTTCAACCGCCACTTCACCGCTAAGGAAAGTATCAGGGGCAGTAAATGGCAAGGTTGGCAGCTTAATGTGCCGAATTTGATTGAGGTAACCTGCCTTCAATGCAGATTGGGTGCTGCTTAATATTAAAGAAGGGAGTTTGCTTGGCAGTAAGATAAGCTGCAGCACACTCTTGCTTAACAATTCAAACCTGCTTGGCGTGGCTTCAATAGGTTTGTCGGCAAGTGCTGGCACTGCACTGATGTGAGCGGATGGGTTATATAACATGGTCATTAACTCCATCCCGGCCTTACCATCAAACCCGGCATGATGTATCTTGCTTAGCAGCGCAACTGAGCCTTTAGGTACTTGTGGGATAGTGTCTAGGCCTTCCACAAAAATGAATTCCCACAACGGTCTTTCACGACTCAATGCTATGGAGAATTCCTGAGAAGCAAGGTCTCGGAGCGCTTGCCATCCTCCCGGCTTTGGCAGCGCAGTGCAGAACACATGGCGATCCAAGTCAAAATCTGGATCTTTTATCCAATAAGGGCGATCCAAATCTAAAGGTACAAACACCAGCTTTTGCTGTAATCGCTCTACCTGATGTAAACGCTGCCCAATGTACGACTTAAAATCATCAAAGGTAATGGTGCCTTCAATCAAAGCAATACTGCCAATATGCATCGGCATTTTGGCAGTCTCTAAGTATAAAAATGAGGCATCTAAGCCTGACAGCGCTTCCATCAATAAACTTACCTAGGTTTAATCTGGGCATGGTGTCTATCCATTTCACTTTAAAGTGAAGCACCTGTGTTCTGTGCCCTATTATTTGGCCTGATCCACCATCTGGATAGTACGACTCTCCACTTCTTCAGAAATGTGCTTCAAGGATGGATTATCAGATAATGCTGCAAGCATTTGTGCGGGTTTAACAAGACCAATTTTAGTTTTACCTTGGTCGGTATATACCGAGATGCGACAGGGTAGCACCATGTTTAAACGCATATCCGCAGACAAGACGTTTGCAGCATGTTGCGGGTGACAGACTTCGAATATCTTGCACTGCGGCGCAAATGTTATGCCCTTAGCCCGCAAAGTTTTGCCCAAGTCATGAACATGTAACACACTAAAGTCATTTCGAGTTACCGCAGACTCAAGACTGATGCAGGCCTGCTCAAAAGATTTGTCTGAATCTGCTATGTAATACATACCCTACCTCTCGTTTTTTACCTTCCAGCTTCCGTCTGCCTGTCGACATGCAGTACCATAAATTTGTTCGGTTTTACCGCCAATACTGGCATCTAGGGTGTATTCTCGGCAAGGTGCACTATTCACATCATAAGTTCGGGTTGGCACCACACGATACTGATATCCGGTATCGGGGTTACTCCAGGTTGTGCTGACGCCAGTGCGCACCGACTCCAAGGAACGCGCCACGTATAGGCGATCTGTTTTATCCATATTACGCCCTACATTGCCGCCAATGCTGGTGCCTATCATAGTGCCAATAATGGTAGCCGCGGCCCTACCATGACCACTGCCTATTTCATGGCCCAACACACCACCCAAAATGCCACCAATGATCATGCCACCCGCTTCGTTATCCCCCCTAGGCGTGGCGCAAGACGTTAATAGTAAAATACTTGCACAACAAAACATGAGCGCCGCTCTTTTCAGATACGTAAACATAATCATCCCCTCTTTAAATGATTGACTGAACATTGACTTAATATGGACGTATTTTTTCTTAGCATGATGTGTTCGATACCCGCATTTGAGGCCCAGCACTTTTCATGCTTAATTTGTTTATGTTTAACCTGCTTATCACTTGCTTATCACTTGTTTATCATTAACTGGGACACACCCTAGGCATAACCTGACGCGTCCAATCAACATGCTAATAAGATAAGTAAATATTACTAACCCGTTTTGACTTACATCAAAACTTAGGCATAAAAAACAATCAGTCCTTTTCAACGTTATCTGCATTGATTGCTCCTAGATACGCGCTTCACAATGGATACATTGGGTAAGGGGAATATTGGCAACATTGGAAAGTGCTAAGAAGTGCTGAGAAGTACTGAAATGCACTGAAATGCGCTGAAATGCGCTGAAAGGTGAATGTCGCCAGTCTGTGGAACATAATATTTAACACCGGCTAAAAGATGGCTATTTGATATACATCAGTTTTATTAAAAATGTGCAGATTACAATCACACAATGACATTTGGTAACCAACAAAACATCTGAAATGGAGTGAAATCACCTATGGAGAGTCTGTCCATATTCATAGCCGGCATGACTGCCATCATTTTATTTATATTCGGACTAGAGAATTTTTCTAGAGAAATTGAACGTGTTTCTGGTGAGCATTTTCGAAAATCTCTCAGCAATGCCACCAAATTGCCGTTAGTCGGTGTATTGATTGGTGCTTTGGTCACTGCAGTTATCCAATCAAGTTCAGCCACCTCTGTGATAACGATTAGTCTGGTCAATGCAGGTGTATTGTCATTTAAGCATAGCGTGGGCATAATTTTTGGTAGTAACGTGGGTACTACCATCACAGCCCAACTGGTGGCCTTTAAATTAACCAGTTTTGCGCCATTCCTGATTATCATTGGCTTCTTTTTATCTATTATTCGTTCACGCATGGCTATTTTTGGCAAAACTATTTTTTACTTTGGTTTTGTATTTTTCAGCCTAAATTTGATTGCTTCATCACTTGAGCCTTTGCAGACAAATGAAGCTTTGATGAAAGTATTGAGTCAGCCGCAAAACCCCATATATGCCATCTTACTTGGCTGTGTTTTTACGGCTATTGTTCAATCCAGCTCGGTGACAACCGGACTGACGATTGTCTTTACCATGCAGGGCTTATTGAGTCTAGAAAACGCAGTACCGATCATTATGGGTGCCAATATTGGCACAACAGCCACCGCATTTATTGCAGTATTTAACATGGACATTGCCGCTAAAAAAGCCGCCTTAAGCCATTTTTTATTCAACATTGGTGGCGTGCTTATATTCATGCCACTGTTGATTGTGTTTGGCCATCGCCTGAGCACCATTGAAATGGAACCGGCCATCGCATTGGCAAATATCCATTTGGTATTTAACCTTGCGACTAGCTTAATTTTCACTCTTTTCATTAACCCATTCACACGTTTTATTGATTTCATCCTTGGTGAAGGGAAAATGGATTTCACCCGACTTGAATTACCGGTGTTTGACGAAAATGATAATTTCGTGCAAGTCAAAAATAAACTCGATAAAGGTGCTGCAGACTTACTTTTCTTCCTTCAAGAAAACTACAATACAGTCACCTTAAGTGTTGAAACAAACTACCATGGAGTGTTTGATGCTGCAGATAAACGCATTGATTACATTAAATTTATCAAAAAAGAATATATGAATTACTTTGCAAAATCGGTGTCGCTGATCAGAGAAAAAAATGATTCTAGGCATTTAATTAAATTAATTAATCAATTTGACTATTTATTTCAGATACACGACTCAATAACCGATTTGTTTGATTCAAAACGGGTGATGAATGCTCAATATATAGAGTTAAAAAGCGATGTATTAATTTTGGTGCGAGAATTATCCAGTCAAACGCTGGGATTTTTTGATGAAGTTAATGCAGCCATCAAAAACGATGCAGCCATCGACATTAAAACCCATGCAAAAGAGCTGCAACATTACATTGATGCAGCCAATCGTGATTTACTCACTTTACTGGTTGACCCAACAAGGGTTGATGCGGGAGCGCTGACTAATTTCATTACTTATTCCCAAAGATTAAAAGACAAGCTCACTAATTTTGCCAATCTCAAATTCCCTTTGGCAAAGAGTCCTTTAGCAAAGGAGACTTTGGCAAAGAGCAGTCCTATTCAAAATGATCCTAAAGACATTAAACTGAGCGAATAGGTAACGAGTAATAAAGAAGCTGGGGCAGGTGTCTGCTTTATTCTGACTTGAAAACAGGTTGCCCGCATATTTACGAATTTAATGCACAAATGAAAATACTCAATAAAAAAGTGCTTGAATAATGCCAATCCGTATAAAAAAGTTAAAGATCCATAAGTCGGTCAACATTCATTGATAATTTCCTTTTTTCTTGGCTTTGCATGTTAGCTAAATGAGTGAAAATCTCTTTCAATTTAACATCGTCTACTTGTTCAGCTACTTGGGCATAAACCTCGATCAGTTCATCACTAAATGTCATCGACAATTTAATAATATCCTCTATCGAGCTTTTGGATGGCAATGCTTCCTTTTCAGGGATTTTTAGAATGCTTTGATCATTTGCGTATTGAAGCCATGTATCTAAAACGCCAGATGATGTGTTCTTTTCATAATGGTCTAAAGATTCAGCTAAGTCTTTTTCATGTTGAATCATGTAATCTAATAATAATTTTACTTTTTGTGTGTTTTCCAGAGTATTCAAAAATTCATAAAATTGACTTAACTGAATATGGAAAGATTGTGCATGTTTAACTGCGTCTCGTGCTTTTTCAAATCGCATATTATTCTCTCTATTAACTATGCCAGCTTATAGATTCAATTATTACCTAGAGTCATGAAATTATTTTGACCACAATCAATGTTATCCCCAAGAAAAATAAATAAGGAAGACAGCCATCATTAAAAACATCTCCGAAAAAATAAAGAAGACAAAAATAAAGAAGACAGCCATCTTTAAAGACAACAACAAACATGCCTTGATGCAGGATTAAATTGCACAAATTAGTGCGTTTTTAGTGAATAAAGTGTTGAGCTATCGCTGTGTCTGCGCTGGATGTGTATTCGCTATCATAACCCTTCCAAATACCCAAATATTAGACAAACGGATTTATCCAAGCTGTATTCGAAAGGTTGGTTTTTTTGTAGGTTATTCAAGCCTGTTGCAGTAACGCTCTAGCCTTGGCCATCCCTCGCGCGCGTTTGTGCTTGGTGTGCTGTTTGAATTGTTGCAGCATATGCTCACTGCCTACGGCGGTGCTGAAGTGTTGTTCGAATTCTGTGGTTAAGGTTAACCATTGCTCAGTATCTAGGCCAAGACGCTCTAGTATAGGACTGTGGTGATACTCTATGTAACCCGCTTTATCCTCTCGAATACATCTGCCGGTTGAATCCACAAGTTCACAATAGTCAATCAAACTGTAAGCAATGCCTTTGGGCATATCTTGTCTGTGATTGCCCACAAAACGCATGAGTTTTCTCGGTTGCTCGCCTTTGATGAGAGCGTGAATACGTTGCTGAATACTGGTGTGTTTTGACGTTTCTGGTGTGGTATCCATCTTGGTGCGAATAGGATTTAAATCAACATAAGCCATGCAAGCTAATACTGCACTTTCATCTAACAGTGCTTGAGATTTGAATCGCCCTTCCCAGAACCTGCCCGTGCAACCATCTTCCTTATTCGCTTCGCGAGCTATGTATTCATTGAGGTTACGCATTAACCAACTGATATCGTACAAACGCTGACGGTAAATCGTCACTGTTTCTTCTAAGCTGATAAGCTCACCTTTACTGAGTGTATCCCCTCTTTGGTACTTTTGACTCAACAACGTGCCTTGGTATAACTGGTGCCAACGCCTTACCACTTCTTCCGTCGACCAGTTTTCAGCCAGCTCTTTATCTACGCATAGCACGACATGCGTATGATTACTCATCACAGCATAAGCACAAATGCCAATTGAAAACACTGACGATAAAAACAACAATCGCTCCTCTACCCAACCACGCCGATGCTCGTAACTCTGCCCCGTAAATTTATCTTCGCCACACAAAAATGAACGGCGAACACAGCGGGAAACACAATGATAAAAAGGCGTATCGATTAAACTGATTTGATTTTTACGTGGCTTTGGCATAACAGACCATCCGTGGTTGTTTGAGTACCTTAAAGCTTAGGACATAACAGGTGTTTTACTAGTTTTTAAAATGGGTGTCTACTTTATTCAGGTGTCTCTTTATTCAAAGCCCATGACTCGGGGTCTTGGCGGTGTGCTTACCTTACCAAGTAGAGGACTTGCATCCGGGGCGGCCTCCGCTCCGATCTTCTACCGATTTATCTCGGCGCACTGGGTGTCTACTTTATTCTTTTAACAGACCATCCGTGGTTGTTTGAGTACTGTAAAACTAAGGACATAACCGGTTTTTTGCTACTTTTTAAAGTGGAGTCTTCTTTATTTTCCACGCGGATTTCAGGTCAGTTTTCATCTCTTTAAAAATGATGATGAAACATCATTTATTTGACTGCGGTCAATATTACTCGCGGTATAAATGCTCAAATGTTTTTAACTTGTTGTTGTCATCACATATGAAGTCTCGATGTGTAAACAAGTAACAACTGAACCCAAAATGACACATTAAGAGGATAAACACTATGTCAAATATATCTGTTTCAAAACGATCCACCAATGGCAATAATAAAGGCGTTGCTCCTATAGGCTCGCACTTTCCTTACATAGATGATTTTTTTGATAAATTTACCAACAGTTTGCCATTTATGCGCCCTTCTATTGGCAACATCGAGTCAACTGAGCTGAGTCTAAATCCTAAGGTGGATATTGTTGAAGATGATAAATCCTACAAGTTATCAGCCGAGCTACCTGGCTTGGAGCTGAACGATATCAATCTTGATTTATCAGACGGAGTATTGACCTTAAGTGGTGAGAAAAAAACCGAGAAGGAAGAAAACAAGGAAGGCAACTATCATATGATGGAACGCAGCTACGGTTATTTTAAACGCAGTTTTTCGCTTCCCCCTAGTGTTGAAGAAGATAAAATTAAGGCAGATTTTAAAAAGGGAGTATTGAGGGTTGTTATGCCAAAATCTGAGAAAGCCCAACAGCACCAGCGTAAAATTGAAATTAAAGAGTAGGTGAATAATATCCTATCTATGTTGCCTATCTTAAGGCGAGTAGTTTGATACCCCGACCTTTGTGGATATATGTGTACTATTTTGGCACATATATCCCATCTACCGCCTTATTACCCCAAGAAATCCCTGATCAACCCCATAAACCCATCCATTAGATGCACATTGTTATGATTAGCATGTTTATAAACTTGGTTGATAGGCTGAGTCTGATTTAATGCCTCTATCAAACGCTGACTATGGCTAATAGGGATAATAATGTCGTCACGGGCCATTATAACGAGTGTTTTAGCGCGGATTTTACTCGCTAGGCTCACACTATCGAATTTATCTTTGATTAAACTACTAGGGAAGAATGGGTAATATTTAGATGCGACATTTGCAATACTGTCATAAGGTGAAATTAATACTAAATGGGACACTGCATATTCGCTGGCAAGTTTGACTGCAACCCCTGTGCCTAGGCTGCGACCTACAATTGCCACAGAAGAATGCCGGGCACTTACGTATTCATAAACCGCTCTGGCACTCTGGGTAAGGGTAGTTTCAGTTGGTGAGCCAGAGCTACCGCCATATCCTGGGTAGTTAACATAATAGGCAGCCCTATCTATAAATGCAGCCTGCATTCGCTCTGCGCCAGCGTATATGTCTTCGCCGTTACCGCCAAAATAAATCACTGCTTGTTCAAGTTGGCTACCCTCTGTAACCACTTTTATCATCAGCCCATCAGACGCAATATCGAGCACTTCATAATGAGTATGTTCAGGCGCCTCGTGGGGGAAGTACATCATTTTACGTTGCAAAAGGTACATACTGAGTACCACAGTCACATACAGTAATATCACCAAGAAAAGCACATTTTTTATCATATTTGTGGCCTCATTATGTTTGACCATGGTCATTGTTATTCGATGCCATACTCGGTGGTATAAGCCGTCACCGTATCTAGGGGGCTTATATCAAAATAGACATTATGCGTATGAATAAAAGGCGAAGTGGGTGCGTTAATAGGGTCGTTAATTTCTGCTAGCGGCATCTCTTCCAAAATGAACTCTGTCCTTGAGAGCTGAATGCCTTTACTGGAATCTACCACTACATAGAAAGGCACCTTAAAATGTTGCGTCGCCAGCACCAGTAGACTGGTCCCGCATTTGTTCACCACACTGCCATCAGCGAGCTATGTCTTTAAGACTCATTGCCTGCGCACCAATATAATCATTCATGTGGACTACATTCCTTGAAGAATTGCATCCTACTGCTCCTTAATTAAAAATACTCTTCCATAGTGATGACGACTTTTCCAACAGCTTGACCGCTACCAAAATAACGAAATGCTTCAGCCAGCTCGGCTAAGGGGTAACGTTTGTCAATAACAGGTGCAACTTTACCGTCTTCAACAAGCATCTGTATAAATTTAAGGTCTTTGGTATTGGGATGATATGTCAGCAAACCCATTTTTTTGTTTGAAAACATCGATAACATGGGCCCCAATAACAGCAGTTGACTCACAAGCGTCATAGCGCCACCAACCATGACATAAATTCCCCCAGGGCTTAAGGCTCGAGGGTAATCAAAAAAAGAATGTTGAGCCGCCATATCAAGGATCAGGTCGTATTGACGACCATTTTGAGTGAAATCTTGTTGACGGTAATCCATCACCTGATCTGCGCCCAATAAACTCAACTTCTCCAATTTAGCTTCGCTGTCGACGGCTGTTACGTTTGCACCGATACATTTGGCAATTTGCACGGCAAAGGTGCCTACACCTCCACCAGCACCATTAATCAGGACACTTTGTTTTGCTTTTATCTCTCCTTTATCAACCAGCCCTTGAAGTGCAAGAAGACTTGCTTGGGGTATAGCCGCCGCTTCTTCAAATGTTATGCTCTCAGGTTTTAGCACCAAGGTATCTTCAGGGGCACATAGGTATTCGGCAAAACCACCCCAGTCATAGCCGGATAAGTCACCAAAAACAGCATCGCCTAGTTGCAACTTTTTGACATTTTCCCCCACAGCTACTACCCGTCCAGACATGTCACAGCCTAGAATATTGACTTTCTTGGGTTTCAGCAGTCCAAACATCAGGCGATTAACACATGGCGTACCTTGAAGGAGCTCCCAGTCCCATGAGTTTATCGATGCCGCATGGACTTTTACTAATACCTCATCGTTTTTGGGAACCGGTGTTGCCCGCTCGGTTAATTTGAGTACATCCGCTGAGCCATATTTTTCAAATGTAATCGCTTTCACAAATATCTCTAACCATCAGTGTTTTTAGCTTGGAAGCACATATGGCAACGATACCCCCTAGATGCCGACTCACAGTGTTTACTTTGATAGGCCACTCACCATAATGGCGTGTTGCATGCTTTTTAATTTCTTGTGACATATGATTCTCTGATCCCCATGGGTTCTATAGAAGTATGTTATGCAAAAACGAGAGAACAAAACTGTATCTGTCTGTATAGAATTCCCTTCAATTTACGTGCCTTTTTTTCTGGCAAAAATGACTATTAAGAAATACTTATCATTTCGTATATTTGCGTTTGTAACTTTTCTGACTGGGTGCTTTTAGGACTGTTAAGGTAGACTTCATAGGTTAGCCCTGACGCTTTATATCCATTATCTTTTACCCATTCAACTAAGGCACGGTAATAGGGTTCAACTTCACTATGGGGGCCAACATGTAGACAAGTGACGGCTTTGCCCCCGGGGGTTTGACTCGCTTGAATATGATCCCTTCCGTTAAAACGTCTTAAAATAGGAATGCCAAATTCCACATCTAGATTTCGAGCATCAAGATTGTAATATATGGTGTAAGGATGACCTGCTATCTGCTGCTTGAACTCTTGCAAGTACTGCATAATTTCACTCAAACCGTTGGCAAAAACGTCTGGTAAATCTTGCGCTGATGTTATGACCCTAATAGACAGAGAGGGCTGAGGAACGAGTTCAACGAGTGCACATGTAATTGCTATATTTGTTCCCCTATACACTTTAAATTTAACTTACTAACCCACTAAACAATGAACCACATTATGTAATGTTTTATTTTTACTGATTTGACAGGGATCAATTTTATTTGACTAGCTAGCGCTACTCTACATTGGCAGAGAGTCTGTGAAAGCAAGAGTTAGGATGTAATACCAATCAGTATAAGTTAAAAGCAGATACTAAGAGGAAGCCCCAAAGATGAGTGATTTATCTCAAGTAGTCTGCCCCCAGTGTTGGGTTGTTAACCGCGTTCCAACCCTTCGCCTTAGCAGCGCGCCAAAGTGCGGTAAATGCAAACAGTTACTTTTTGATGGCCAACCTGTGGAATTGTCGATGGCGAACTTTAACCATTTTACTCAGCGCAACCATATCCCAATAATGGTCGATTTTTGGGCGCCTTGGTGTGGTCTCTGCCAAACGATGTCAGTAACCTTTAAAGATGTGGCTATTGTGTTGGAGCCACATATGCGCTTAGCTAAGGTAAATATTGATGTTGAAAAAGAAATAGCTAGCCGTTTGCAAATCAGCTGCACGCCGTGCTTGGTTATTTTTGTTCATGGTCAGGAAATCGCTCGTAAAGACGGGGCCATGGACAGCTCTAGCCTAGTTCAATGGGCGAACAACCTAAACATTAGCGCCTTAGCTTAGCTAGAGTCTGTTTACTCTATCAATTACTCAGATTTGAAGTACAAAATGATACTGTTTACTAAGCATTCCACCTTCCTTTTTGCTCGGTTATGCCTATGCAATTGAGTGTTTTAACTTGGATCATAATAAGCGGTTTGTTGATGAGCGCAATTGCGTTGATTGGTAGCCTAACCTTGCTCTTAAAGCCCAAAACTCTAGAACGGATATTAATACCCTTGGTTGCCTTTTCTGCAGGATCGCTAATCGGTGGGGCTTTTTTCCATATGCTCCCAGCGGCGATCGAGGTGAATTCCAACAGCCTTAATATTGGTATTGCCGTGGTATCCGGTTTTACGGTTTTTTTCGTTCTTGAACAATTCTTACATTGGCACCACTGCCACCTTGCACCAACTGATTGCAAACAGCCCATGACGTATCTCATATTAATCGGTGATGGTTTACACAATTTTATCGGAGGCATGGCCATAGCCGGTACATTTGTAATTGATATTCGCTTAGGTATTGCCAGTTGGCTCGCAGCGGCGGCTCATGAGGTTCCACAAGAATTAGGTGACTTTGGCGTCTTAATAAATGGGGGGTGGCCAAAACGACGGGCACTGATTTTTAATCTGTTATCAGGGCTTACTTTCCTACTTGGTGGATTACTTGCCTACGGATTATCACTGCACCTAGATGTGAGTTGGTTAATTCCGTTTGCTGCAGGTAACTTCCTGTATATTGGGGCATCAGATTTAGTACCAGAAGTGAACAAGCATCAGGCTGCTAGTATGCAAGCTAACGTGATAAATTTTTTGTTTTTTACATTGGGCCTCTCGCTACTACTAATAACCAAAGTGCTGATTGAGCCTTAATTCTCAATAATTAGCTTAAAAATAGATCCTCTCCCCCTCATAAACCTTGGCTATGCGACTAATCCATTTGCCAGCACATTTGTTTTATTGATTAGCATCAATATTCCCCTGCGGTATCAGTGAACAATAAACATCTATGGATCTACAAATTATTTAACAGTAATTTCGGATGGTTAACCGTGATAACAGGAGCATGTTATGAGTGATTTTTCCGCTTTACGCCAACAGATGATCGAATATCAAATGGCAGCTAGGGGGTTAGATGACCAAGCTGTGCTTAGGGCAATTAATGCTGTGCCCCGAGAGGAATTTGTGCCCACCGAGCTGGTTGAATTTGCCTACAATGATTCGCCCTTGCCGATTGCGGCCAGCCAAACCATTTCACAGCCCTATATTGTGGCTCTTATGACAGCGGCGCTCGAATTGAAACCAGAGGATCGTGCACTCGAAGTAGGAACTGGCTCGGGTTACGCAGCAGCAGTGTTGGCCGAAATGGCTAGTCAGGTGTATAGCATAGAGCGCCATAAAATACTTGCCGACAGTGCCCGTCAACGGCTTGAGGATCTGGGCTATGCAAATACCAAGATACTGCATGCCGATGGCACTCTGGGTTGGCCAGAACATGCCCCTTTTGATGCCATAGTAGTGGCTGCTGGTGGCCCTAATGTACCCACAACACTTAAACAACAACTGGCCATAGGTGGTCGTTTGGTGATCCCCGTTGGTGCCAGTTTACATACTCAAAAACTGCTGCGCGTGCGCCGAATCAGTGCTGATGAATACCACCAGGAGGATCTAGGCGATGTGCGTTTTGTGCCCTTGATTGGCGCGGCGGGATGGGAGGATAACACCACTAAAAAAGCGCCTAAAAAAGCAGAGCTAAGCTTACCTGAGTTGATTTATCAATCGAGCGAGCACTTTGCCAACATCAAGGATGTCAAGCTGGATAACTTAATGCAGCGCATCGGTGATAGCCGCTTGGTATTGCTAGGCGAGGCTTCTCACGGTACAGCTGAGTTTTATGATATGCGCGCCCGTATCACCCGGGAATTAATCGAAAAAAAAGGTTTTACCATCATTGCAGTGGAAGCTGACTGGCCCGATGCTAAGCATATCAATCAATACATTCATAATACCTCTGCTGAGCCCTTGCGGCAAAGCCCGTCTTTCGAACGCTTTCCCACTTGGATGTGGGCAAATCATTCGGTGCTAGAGTTTAGCCATTGGTTAAAGGCTTACAATCAACAAATAGTCGATCCCAAGCAGAAAATCGGATTTTACGGTTTAGATCTTTATAGCATGAATAACTCAATGCAGGCAGTACTAAACTATCTACAGAGCGTTGATCCCAAAACCGCAGAAATCGCCAGAATTCGTTATGGCTGTTTAACTCCATGGACCCGTGATCCCAGCCTATACGGACAGGTAAGTATCAATAAACAGTACCGAAAATGCGAAAGCGATGTGCTGGCTAACCTGCAAGATCTATTAAGAAAGCGTCTGGACTATTCCCTAGCGGATGGCGAGAGATTTTTTAACGCAACACAAAATGCCCGATTGGTGGCCAACGCCGAACGTTATTACCGCACTATGTACTACGCTGAAAACAACTCATGGAATCAGCGTGATCAGCATATGTTCGACACTCTGCAATCGGTGCTGGCCCATAGAGGGCCAGAGGCAAAAGCCGTTATCTGGGAGCACAACTCTCACATTGGTGATGCCCGTGCCACCCAAATGAGCGCCCGGGGAGAGTTTAATATAGGGCAGTTGGTGCGCCAACATTATGCTGACGCAGCCTATCTTATTGGTTTTGGTACAGATCACGGCACAGTAGCTGCAGCCTCAGAATGGGGTGGTCCGATGGAGGTCAAACAAGTGCAGCCAGCCCATATGGACAGCTATGAACGAATCTGCCATGAGGTAAACACCGATAACTTTTTGCTACCTTTACGTCAGCCCTTACAGGATATAACCCGCACAAAGCTGCTAACGGAACGTCTGGAACGGGCCATTGGTGTGATTTATCGTCCGGAAACTGAGTTACAAAGTCATTATTTCTAAGCCTCTTTGCCCCGCCAATTTGATGAATACATTTGGTTTGACGAAAGCAGCGCGGTTAAACCTTTGAGCAAAGAAACCAGAGCAGGGATGCCAGATACCTTTCCCTTTGGTGTCTAGGAGAATTGAGTATGGACTCTTATCGTCAAGCCAGAGACATTATGCAAAAATTTACCATTGCTACTCAAGTATCAGTTGGCATAAATAGCTCAGCGATACAGCCTCACCGTTACCTTTGGACCGACGCCTTTGCTGTATGCAACTATCTGTCATTATATAGGCAAAGCGCCACCCCCATTTTTTTACAACAGGCCTTACAACTGGTTTCTCAGGTTCATCAAGTATTGGGACAACATCGTAAAGACAGTGCCCATAATGGCTGGCTCAGCGGTCTTGATGACGAGCAGGCACGACTACACCCTACCCTTGGGGGCTTAAGAATTGGCAAAGCACTGAATGAACGGAGTAAGGATGATCCTATTAATGAATCTCTGGAATGGCAGCAAGACGGCCAATACTTCCATTACCTGACTAAATGGATGCATGCATTAAACTGCGTCAGTCGAGACACGGGTAATGCCGTCTATACACAATGGGCGATTGAACTGGCCAAGGTCGCTCACCGCGCGTTTGTTTATACACCAGCAACAGGCGGAACAAAGCGTATATATTGGAAAATGAGTATTGATTTGTCCCGTCCATTGGTTACTTCAATGGGGCAACACGACCCCCTAGATGGCTTACTGACTTACCTGCAATTACAGACCAGCAGCATGGAGTATCCTGATATCTCATCAGAATTCAGATTAGATTCTGAAATTGCCGATATGTTGGAAATATGCAACGGTAACAGTTGGGTCAGCCATGACACTTTGGGTATAGGTGGGTTACTAAATGACGCCTTCAAATTACTACAATTAAGTGACAAACATCACCTTCACAACATCAACTTACCAGACTTATTACATGATATCGAACAAAGTTTGCATCTATTTGTGAGCCATAACCCCCTACAACTGGGAGTAGAACATCGTTTGGCGTTTCGTGAACTAGGGCTAGCCATAGGCCTGCAAACAATAAAGAAAATGCAACAATGGCTGAAACAAAATCCTGGGCGCTTTAGTCAACAAACCTTACTAGATGACCTACTGACAAAGCTGAGTATCTTTGAGCCCATCCACACGACTATCGAAAATTTTTGGTTATCCCCCAAACATCGCACCCATAATAGTTGGCTTGAACATGAGGATATTAATAACGTTATGCTGGCCACCACTTTGCTGCCAGATGGCTTCTTACAATTATCCTGAGATCATCATTAGCATTGATTTAACAGGAGAGAAAAAAAACCAAGCGTAATTATCGTGCAACACAGGGGCAAGCTGATAAAAAGTTGTCGCCAAAAAGCTTGACCTAGATCAAGCCACTATATTTGTTTAGTGATAATTAGGTTCAGGTAAACCACCGACTAGTCATCGATACCCAGAGATAAGGAGACAAGCATGAATATTTTATTGGCTAAGCTAGGTAACATCCTAACTAACAGCCTGACAAGGTATCATCTGGTATGTATGCTGTTAACCCTGACCATGTTGTTAACTAGTTGTACTACTACCTCCCTTAAACCCGCTCTGGCCTTTAATCCCGATCCGGCAGCCAATATTTATTGGGCCGCATTTCTGCAGCAAAGCAACAATAAAAGTCCGTACAATAAGATACTAGGGGTTTCTGGTTTTGACCAAAATGGGGTGCATGTGAAAGGCCCAATTTACCCTCTTGGCAAGTCAAATTATGTGATGATAAATCGTCCTGCGATTGCTTTTAGCACCAAGTCGAAGGTTTTTATGGTGGCTGGTGCGGAGCTAGTGGCCAAACTGGGTGGAGGTACATACAATAGAATTGCCACTCGTTTTTTTGATAGTAACGGAAAGCTATTAAAAAATGTGAGTTATCTATTCGATGATAAAAGTTCGCTGATGAATATCAGCCCCCCCCAAAGCCTCGATGTTGGTTCGGTGCGTATTGCTTACAACTCACTGTTGGACGAGTTTTTAGTCACGGCGCAGCGCACGGTTTTTGATCCAAAACAATTACAAACCAGCAAAAATGGGATCTGGGCACAACGAATTAGCTATAACAAAGGGCTTTTAGGGAATCCTGTTGAACTGGTAGATATGGGACTGATGAATGTTAATTCCCACAGTATTGCCTTTGCACCCATCGCTGGTACAGCACCTTCTGGCGGACGTTATTTATTATCTTACGCCATGGTAAGCGCGTTATTGTTGGATAGTCAGGCAAAATTGATTACTAACGTTCCACTCAATTTGGGCCTGCCCAGCGGTGATCATGCACAACCCGACGTGGCTTTTGGAGTGATTAGCGGCAAGCCGCAATTTTTGCTGGTTTACGGTGACGGCAATAATCAATATTGTAGTTTTGGTACCCAACCCTGCCCCGCGTGGAGTGGTGTGTGGGGAACCTATATTGACCCTAAAAAAACCAGTTATGTGACTGGTGCCGATAACAATCCCTTCCCCATATCCAAAATAACCCAGCATATAGCCAATAAATACAGCTACCAAGCCCGAGTGGATTACAACACCGCTAAACAAACGTTTTTTGTGGTGTGGCGTGAGTTACCTGTGCCCACTATCAAGGCAGACGAAACGCGCACACATATTCGCGGTAATAAAGTAGACTATTATGTTGGCGACGGTGACGTGACAAAATCCGGCATAAAAGAACCCTATGTAAACATAGTGATTTCCCCAGTCACAGGTAGTTGTGCGGCCAGTCCACCTAACGTTTACTGCCCCAGTGTAGAGGATCCTAACTTTCCCGATGTGCAAGGACTAAATGGAAATAAGGTGGCGGTTTACTGGCAGGAAAACGATAAAGTGAAAGCAAATGCCACCCACAAAGTCATCGGTAAAGTGGTCATTATTCCCTAAGGCTATTTGAAAAACGAAGAAACCGACTTACTCGGCCCTCAAAGCCTCAATAGGAGGCAGGCGAGATGCCTGATAAGCAGGTGTGGCTCCGGCCAACAGGCCCACCACAATTGACACTCCGAGACCGAGGGATACACTCGCGAAGGTAAATAATAAGGGTAACTGGGGTAATGCCAAACTAAGCGCCAATTGAATACAAGCCAATAACAACAAGCCCGCCATTCCACCCAATATCGCCATAAACACAGCTTCACCCAGAAACAATGAGATTAACAAACGTTGTTGCATGCCTAAGGCGCGCAGCAAACCCACTTCGCCTTTACGCTGGGACAAGGTAATGGTTAATATGGTATAAATACCGACTGAACCAACCAGCAATGAAATTGCGCCTATGGCAATCCCAGCAAACCGCACAACGTTGAGAATATCGTCCAAAGATTCGAGCATTTGATCTTGGCTCACAATAGTAAAATCCTCGGCACCATGGCGGTTGATCAGACGATTTTTCACTGATGTTAGAAGTGTATCAACGTCGACATTGGCTCTATACATCAGGTCGATTTCCATCAGCGAATCTCGGTTAAACAGCTCTAGGGCTTTCGCGGCTGGAATATAAGCAATTTCATCCAAATCCATACCCAAAAACTGACCTTTTGAGGCAAACACCCCCACCACCCTAAAACGTGAACTGCCAATATGAATTTGCTGACCCAAGGCATTTTTGTTAGAAAATAACGCCGCTTTAAGTTTACTGCCCAATACTGCGAAGGATCTGGGTTGTAATAAATCATCTTTAGGTAAAAAACGTCCCTGGGCTATTTGCATATTCCAAGCCTCTGCAGCGTGGTGTCCCACTCCGACTACATCTGTGGCTCGGGATAAACTTCTGAATTTCACCACTGCCGTGCCTGCTACGACAGGTACCATTGCTTTGATATGGGGCAAATTAGCAAGATATTCTGCATCATAAAGACTCAGTCCGCGATTCGTTCTTAAAATACCTGTATTGCCCATGGTTTCGGTTTTACCAGGAGTAATGGCGATAATATTGCTGCCAAACTGAGTAAATTCATTCAGTACAAATTGTTTCAAGCTGTCACCCATAGCAGCCAAAATGGTGACCGCGCTCACCCCAATGGCAAAACCTAATATGGTTAGCAGGTTGCGTTGGCGCTGTGACAACACCGCTCTATTTATCCAACGCAGACCGTCTGTCAGCTTCATCCACGTAATACCTCAACCGGTGACACTATTGCGGCCTGCTTGGCGGGCAACCAGCTAAATACCAGAGCCGTTAACATGGCGACGCCAAGTGCCACAGCATGTGACCATATAGGCGCCACAAACTGCAAAATGGGTAACCACTGGTTGGCCGCGAAAATGATCAATTGGGCGCACAGCAGCCCAATCACAGAAGCGACGATCACCAGCATCAAGGATTCCCATACAAATATTTGTTGAATAAGCTTATGGCTAGCACCCAGCGCCTTGAGTAATCCTATTTCTGGACGCCGCTGCTGCACGGATATCAGGCTAAGATTCATGATCAAAATACCCGCGACCACCAAGCTAATAGCAGCCAGCAGTCCAATTATTGCGGTTAGTGTCACCAATATATTGTTAAAAGCCTGCATCACCGTTTGTTGGGTAATAATAGTGATATCTTCTTCATTCTGGTGGCGTTGCTTAACTATCTGATATATCTGCTCAATCACGGATTGGCGATCCGATACCGCATGTAATTCAATCAAAATACGGAACAAGGCAGGTGAGTTAAATAGCGCTTCAGCACTGCGCACTGGCAAAATAAGCATATCACGCATATCCAGCCCCAGAGATTCACCTCGCTCGGCCAATACACCGATGACCTGATAACGATAATCATCCACAGTGAGCATTTTACCCAGAGGGTTTTGTCCTGAAAATAACTCATTTTGTAGTTTGCTGCCGATGATTGCCACCGGTCTGGCAATCTCTGCGGAGTCATCTGGCAAGCCGCTTCCCATGGCCAGACTAAGGTTACGGGCCTGCAAAAAACCGCTGGTAGAACCAATGACAATCACATCCCGATTACGGCTTTTATATGACACTGCACCATTACCCGCAATAATGGGGGCAACGGATTTTACTGCCGCCAGCCGGCTTATATGTTCAGCGTCAGCCAGAGTGAGATCTCTGGGAGAGGTACCATAAATGGGCACACCGCCACCACTGGTTTGTTTTTTACCGGGCAAGACGATCAATAAATCGTTACCCAGCAAGGCAAATTCACGCTGTACATAGCGCCTAGCACTCTCGCCCAGACTAGTCAGTAAGACTACCGACGCCACGCCCAATGCCACACAAAAGGCCAACATACCAGTACGCCATCGATGGCGAGTAAATACCTGTAAGTTAAAATACAGCACGTCCACGCTTTTCATTGTTCACTTACCTGCAAGATTTGTTGGTTAGCTTGTTCTGTCACGCCTTCACTGAGCACCCCATCTATCATTTTGATCTTACGCCTAGACCGTTGCCCCATCTGTGTATCGTGAGTCACCAATACTAGAGTCAAACCTTTTAGGTTAAGACTCTCAAGTAATTCAATGATTTCCAGTCCTGAATGCTGATCCAGATTACCTGTGGGTTCATCGGCTAAAATCAGTTCAGGTTGCATCACTATAGCCCGAGCGATGGCGACTCGCTGTAATTGTCCACCTGATAGCTGCGCTGGCAAATGCTGGGCGCGATCTGTCAGCCCAACCTGTTGTAAAACTTGCTCTACCATTTGCTTACGTTTAGCGGGCGCTATTTCTGCCAGCACTAAGGGTAAGGCCACGTTTTCTGCAGCGCTGAGTCGATTAATTAACTGGAAAGACTGAAATATAAAGCCAATTTTTTTGCCTCGCAAACTGGCGCGCTGCTCTTCATTCAATTGATGGGTAGGCTGCTGTGCCAGCCAATATTCACCTTTATCAATCACATCCAATAGACCCAACATATTTAGCAAGGTTGATTTACCTGAGCCTGAAGGCCCCATCACGCTTAAGTAATCCCCTTGAGCAATATTTAAATCGATGTCTTTAAGGACATGCAGGGACTCACTGCCCGATTGATACCACTTATTTACCCCTGCGAGTTTAATCATTCGATATCCCCTGTAATAGAGACGTTAGTGCCGAACGGTTGCTACTTTGATTGTCTATATGCAGGGCTAACGTCGCCCTTTTTAGGTTTTGATTTTTATTCACGCGTATATTGTTAGATTGGCAGCTTTGCGCGATCATTGTTTGGTAGCCTCCACGCCATCGGCTAGTCCGGATTGTGTTGCCGAAGTCAACACCCATTCACCTACTTGCAATCCCGCTTTTACTTCAGTGCTGTGCCAATTACTTAGGCCGGTTTCAATTTCACGTAAATGTAAACTGTCATCAGCGAAGACATATACTTTGTTATTGTCAAAAATCGCTTCGGTAGGAATGCGTAAAGCTTGTTGCCGTGCTTGGATCAAGATTTCTATATCCGCACTGTAACCCACCAGCATATTGATTGACGTATCAACGTCGATATCAGCCTCTACCTCCACAGTGCGAGCTTGTTTTTCAGCGGCAAAGACATAGGGAGCTATACGCCTAACTTTGCCTGGCAGAGGTTGGTCGCGAAAGGCATCTAAGTGAATGGTCGCTGACATACCCACATCCAATCGCGCAGCGTCAACTTCATCTATGGGGGCACTGACGTAATAACAACTGTCATCAATCAAGTCGACCATAGGCAGGGTTAAAATTCCGGGTGGCGAAGGGGTCGCGTATTCACCTACTTCACCGTTCACCTCAGCTACCGTACCAGCAAAGGGTGCAAATAATTGGGTCTTGGCTAATATGGCTTGTTGTAATTGCACCTGAGCCTGAGCTTGACGCACATTTGCTGCCGCAGCTTGGCAAGCCGCGTCACTGGCATCGGCTTTAGCTTTTGCTATGTCGACCTGCTCGGCGGAGGCGAGTCCTTTATTGATCAGCGCCTTTTTTCTAGCGGCTTCTCGCTGATCAGAGTGGGCCATAATACACTGACCTTTGTGCTGTAAATCAACCGCTGTTAGGTGGGCTAATGCCTGATCCAGTATTGCTTGTATGTCTTGGTTAAACAGCGTTAATAACAATTGTCCGGCGACAACCTTGTCGCCCTCCTTAATCTTGACCTGACTAATTTGCCCTCCGACTGACACCGACAACTTGCTGCGTCGGCAAGCCATCACTGAGCCTGAACGGGTATTTGCCACAGTTTCCGTTACGTCACCGTGGTCAACCTGCACTGCTTGAATACTAATTGGTTCAGCTCGGCTATACCAATAAACAAGCAGCACCAACACCACAATCAAACCTAATAACAGCCATTTTTTCATATCTGTTCTCGCTATTAGTTTTTTCTAGCTACACGAAGATGATTGCACCTTGGCAAAATAAGTGGTTAGCGCAACTGACGTTAAGTGCACCTTGTTTACGACCATTATCTTGCCTGATTTGCGACAGGTTATTGTTGATACGAGTTTGTACCGCATGATGCCATCTAGCATCGTAGCAAAAACCATAGGCGCGTTTACGGATACTCTGGCGTTTCGCGGTATTTGACAGCCAGTCTAACAAGGTATCCTCACAAGGCTTGCACAAGATCAGTGGTAAAAGTTACAAGGCCGCGGTACATAGTTACTGATCACAGCAATAGACTTATTTTGAGTCATTAGCTTGGTTTAAACCTCGCCCATTAAGTACAATTCTAGGCATTTACTGTAAGGTCTTTTACATACAATGGCGTTGACGCAGATCAACTATTATTTTTAAGCGGTGCAAATAAAAAGCAAGCAACGCCTTTGAGCATATAAACTGAAATTTAAGTAAGGAGAAGCGACTTTGGTCGTGAAAATGTGGCTACATAAAACAACAGCGTTGGCACTAAGGTACCTACTCTAGGACGAATTTGTGCTTACCTGGTCAATGATTTAATGTTTTTCTTGAGGATTTTCCATTCTGATTTTGACAAGGGTAGGGATTGTCTAACATGGGACAAATCACTGGACTCAAATACCCTCTTTACTGTTTTGCTCGCCTGACAATGTACTGTAAGTAAACCCAACTGAACTTGGAGATCATTGTAGTTTCCGAGACTTTCTTGTTGGCTTTTTAGCCATGACAACACTAATCTTGCCTTGCGTGGTTTAACTATAAGTCCAATTAACTCGATGCAATAGCGAAGCTGTTTTAGACTTTTTCTTAATTTATGTATATGTGAATCGTCTTTTTTTTTCCATAACCTTTGGTAGGCTTTATGCACATTGTGCATCGATTGTTTCATCAAAATTGGCCAACAGTTTTGTAGGCTGACATGACTGCTGCACTGCTCAACTTTGCTCAAACAGCACTGTAAACGCACAAAATGATCACTGTATTCACTATTTTTAGTCGTCAATAAAAACCGTTCAAACTCAGCTTGTCGTTTTGCGGTTATTTCTTCAATCAATGTTATATCAAGACATTTTTTCTTACTTTTGGGATTTGTTATGAGTAATTTACTTACCAGCAAATCGAAATCTCTTAGTTGCCCTGATGCTGCAAATAAAGCTTTACTCTCAGTTTTCATCTTTAGTAATATTTTTTTGGGCACGATATTGTGAAAAACAATGATTAAGGCTTCTATCTGGCGCAGATTCACTCGATATTGATGCAAAGCCTCAATATCCTGATCTTTCGCAATATCTGATAATGCTCGCTGTACTGAATTTATTAAAGCGGTTATGAGAGAACAAAAAACAGTGAGGGCACCAACTTCTTTACTAAAATTTAGGGAGGGTTCTTGTCTTTTGCTTGTATCTTTATTCATTTGTATTTTTCGTATTATCTATTAGCAATAAGCCTACGTAATTCCGCTAGCGAACGTGTATTTAACACATCATCTTTTTCCAGCCAGCCACGGCGAGCCTGACTCACTCCATAGTGGAGGTTATAAAAATCATTGACGCTGTGGGCATCCGAATTAATGCTGACCAAAACCCCTTCTGCTTTGGCCATTTGACAATGTAGCGCGCTAAGATCTAGGCGCATAGGCTGGGCATTTAACTCCAAGTAACAGCCCCGCTGCTTGGCCTGATGAATAATACGGTTCATGTCCACGTCATAGGCTTCGCGGGTTTCCAGTAAACGGCCAGTCGGATGGGCAAGTATGGTAAAATGAGGGCTGTCCATGGCTCGTAAAATACGTTCGGTTTGTTTGTTTTGAGACAAATGAAAGTTGCTATGCACCGCACCTATCACCAGATCGAGTTTGGCTAAAATGTCATCGGATAAGTCCAGTTCACCGGACTCCAGTATGTCGACTTCTATTCCCTTTAGAAGAGTAAAGCCTTTAAGTTGCGCATTGAGTTTATCGATTTCTTCAATTTGTGCGGCCAAGCGTGTTTCGTCTAGTCCATGAGCCACAGTCAAACGTTTGGAATGCTCGGTGATGGCCAGATATTCCAAACCACTATCCTGGGCTGCCTGAGCCATTTCTGCCAAACTATTATGTCCATCAGTGGCGGTGGTATGGGCATGTAAGTCACCCTTTATATCCCTACGTGTGACCAAGTTGGGTAACCTACGCATTTGCGCCGCCTCAATCTCACCATTGTTTTCACGCAGTTCAGGCGGGATCCAAGGTAAGTCTAAAGCCGTCAAAACCGAGTCTTCGGTTTGTCCACCAATCCTATTGCCGTCTCGAAAAACCCCGTACTCATTGATCTTGATCCCGGACTTCTTAGCACGACTACGAATCGCAATATTGTGAGCTTTTGCGCCAGTGAGATAATACAAGGCCGCACCATAACTCGCGCTGGACACCACTCGCACATCTACCTGCAAGCCAGAATACAAAATCACTGAGCTTCGAGTATCACCTTTGGATAACACATCACGTACTTGCTCATAATGAACAAATGCGTCTATCACCTTATCCCCCTGCGGTGATGTCACCAGTATATCGATGTCTCCCACGGTTTCTTTACCACGGCGGTAACTGCCTGCGATCACGACTTGCTCAACACCTTCTACCTGCCTCAAGTAATCTGCAAATGGTTCGGCGTATCGCGCCGCTACAGATAACTTCACCCGTGGCTTTATTTTAATCTGTGACTCAATGGCGTAAATGATATTGGCTTGGGTTTTTTCACCCATGCCCGCCAACGAAGAGATCCGCCCGTCTTTTGCCGCGCGCAATGCCTGCTCGGGAGTATGTACGCCTAATTCATGATAAAGAGCATGAACTCGTTTGGGACCAAGGCCAGGTATATGCAGCAACTCGACTAAACCAGATGGGGATTGTTTTTGTAGTCTAGTGAGGGTAGCGCAGTGACCCGTTTCAAGGATCTCAATGATCTTCGCCGCTAGATTGTGACCAATGGTAGGCAATTTGCTTAGGTCCTGACCATTTTCAACGTATTGCGCAATATCAACAGGCATGCCGCGCAATTGTCGAGCCCCTTGACGATAAGCTCGAATACGAAAATAATTGCCACCTTGTATATCTAGAATGTCAGCAATCTGTTCAAATATATCAGCGATATTAAGATTGTTTGCGGTCATATCAAGACTATGATCTAAGGGTCTTTTCTATAGTTCGTTCGGTATTAATAAGCTCAAGCATCTTGCCCAAATCCTGACATAACACTTTTAGAATAGTCTCCATATCGATCAGCCCCTTTAAAACTCCGCCACTGTCAACCACCGGTAACCTTCGCACTCCATGCTGCTGCATGATATCAAGGGTTTCACTTAGGCTGTAATCTTCGGGCACCGTTTTTAATTCTATACTCATGATATTACCGACACTTATCTGCTCAACATCTACATCTAAAGCCATTATTTCTATGACTAAATCTCGATCGGTAACCACGCCAACCGGGATGTTTTTTCCATTTACAATATCTATCACTATCACCTCCCCCAGATGATGAATGCGCATCATCATTGCCGCTTCTTGTAGAGATGCATCTCTCGTAAGGAGTGCTAGGTTTTGCTCACAATAGTTACCGACTGTCATACCCATATCCTTAATTTTGCTCTATCAGTTTTAATTAATACCACTGGTAAGCAAAAAGGGGATTGATCCAAATCAAAGTATTTGACCTTGATACCGACTAACCTCTAAGGCTCAAATTCTCATTAGACGTTTTAATCATTATGTTGCGTGGCTTTTTTTTGTTGTTGGTGTTATTTCTTTTCTTGTTGTTACCTTGGTTATTTCTGGATTTGATATTAATAGCACTGGGGAAATTAGGCATAGCCCCCTTAATGGCTCCGCTCATTGTTTTTGTGATGTTTGTTGGTTCACTGATTAATATTCCTGTATTAAGAGAGTCGAACCCTACCCAGTTAATGCATCATCCATTGCGTATATGGGGGCTAGAGCGTTATTGGCCAGGATTGCAGCAAGAAGTACAAGAGCGCATCATTGCCATTAATGTCGGCGGATTTGTAGTACCAATATTATTGGTGGTGTATGAAGTGTTCTTAATAGGGTCTCAGTATCCAGAGGTTTTATTACCACTGACAATAGCGGTGCTAATCAATATATTTGTGTGTTATTTACTTGCCGAACCGGTCCCACAAATTGGTATCTCATTGCCCACTCTTGTACCAGGGGTGACTGCCGCCATCTGTGCCATGCTGTTGGCACCTACACTTGCAGCACCTGTCGCCTTTTGCGCAGGTGTGTTGGGGCCGGTTATTGGAGCTGATTTGATGTACCTTAAAAAAATGCGACTGGCCCTTGTCGGCTTAGCGAGTATAGGAGGTGCAGGTACCTTTGACGGCATTGTTATTTCAGGTTTTTTGGCGGTATTACTTGTTTAAATTAACTGACAGGCGAGCCACAGGAAATCTATGATTGAAAGTAGTAAGCCAATAATTTTGAGGGGACATAATAAGTCATTGAAAAATTTGCTAAAGCGATGTTCTGGGTAAGTTACAAATAGATGTCAACCACAACCTATTTCATTGTGGGATAGGGACATCGGCCAGTGTTTTAATGGCACCCAAAATATTCAAAATAATAAAATAATAAAATAATAAAATCCAAAACATAGCCTTAAGTTGATTACGGTTAAGATGTTCATTCATTTCAGCCTTTAAAATCCAATAGACAGTGCAAATTGATTCTCTATTCGCACCCTCTATTTGCATATTGTTATTAAATAGCTACATTTTATTAAATATTTACATTGTTATGTGTTTATTCAACTAAAGGATTTAGACCATGGATAAAGCAAACCTTACGTATGCACCTATCAATAAGTTGCATATTAGCCATCAAGGCGCAGTCATTCAGGCATGTATAAAAACAGCGGGAACAAATGAAATAGAGGTTATGAAGAGATTTATACAACATGTTAAAAAACCTCAACATGGTTGTTTGGATATTGAAAACACTGCGGATGAAGTGTTTTCTCAACAGTCTGCAAAACAGTGTTTACTCCTTGCCAAACGACTGTATGTTTCAGAATTATATCAGGCACGATCATTGGCAGTTTGTATTCTTGGCCGGTTGGCAGCCAAATCGAACGAAAGCCTCGCGTTTTTGAAGTTACAAGTCAGTCAAGATACTGATTGGCATGTAACAGAGATAATGGCGAAAGCCTTTAACCGATATTGTGCAGACATCGGCTATGAAAATGCCCTGTCTGTTATCAGGGAATGGTTAGCAGATGCGGATCCCAATGTGCGCAGGGCAGTGACAGAAGGCTTGAGGGTGTGGACAGAGCGCCCCTACTTCGTAAAGCATCCAGCGCTTGCCATCCAGTTATTGAGTGAACTTAGAAACGATGAAAGTGCGTATGTGAGAGATTCCGTCGGAAATGCATTGCGTGACATCAGCAAAAACCACTCTGCTCTGGTCAAAAATGAGTTAGCTAAATGGGATATTACAATCAATAACATCAAACAAACACACACACTAGCAAATCAATATTTGTCACTTTTACAGTGTTAACACTCGATTGTCCACTTCCCAAAAATGTCAATGCTGTTTAGGCATAAGTTGAATATGTGTTGCAACAAGTTGGCACTTACGCCTGTTGAGCCAAATCAGTTCGATGCTAAAACATTTCCTACAATGGGCTTGTCGAGACTGTATTTCTGCGATGTATAAAGGTGCCAATGACTAGTAGACAAGAACAACACACCAAGTTGATCAAGATCAAGGACACCAAAGTGCATAGGGTTTATTGTTGTTTTCCATAGATCAGACTTTAGAGCTCAAAGTTTATAGCTCAGAGAAAACAATATATGAAATGCACATTGTACGGTCGCCCTTGCAATAAGTGTGATCTGCTTGAAGATCATCTTAGCCAAGCTGCCACGGCCTTAGATATCGATTATGAGTTGGAACGGATCACGGAGACTATTGATATCTTAACAGCGGGCATAATGCATACACCGGCACTGCTCATAGATGACGAGATAGTAGTGGAAGGCAAAGTCGCCAGTTTTAGCGAACTAAAAAAGTTGTTATGGGCTTCACACCCCAGCTAGTTAGAGCTCAAGATAAGCTTTTTTAAGTAAGCGCCAGTATATTTTTAACTGCATAAAGGTTTATCTAATGAGGAGTAAGCCTGTCACTAGCCAGACCAACGATCTAGTATTTGTCGGCAGCATAAACCACTTTTCACTATAGGCTTAGTTCAACAATAGCAGGCAGTTTTATGATGTATGCCTACTAATTTTTTAGTATTAATTTATTTTTGTTTATCTACTTATTTAAAGCATTGCTGGTGTTCTTTTATCTAGTCTATTTAGACGACCGTAGCCGGCGCAGGATGAACTCGTCCAGCACGTCGTAAAGTCCTACATCGTCCGGTTAATTGACTCCAGAGGATCCTTGTGGTCGTTGTATTGCTGTGATTTTTCAGCACCTTTATTCGATGCACATCCGCCTAACATTAACAAAACCAGCATAACGATGAGTAATAGTCCTTTGTTCACAATATTTTCTCATTAATCATTATAGGTTGTTTACTACTTGTAACCGCTTGCACGCTCACGATTACCTTACCTTGCACGTCGCCCATTGCTTGCAAGACGTTTTCATCCTCGAAAATCCGTGCAACTAAGCGTGCTTCACTCAACTGGGACAATTTATAGCTAGGCTATCATCGCGATGGCATTCGATAACTCAATGGTTATAGGGAGTCCCGTTAACCTGGTTGTCACCACCGTGGTGGGCATGCATAAAACGCCGGTGACATCCAGGGCAAATACAAACAAGAAAACATGGGCAGGTAACTTATTTTTCAGTTCATCATCGAGCTTAATGCTAATAGGGACAATCGTAAGATCCTCTGTACTTGATGCTTTGCCTATTGGCATCTATCCTTGTGCTTTATCTCCACTTACATCACCACTTATCAGGGTGATACAGCGCTCAATTGAGTCATAGGCAGGATCGGATCCCAGCACAAAAGTCTTCAGTCTTTTCCAATTTGCTATGGCTAAGTCTTTATCACTCATCTGGCCAGCCACGAGCGCTAGCATGGCCATTGCGATGGTATTATCCAGTTCGAGTTGCAAGGTGCGCTTTAATAGGCCTTTTGCCTGACTTATGTCCTACTTTTGTCCTACTTTTGTCCTACACGCATTAACACCTAACTGTAATTAAATAAGGTACCGATATCACTAGGTTCAATTTGTAACGAACGGTTAAATACCTGCACCGCACTATCAAGGTTGTTGACAGCAGAAAAAACTCGACCAAGTAACATCCAACCGATGGTATTTTTTGGTTTTTCAGATAGGCGGCTGTGAAAAGTCTTGCAAGTCTTCACGCTGAATACTTTGTTCCGCGCCCACCACCATGCACTTCCCTAGCTATGGCAAACGACTAATAGGCTCGCCGCTAAGACAATTACCAGCGAAGCGCCTTTTGGTTGCTGAGGTTCAACTTCATCCAGCAAGGCAAGCTTGAGTTCGGTTTCTGCATGCTGCAGGGCATCTTCATCAAGCAATCCCTACTGTTGTTAGTTGTCCAGCTCTTCAAGGCAATGCTTGATTAATTGGGTATGGGATAGAAAGTTGGTATTTAAGGGCTTTTTTTGTCCTGTGTGCCCATTAGGGAAAGGATTTCACGGCAATAGCTAAAGTCAGCAGCAATAAAGCTGCTAAGTAAAATTCATTCACTCATCACGCTTCAATAACTTATCCGCTCCGGCTAGCTATTTTTTAGAGGCAAAAAAACGAACCAGTTAATAGCATCGGAAATAAATAGGGAAAACTCAATTTACATTGAAAAATCCATTCCAGATGGTTTAGAAATAAGATAAGAACTTACTAATAGTTGACTGTAAATTATCAAAATGTAAAAATATTGTTAATAAAAACAGATGTGTAATGGATATTCACAATTAAAAAAGTCAAGGACGAGTTACTGCATTGGTGTTGAATTAAATCAATACAATGCCGAATATCGCTAAATTATTGGAAATAGTCGGTAATAAGACGCCATGTTTGAAGGCCTCGAAAATCCGTTCATAGTGTTCACTAACTTCTAAATTGAGTTTTTTAAAATGTTTCATGGATCATTCAGAATTTCTTCGACTCGGTATTTACGGGCAAATATGACTAAATTAATTATAAAACTTAGCCTTTTACTCTTGTTGGGCAGTTTTCAATTTACGTTTGCTCAACAACAAAGCGCCAATGACGCGCACTTAAAAGCATTTTCAGCCAGTCAATACCCTTCGGCCACTGAGTGTGCGGCGTGCCACCCTAAGCAATATAAAGAATGGTCGGTTTCACAGCATTCCTACGCACAAATGAGCCCTATTTTTAATGCTATGCAAGCCACCGTTGGTAAATTTACCGCAGGCACTAATTCTGATTTTTGTATCCGTTGTCATACTCCAGTTGGAATGAATTTAAAAGAAGCGGTGTTTATGAGCAATATCGACCGTCACCCCACTTCGAGAGAAGGGGTGACCTGTATTGCTTGCCATCGTTTGAGTCAAAGTTACGGCAAAATTAGCGGACGCTTACACATTGAAGAAGGTGATATTACTGCTGCTATCTATGGACCAACCGGGGAGGCCGATGAGCTAGATCAGGAACTGGCTGGTAAGAAGAAGGACAAGCTGGGTTCGAATGAAGTCCATGGTGAAGTTAAAAGTTTGTTCCAGCTTAGTACACCCGGATTTTGTGGCGCCTGTCATGATGTCAATTTGGTCGATGGTTTTAGACTGGAAGAAGCCTTCAGTGAATTTAAAAATAGTCCAGCCAATGCAGAAGGCGTGACATGTCAGGATTGTCACATGGGTAAGGAGCCGGGCAAAATCCTTACGGCCAAGAGCGATCCAGATTTTCACAAAAAGAATTATGACTTCGGCCCTGCTGCAGATCCAAAAGTAACCGGATTAAAATTAAAAGATCGCAAACTGACTAACCACATGTTCATGGGGCCTGATTATTCTGTGCTGCCTCCATCCTTATTTCCATTGAATCCTGGTGCGATTAGGGACGAAGGTGACGAGGATGGCGATGGTTTTGCGACTATTCGCGAATGGCTGCAGTTTGATTGGAAAGCCGGATGGGGCTCTGACGAGTTCGAAGAGGAAGTAGACGACAACGCAGTCTTCCCCGAACGTTGGGACGATACAGATGAAAGAACAACCGCTAGAGAAGACTTCATAGTACCTAATTTGGAGTTGTTGTTATATGCGAAGGATGAACGGGAAAAACTATTGCGAAACGGCTATATCTTAGGTGATATCAACGTCACGTCATCAACAACACAAGAGATTAGTTTCGATGTACAGGTTAAAAACGGCACCAACGGCCATAATGTCCCAACAGGTTTTGATGCGGAACGCCCTGTATGGCTCTTTATTCAAGTAATCGATGCTGATGGCAAGGTCATTAAAGAGTCAGGAGATCTAGATCCCAATGGGGACCTACGTGACTTACATTCTACCTATGTACACAATCATGAACTACCACTAGATGATGAATTATTTAGCTTACAATCCAAGTTTATTACACGAAATATTCACGGTGGCGAACGAGAGCAAGTATTGCCTATTGCGTATTCACTGAGCCCTTTGGTTTTCCTGCGTCCCTCGGTAAACGCCACAAATTTAGTCGGCCGTCCTGGCGGTGCACGAAAACATAAACAAGGCATCGAACCTCTTGGTGAACGTTGGGCAAATTATAAGGTAAGCGAAGAACAGTTAGCTCAGGGTAGAGCGCCGTTTAAAGCGTTGATTCAACTCAAGGCAGGCATGATCCCGGTTAATCTATTGAATGTTATTAAGGATATCGGTTTTGACTTTGGTTTAAGCGCTCGTGATATCGGTGACACCCTCGCTTTTGGTCACGTTGATGACGAAAAGAACATGGTTATATGGAACGACTCAGATAAAGTCGAAGATAATAAAGTCGCAGGTCATACCATTATTTGGCAAAAGGAAATCGCACTTTAAGTTTAAGCATTAACAACAACTTAATTAATCAGAAAAAAAGCGATAACTAGAAGGCCAAGGTTCATGAGTCAAATAAAAGACAACAAAATGATAATAGCAAAAACTCTTAGTAGAGCTGTCGGTACAAAGATTTTGCTTGTTATGACGCTATTTATTGCTTTCGGGGCAAGCTCAAATGATCAAGAAAGAACCAGTCGTTTATCCGACGTTTCCGTAGCTGAACTGGATATAGAAAATTACCCTAAACGGCCAGAACCTATTCTTGAGTGGGGCAATGATTTCTTAAATCCGGGCAATATAGGCGAAGGCATTGAAATGCCAGGAGGTGCGGTATGGCAACCCTCGCTATTGGTATTTGGTACCTTTAGAAGTGCTCTGCAAAGCTTTGACGCTCATGGGGTCGAAACCAATGAACTCGCTTCCAGATTGGATTTGTACGCCAATCTTCAGCTAACCGGCACCGAACGTATATTATTGGGTGTACGACCTCTAGATAAGAACGGTCAATTTACCGGCTATGAGTTTGGAAGCCATAATGATGATAGTTGGCAGAATGAGCTCAACTCAGACATCACTACCCTGTTTTTTGAAGGTGATTTTGGCGAGTTATTACCAGACTGGGATAAAGGTGATACGAAAGGTTATGACATAGGTTTTGCCATTGGACGCCAGCCTCTTAATTACCAGGAGGGGATGTTAATCAACGACTCTATCGATGCCATCGGTATTACTCGTAACACCCTGCTGCCTAATGGTGGTTCTGATATGCAAATCACTTTGATCTATGGGTGGAACGAGATCCATCGCAATGATAACCATGAATATAACGATACTAATTTATTTGGTTTATTTGTCTCGATGGACAGGCCAAAAACTACACTCAATTTCGACCTGGTTTATATTGATGATAAAGACGGTGATACCGATGGTATATTTTGGGGCATAAGCGACGTTCGCAGGATTGGCCATTATAATCTGTCGTCTCGTATATTAGGCTCCCATGCGCTTGAAGATCAATCTGCCGTCGCACTCGAAAAAGTACCTGCTGTGGTGAGTGATGGTTATCTGGTTTTTGCTGAACTTTCTTGGACACCAGCTTGGACTGACGACAATGTGTATGTAAATGTTTTTGTGGGGATTGACGAATTCTCGTCTGCATCAAGAGGCCCGGCCAATGGTGGTGCATTAGGACGTACCGGCATTCTGTTTTCTGCCATTGGTTTAGGACATTATGGTGCACCAATAAGTGATATGGCACAAAATGCCTATGGACTCGCTTTGGGTTACCAGCAATTTATCAACCCCATTAAGAATCAGTTTATTTATGAAGTGGGGTTTAGAAAGGAAACCGAAAGTATCGGAAACTCTGAAAATAGCAAAGAAACAAGTATCGCAGCGGCAGTACGATATGTACATGCACTGAGTCAACGCACAGTATTTCAGTTTGATATCTTTAAAACATTCAACCAAGAAATGGAAGATGCACAGGGTATAAGAGCCGAGTTGCTTGTTCAATTTTAAATATACTTTTGACTAAATTACATGACCTTCAAACAATAGATCTTGATGTGAGTGAGACGTAAATATGCTTATAATTACTGAAAATATCTGGATCGTTGCCCTAGCCGTGCTGGTACTGTTTGTGACGTATTGCAGCATGTTACTTGTCGAGAGAGTCTCTAATGCAGTCAACCGCCAGAAACTTGAAGTATTACAGTTTAAGCAATTTGAATTTGACATACAGCTCGCTAGGAAGAAAAAGAAGATTGAAGATCAGAAATCTCTGTCCTGGACCGGTAATCGAAAATTTGAAGTGATTAAAAAGATATACGAATGCCCCGATAAAGGTATTTGCTCATTTTATTTAACTCCCCACGATAAAAAACCGATACCTGATTTTAAACCCGGACAGTTTTTGACCTTTGAATTACCCGTTCCAGGGCAAGCAAAACCATTAATTCGCTGTTATTCACTTTCAGATGCGCCCCAAGACGATTTTATCTACCGCGTATCCATTAAGCGGGTACCGCCACCGCGTGGATCCGTTGATATTCCAGCCGGTTTGTCTTCCAACTATTTTCATGACCACATTAATCAAGGTGACATACTTGATGTACGGGCTCCGGGAGGTAATTTTTATCTGGACACCACTTCTAACCGGCCAGTAGTACTAATTGGTGGGGGTGTGGGTTTAACGCCGGTATTGAGTATGTTAAACACGATTATCAACAGTGGCAGCTTAAGAGAAACGTGGTTTTTTTACGGTTTGCGCAACGGTCAAGATCATTGCCAGAAAGACTACTTAAAAGAAGTTGGTGCCAGATACGATAATGTTCACATTGTTATTTGTTATAGTGATCCAGAGCCATGTGACCAACAGGGCAGAGACTATGATTTTAAGGAACGAGTTAGCGTTGAGTTGTTTAAACGGGAACTTCCTTCCAGTAATTATAAATTTTTAATGTGTGGACCTCCACCGATGATGGAGTCAATCATTACCGACTTACAAGCGTGGAATATACCTGAAGGGGATATTCTACGAGAAAGTTTTGGTCCTGCTTCAGGCAAGAAAAAACCACCCAAAGTCATAGCGACTAATAATGGTGGCCCGGAAACCTTGTTTAAACGTACAGCGAAAAGTGCCAATTGGGATCCACAGTTTGCAAACATTGTCGAGTTCGCAGAATCTTGTGACGTAGCGATACCTAATTCATGCATGACCGGCAACTGCGGTTCATGTTTGACCAGCATTATTGAGGGTGAAGTGGAATACATCCAAGAAACCAGTTTTGACATTGAGACAGGATCTTGCCTCGCGTGTTCCTGTATTCCAAAAGGAAAACTGGTGCTCGATGTATAAGCAGTTCAAATCAGATAAACTTAAAATAAAATAGGAAATTCTATATGTTGTATATCTATTCTTCTACCAGGGGAACTTTACGTACCCTAACTATGCTCACCTCCGTGCTAGCCTTACTGGTTTTTAGTAGTCAATTATCAGCCTATGGATGGTTGAGCGAAGAGCAAGAAAAAGTTCAAGCGGCCAATGTTGTCGGTCCAATAAAAAGTGATGATAACTGCGAGAATTGTCACGGCCAAGAAAGCGAAACTTGGAAGGAAACCCGTCACTTCGCCACTTTTAAAGATCAACATAAAACTCCTGAAGCAAAAAAAATACTAAAAGCTTTGGGTGAAAAGAGCATGAAACGCTCTGCGGAATGCCGTCAATGTCATTACACTTCAACCATAAAAAAAGAAAAAGTTAAAACCTCTTTTGGTGTGAGCTGTGAATCTTGCCACGGTCCGGCGAAAGAATGGTTGCCGCTGCATTCAAAGGTGGGTGGCGATCTAGCGGGCGAAGATCTAAAATGGGGTGAAGGTAAAAACGAGAGTGCTGATCAGCGTGCGACGCGATTAGGTAAAGCCCAAGAAAAAGGCATGATCCACTCCGATATGATATACAGCATCGCAAAAAACTGTTTTGCTTGTCATACCGTACCAAACGAAAAGGTCGTTAACACCGGAGGTCACCATTCAGGTAGCGATTTTGAATTGGTATCTTGGAGTCAAGGAGAAGTGCGTCATAACTTTTCAAGCTCTGCTGGAGCCCCGGATTCACCCACAAACGCAGCATCGTCTATTGAAAAAACACGGCGTTTATATGTCACAGGACTCATGGTTGACCTTGAAACTACGCTGGATAACATTGCCCATGTGAGTGAAAAAGGTGGGATATTTCACAAGGCGATGGTCACCCGAGCAAACAAGACTAAAATAAAACTAACGGCTTTATTAGCTAAGATTTCTATTGCAGAGTTAGCACCAGTGCTGGCTTCGCTACCTAAAGTTTTTGATGAGAGTACAGATGCCAGCAAATTTCCCAAGTTACTAAGCGCAGCCACCTTACGGTTCTTAGCCGCACATGACGGCAGTAATTTGGCAGCCATCGATGAACTTATCCCAACACAAACCAAAGGAACGCCATACACTGGCAGTTAATTGAACATAATTAGTTATACAGTGCAGCGGAGATGTAATTATGGCGACTGAACAAGTTGTTGAGTTTAGTGACAGTCTGCAGGTATTGCAGAAACCCAAACGTTGGGATGCGCCATTTAGCTTTGAGTTAAGCAATAAACTAGAAGCTCGAGCCATGACGGAAAAAGAGTTGGATGAATTGTTATCCATTCCGCCTTTTTCAGATATGGATAGTAGTCGTTTTCCTGCATCCCTCTCTCTTAGGGATTTACTAAGGAATGACACACGTATTCGTCTTTATCAAAAGGGCGACGCAGTTGTGCGTGTTGGCGACTATGGACACTCCGCCTTCCTTATTTTATCGGGCTCTTGCTTGGCCGTACTTAGTGGCTTAGACAATAAACACTTAGGAAGACCTAACTTCAAAACCAAGAGTGTATTTGAGTCTTTGATCGGTATATTTACCAATCCAGATTCTCCGGAAGAGGGAAAACAAGAAGATTTTTTCTTCCAAGCAAACAAGCAAAGTACCGCCGTTGACACTGATACAAGCTCTGGTTATGTATTTGTACAAGACATACCCAATGTTTTGGCAGTGGACCCCAATAGTTTGACTAATACTAAAAGCGATGTCATGTCTGAGGGAACTTTATTTGGCGAACTCAGTGCACTAGGGAGAGTGAAAAGAAATATCACCGTCACTGCCAACGATCCCGAGGCCACTAAAGTGCTGGAAATTCGCTGGCAAGGCCTGCGTGATATCATGAAGTACGATGGTGCGTTCAAAGAGCACATTAACCAATTATTTCGTACCAGAGGTTTAAAAGAAGCCTTACGTAATTCCCCACTGATAGGCTCTGCTAAATTAAGTGAGTCTCAGTGGGAAACCGTCATAGCGCAGACACAGTTTGAAACCCATGGGTCTTACGACTGGTATGGTTCATATAAAGCGTGGAAAGCCAAAGGGGGCGATAAAGAAAAAGCCGAGCCACTTATCATGAAACAAGGCCAATATATTAATAGTCTGGTAATGATACGTACCGGTTTCGCTAAAATAAGTATTACACATGGAAAGAGTGAATTAACCCTGGGTTACTTAGGTAAAGGGGAAATGTATGGGCTCAAAGAATTAATTCGTAATATCTCTAGTGGACAGCCCTCCCCTATTCAAACAACTTTACGCTCGGCAGGTTATGTTGACATAGTACGTATACCCACCCGAACTTTCGAAGATATTATTTTTCCAAACATCCCTGAAGAGATTAAAAAAACGCTGTTACAGGAAATGGCGGCTGACGAACTCGCAAAAAGTACTGCAGACGAAAACACGTTAAGAGCAGATTCTTCAGAGGAAAACGCTGTTCATAAAATTGATCCAGCGATGAAAGAGTTTTTTGCCGAAAACCGCACCTTAAATGGCACTGCCACTATGTTAATTGACTTGGATCGTTGTACTCGTTGCGATGATTGTGTCACAGCCTGTGCTAGCGGCCATAACAATAACCCTCGGTTTGTACGACATGGATTAACCCAGGGTAAGTACATGATCGCCAACGCCTGCATGCAGTGTGTTGACCCGGTTTGTATGATTGGTTGCCCTACAGGCGCCATTCATCGTAATGAAAAGTCCGGGGATGTCGTAATCAATCAAAAAACCTGCATTGGTTGTACTACCTGCGCCAATAGTTGCCCTTATGACAATATTCGCATGGTAAATGTTAGAGATACTGAAAATGACACCGCGATCATGGTTGATCCTGTTCACGGTAGACCAATCGAAAAAGCCACAAAATGTGATCTATGTGTGGAACACAAAGGAGGACCGGCATGCGAAAGAGCGTGCCCCAACGATGCATTAAAACGTGTCAATATGGGTGACTTACCTGGCTTAGAAAAATGGATGAATCGATGAAGTTTTTTCGGGCTCGAAGAGTTCGAGCTGTTGCGATAACCTCATTTGTGGCGATATTCATTATCGCAATGGTATCCGCATGGGAAACAGCTTTACATCCTACCAACTATCTAACAGGTTGGATGTTATTGACCATAGTGGTGTTTTTGAGCTTATATAATGTCCGTAAAAAATTAACGTATCCACCTTTGTTTAAAGCGTCATCATGGATGCAGGTGCATATATATGCAGGTTACTTATCAGTAATAGTATTTTTTTTACATACCAATGCACGGCTCCCCAACGGAGCGTTTGAAATCATCCTTTACTTGATTTTTGTGTTAATTGCTTTAAGCGGTGTTTTCGGTCTGTACCTGTCAAGAACAATTCCAGCTCGCCTGACCCACAATGATCAGGAAGTCATTTATGAGCGCATCCCACAATTTATTAGACAGTTTAGAAAACAGGCACAAAGCCTAATTATCAAAGCGGTAGCAAGTGAAGATTCAACTATACTTGAACAGTTTTATAATCATAACATGCACCACTTTATGGCAGCTCCACGTAACTTCTGGAAGCATATTTTTAAAACGAGTCGTGACCTAAACGCGCTGCAAAAAAAGTTACAGTCCGAATATCGCTACCTGAATGCCAACGAAATTGAGATTGCTAAACAGTTGGTTTTAATCATCGATCAAAAACACGATTTGGATTTTCATTATGCTTTGCAGAAGGTCCTCAAACTTTGGTTATTTGTGCACATCCCACTGGCATTTTCATTGCTGGTGTTGTTGGTTGTACACCTGATCTTAGTTTACGCCTTCTAAGGACACTGATTTTGAAAATTCGTATTCAACATTTAGATCACAAACAAAGCGGCTACGAGCGTCCCAACCAAAAATGGGTATGTGGTTGGGCAAAACAAGGCAAGCCCTGTCCAAACGGACCCAGTGGCTCAGGAAAATGTACATTACAGTCTCAGGGCGAATGTCATCCCTATATGGATGAAAACAAGCGATACCATTGCAATCGTGCCATTGCCTTTGGCGGAAAGTGTGAAAATGGTCCTTTACCTGATGGAAAGTGTTGCTCCCCAACGCCACAACATGCCGAATGCCAACCGGATTTAAGCTTAAGAGCAAAACGCCATCGTTTAGTTGGCCTAACTTTAGTATTGACCATTACCCTACTAGTTATTATCTTCAGTAGCACTGAGCGTTTTAATTTTGCCAATCCAGGCGCCCTGAGTTCAGCCCACAGCGGCTTGCTCAATGAAAAAGGTCAAAGTGACTGCAGTGCCTGTCATCAGGCGGGCGATAAATCATTTTCCGAGTGGTTCAGTCTTGCTACTATGACGTCCGATCCACATAGTAGCCAAGAGGGACTTCAATACCAGTGTTTATCCTGCCATTTTAAAGGTGATGAACAAGTCAAAAGCCTGGCAAAACTCATTCATAACCGCTCAGATATTCTTTGGAACTTACCGATAAAAGAGGGTGAAGAAAACGCAGAGTTACTTGAAACGATTATTATGGCTTCTGCGGTCACTGCACCTTTACCTCCTTTAGCACTAAAAATGTCAAGCGTGCTACACGGTCAACCTGATGCCTTCAATGGGGGCTTAAATTGTATTGATTGCCATCAGGAGCATCAGGGAAAAGACCACGATTTAAACACGATGACAGACAACCAATGTCAGAGTTGTCATCAACTGCAATTCAACAGTTTCGAAGACGGCCACCCGGAATTCAGCGAACACACACCAGTGGAAACTGATATCATTTTTGATCATGTCAAGCACAAGAAATCTTTTGTCGATAATCAACTTAATTGTCAGCAATGTCATGGGCCAAACCTGAGCCAAAATAACATGCAGTTACTGCCTTTCGAGCAAAGCTGTCAGGGCTGTCATGAGCAAGGTTCAAAGGATCATCACGGTGATGCAATCATCAAAAACGCGATTATAATGTTTCAGTTACCCACCCTAGAGATTGAAGACGAAACCTTTGATTGGCCAGAAGGCGCGTCAACTACTGCTTTGCCACCACTAATGAGTTTATTGTTGGCTGGTGATGAAGAACTCTTACCCATCTTGGAAGTACTATATCAATCGGAAGATGAAGATGGTGCAGAAGGTGATTTTGAATTTTGGGCTGAGGATATTGCAGAAGACGAAGACAAGATAAGGCTGGCAAATGGTATTAAACGCTTGGTGACTGAATTATGTTCGCCTTCCAAGTCGGCAAAAAAGGCTCTGTCATTACGGCTCTCTAGCGTAATTGATCTGCCACAATCCCATATATTAATCGACAACCTGAGTAATCTCTTACTTTCAGCCCGTTTTACTATGCAGGTTTATGAGAATATTTTTCTACCCAATCTCGCAAATGAGAGCCAAGGAAAAGAGTCACTCGAAGACAATGAAAATATGGATTGGCTAAGTAGTAGCGGCTCCACTGCCTGGTATTTAGATAAGTCAGAAACCAGTGTTTACTATCGTCCAACAATACATGCCGACAGACTCTTATTGCACTGGTTAAATGCGATTAATCATTACAAACATCAAAAATCAACCGTGGATACCCCCATCTCACAGGGGATCCTTGAAAGTCATTCAGACGAAATAAAAGTTTGTAGCGCCTGCCATAATGCATCATCTGAGGGAATAAACTGGGTCGCTGGTTCAGCTAAACCCGTCTTAGATGGCTTTGAGAAGTTTAGTCACGAGTTTCATGTCAGTGACACGACAAAGAATGCTGAATGTACTTCCTGCCATACGTTACAGTCTCCTGCTGTGAATGGGCATAATAGTAGTTTTCAGTCTCATGACAAACAGATGTGTGCGACTTGCCACACGGCAGAAAAGGTTTCTAATAGCTGTACCACGTGCCATACCTATCATATGGTAACACCCTAGGAACCTCGGCTGGTAAATCACCCAGAGTAGTCTCACATGGCTACTCTGGGTGTAATGATTGAGCATTCTAGTATCTGGACACGGTAGCTTAGTTGATCTTCAGGGCACGATAGCAAACAGTCGTTACAAGAGTTAGGCAGCGAGTTTGTGGCAGCTTTCCACCATCCTCAGCATGCCTTGACGAAATTGCTCACTCGAGTGATACCAAGGTCTATAACTGCTTTTTCGCCACATATGGAAAACTCTGGAAGTTGCGAAATGGCGGTCACATGTGCAAGATATGCACACTGTAAGAAAGTGGCTTTGCTTGGCTCAGTATTAGCTCAAGCGATATATTGATTGATCACCACCACATAGTGAACGTTTTCGCCCAATAATTGTTCGGCGACCAGGCACAAAGTATATCTTCCAGCTGACATATGATAATGTTCGCTTGAATTATCGCCCTGTCAAATCTTACGGATGAGAGAGTATTGTGTAATTAAAAACTCATGAAGTACGATAGCTAAGTAAGCAGGATTTATTAGATATTTATCCCATAACAGGAAAGATCTTGTCTGATACACAACAGCACAAATTATCTAAAAATTTTAGTGGTAAACGCTTTGTTGCCAGCTTACCGCTGAGCTTAGTTCATAACTTCAATATCTCTAGGATTTTTTCTCCCAGTCTATGCCATGATATCGTGGCCGCTGACTATATCCTGCAGACTCCTGCGATACTATTAAGCCAACAACAATTAACTCAGCTTATACATGAAACTCTGAATGAAATAGGCGATACAGCCAATCTGTATCACAACCGTCATCATACCGAACAGGTTATTCAGTGCTGCAAAATAATGGCAAAATCGACTAAGCTGCCCCCGGAAGACCAACAGTTATTAATTTTGGCCGCTCTTTTTCATGATTTTGGGCATAGCGGCACAAGACTGCGGCAATATACAGACCATGTTCAAAGAACCGATATCAGTAATGAGGAATTCGCCTGCATAGCGGCGGATGAACGCCTTGCCAAAAAATTGAGTTTGTCTCAACGAATAGAGCTTCAAGGGCTTATTCTAGCTACTAGTTTTGGCCAGCAGGATCCTGACATAAGCAACCCCGCCGAGAAGGCAAGGATCCAGCGCAATTATGCGCCCTATTCCAAGCTGGAACATATACTCGCGTTGGCTGACATTGGTCGTTTTATACTGGGATTTGAAGCTTACTTAGATGGCTCGCTATCTTTTTTGCAAGAGTCCAATTTACACTCACTGCGCTTTACTCAGTGGTGTCAGAACGAAATCAATTTCCTCGCTTATATCGAAAAAGTTATTGATAATATGGCAAGATTCATTGAAAAAGACTACATCGACCAACTGAAAATAGAATTAGCCAAGATTAAAAGTTGCTTTGAAGGCCCTGCAATTAATGAAAAAAATAGCGATTTAAAAACGCGGTTCTTAGCGCTTAAATACATTTAACACCCGCTAAATACATTCCTCCCTCTGCCCAAAATCAAGCAATTTCCTCCTCAAAATAAGAGTTGTAATAATAATTACCCTGACCAGTACAATTCCAGCAAATAAACAGGGACCACAAAGCTTATCAAACTTACCGTAAGGGTTTTACCAGATTTAACAACAATCCAGCCCATGATTAGAGTTTGCTTACATTTTCCCTCTACTACTCTGCAATTCAAATGATAGTCGCCCCAGCACCTGTATCAGTTCAATCGCCAGAGAACAAACCATCGGCAAAAGCAGATGAGTCATAACATATAGTAAAATGAAAAATCCAGCAAAAAAGGCGTATCGTGCATCCTTGGATAACGCAAATCCGATTGTCTACAATGTTTTTCAGACGATGGGATATTTTTAAAAAGGTTATTCATTAATTGAAAATAAAGAAAATTATCTTGTCGGAAAATGGGTATTAATAAAAGAAAATATGTTTCATACTCCTGTTGGCTTCGAAATAAATATAATGATTATTAGTTTTCTTTAAGCCAATTTATTGCGCCAAATACGCGCCTAGGTTTTTCCCCTAGTCACTTATGGTTGGCTCTTTACTGGGACACAATTGAACCTCCACTATGCTTGGCAAACAGAATGGATACCGTTTTGTGACAAATATTTTCATCAATCAGGAAGTACAAATTAAATGACCTATGACGCAACCCTAAGTGTTGAACAAGAATTAGAACGTTTTATGAGTGGTTTGGTTCGAAGAAATCCCGGTGAGGAAGAATTTCATCAGGCTGTACATGAAGTAGCGGCAACTATTATTCCCTTCATTCACGATAAACCACGTTACCGAAAAGCTCATATTCTTGAGCGATTGACTGAGCCTGATCGAGTCATTATTTTCAGAGTTTGCTGGGAAGATGATGAGGGGAACGTAAGAGTAAACCGTGGCTATAGGGTGCAGTGTAATAATGCGATTGGCCCTTACAAGGGAGGTTTACGATTTCACCCTGATGTAACACTTAGTACACTTAAATTTTTGGCCTTTGAACAGACCTTCAAAAACAGCCTTACGGGTTTACCCATGGGTGGCGGTAAAGGAGGAGCAGATTTCAATCCCAAAGGAAAATCTGACAGTGAGGTTATGCGTTTTTGTCAGGCGTTTATGACCCAACTCTCCCGCCATATAGGACAAAATACCGATGTACCAGCTGGCGACATTGGTGTAGGTGCCCGTGAAATTGGCTATTTATTTGGCCAACACAAACGATTGACTAACGAATTCACCGGTGTACTTACCGGTAAAGGACTCTCCTACGGCGGTAGTTTGGTGAGAACAGAAGCAACCGGCTATGGTGCGGTATATTTCCTTCAAGATATGATGCGTGAAAAAGGCACAACATTAGAAGGAAAGACAGCAGTAGTATCCGGCTCTGGCAATGTAGCTACCTATGCTGCCCAAAAACTAATGGCACTTGGCGCTAAAGTTGTGACCTTATCCGATTCCTCAGGATATATTTATGATCCAGAGGGTTTGGATGAGGAAAAACTGGCTTTCATACTGGAGTTGAAGAATGTTCGACGCGGTCGTATCTCTGAATATGCCGACAAATATGGCGTCACTTTTGTTGAAGGCAAACGTCCCTGGGAAGTCCCCTGTGATGTTGCACTGCCCTGCGCCACTCAAAATGAAATCAATAAAAAAGATGCTGAAGCATTAGTTAGCAATGGCTGCGTTGCGGTTTCTGAAGGTGCCAATATGCCTACCTCAGAAGATGCTGTAGCTGTATTTCAAGCCGCCGGAGTTGTATTTGCGCCCAGTAAAGCGGCCAATGCAGGTGGTGTTGCGATGAGCGGTTTGGAAATGAGCCAAAACAGCGGCAGGATTTCATGGACGGAAGATGATCTCAATAAACAATTGAGCGACATTATGAAAAACATTCATCACACCTGTGCTGAATATGGCCGCGAAGGTGACCATGTGGATTACGTTAAAGGTGCAAATATTGGTGGCTTTATAAAAGTCGCCGAAGCCATGCTAGCCTATGGTGTGCTCTAAGCTATACAGAGAGGCTAATTATAGCCAAATAAGGTCAACTCATAATTGAGCTGACCTTATTTCCTGCTTAAACAATAACGATTCTACTGCCTGGTATATAGATAAATCGGAAACCACTGTTTACTACCGTCCCACAATACATGCCGATAGACTATTGTTGCACTGGTCAAATGCAATAAATCATTATAAACGCCAAGGTTCAAGCTTGAATACCCCCATCGCCATGAGCATTCTTGAAAGTCATTCGGACGAAATTAAAGTATGTAGCACTTGCCATACTGCATCCGCGAAGGGAATAAATTGGGCAGTAGATTTATCTAAACCCGTCTTAGATGGCTTCGGAAAATTCAGTCACGAATTTCATGTCGGTGACATGACTAAAAGTGCCGAATGTACAACTTGTCATACTCTTCAATCTCCTGTTGTTAAAGGGTATAGCAGCAATTTTCAGTCTCATGACAAACAAATGTGTGCGACCTGCCACACCCCGGAAAAAGTGTCTAGTACCTGTACCACCTGCCATTCTTACCATATGGAAAAACCCTAATACAATCCAGAAACATTGCTCATCGGTCTATACGATGGCCGAGGGCAATAATACCAATCACCATAAAAATTGCCTTTTCAGAAAGCCCCCTGTTTTTTTATTGTTTACATCCCTGCTCTCCACCCTTTCAATGTCGTCTTTCTAAGTTGGCGTCAAGATCTATTGAATCACATCACAGTATATTGGGGCGCTTGTTATACCAGCATTGGTGAGCCGTGTAACATCTCGAACAACAAAGTTTATGCATTCGAGCTACCTTAATAGGCCATCAGTCAATTTTAGACGTTTAAATTTTCTTCTGTGAATTGGATTAAAAACGGCAACGACTGTCGCACTTAAATGCCTGCTCATGCAGGCATTTTCACCCTCATTTTTTCATCAATAAGACGCGTGATTAAAGCTGTTAGTCTATAAGAAAAGGTCAGCACCCTCGGTTAAGTAAAATCGTGACAAATAACACTACCTCGTTTCCCCTTTCTTACTAACGTTGGTTACGGATCCTAGATATTTTATTATGTATACGCATCCGTTGAATTATATATGAAGGTTGATACCACATTTACCTCAGCTGATGTCTATACCCATTCGTTTCAATAAAAAAAAGCCCGCTTAGTAGCGGGCTTTTTGAGGTATACATTAACCGTTTACACTACCAACCAGTAATGTCACGTAAACCTTTACCAATGTCAGCCAAAGAACGCACAGTTTTAACACCTGCCGCTTCTAGCGCTTTGAATTTCTCTTCAGCTGTGCCTTTACCGCCTGCGATAATGGCGCCTGCATGGCCCATACGTTTGCCTTCAGGTGCAGTTACACCAGCGATGTATGAAACAACAGGTTTAGTCACATGAGCTTTGATATATTCAGCGGCTTCTTCTTCAGCAGAGCCACCGATTTCACCAATCATCACGATGGCTTCAGTTTTAGGATCTGCTTGGAACAATTTCAAAATATCGATGAAATTTGAACCAGGGATAGGGTCGCCACCAATACCAACACAAGTCGATTGGCCAAAACCTTCGTCAGTTGTTTGTTTAACCGCTTCGTACGTCAACGTACCAGAGCGAGAAACAATACCGACTTTACCGGGCTTATGAATATGACCAGGCATGATACCAATCTTACATTCACCAGGCGTGATCACACCTGGGCAGTTTGGACCGATCATTCGAACGCCTTTTACGTTCAAATATTCTTTCACAAACAACATGTCGATAGTGGGGATACCTTCAGTGATACAAATGATCAACTCGATACCAGAATCAGCCGCTTCAACAATTGAATCTTTACAAAACGCCGCGGGTACATAAATAACAGACGCCGTAGCACCCGTTTTTTCAACGGCTTCACGTACTGTGTTAAATACAGGTAAGTCAAGATGTGTAGTGCCACCTTTGCCAGGTGTTACGCCACCCACCATCTTTGTGCCATAAGCAATAGCTTGTTCTGAGTGGAAAGTACCTTGACCACCAGTAAAGCCCTGACAGATGACTTTGGTGTCTTTATTAATTAATATAGACATTATTTGCCCTCCGCGGCTTTAACAACTAATTTAGCGGCATCAGTTAAACTGCTTGCAGCAATGATATCAAGGTCTGAAGCAGCTAGCACTTCACGGCCTAGTTCTGCGTTAGTCCCTTCTAAACGTACAACAACGGGCACATTCACACCTACTTCTTTAACTGCGCCAATAATACCTTCAGCAATCATGTCACAACGTACAATGCCACCAAATATATTCACTAACACGGCACTCACATTACTGTCAGAAAGAATGATTTTGAATGCTTCAGCAACACGTTCTTTGGTTGCACCGCCGCCCACATCCAGGAAGTTAGCTGGCTTGCCACCGTGTAAGTTAACGATGTCCATGGTGCCCATAGCAAGACCGGCACCGTTTACCATACAGCCAACGTTTCCGTCTAATGCAACGTAGTTAAGTTCCCATTTAGCGGCTTCTGCTTCGCGAGCATCATCTTGTGATGGATCGTGCATTGCAGCTACTTTGGGTTGACGATATGTGGCATTGCCATCGATAGCTAATTTAGCATCTAGGCAGTGAATATCACCGTCAGCTTTTATGACCAGAGGGTTGATTTCGATAAGGGCGATATCTAAGTCAACAAACATTTTTGCTAAACCAAGAAATATCTTAGTGAACTGTTTAATTTGTACGCCTTTAAGGCCCAATTTAAACGCCATTTCACGTGCTTGGTAAGGTTGCGCACCCACAATAGGGTCAATCTCAGCTTTTAAGATCTTTTCAGGTGTTTCGTGAGCCACGGTTTCAATTTCAACACCGCCTTCAGTAGACGCCATAAAAACGATACGACGAGAAGTACGGTCAACGACTGCACCTAAATACAACTCATCGGCGATGTCAGTACATGTCTCAACCAAAATTTTGGTAACTGGCTGGCCATGTTCGTCAGTCTGGAAAGTCACTAAGTTTTTGCCTAACCACTTCTCAGCAAATGCTTTGATTTCTTCTTTAGTTTTAACCAGTTTTACGCCACCAGCCTTACCTCGGCCACCTGCGTGAACTTGGCATTTGACTACCCACTCACTGCCGCCAATTTTATCAGCCGCCGCTACAGCTTCTTCTGGAGTCGAAGCTGCTATCCCGTCAGAGACTGGCAAGCCGTACTCTTTAAATAATTGCTTGCCTTGATATTCATGCAAATTCATGGTTTTTCTACCCGTTTAATGTAAGAAAAAAGCCGCCAGTAAGCCGCTTTATTTTTTTGTCGCTTTTTAACACAATAACGACGAAGACACAGATGAGGTAATACCTCACCTGCCCCGATTAGTGACACATCTACTACTTTTTATACATCGAGAAGCAGACGTGTAGGATCTTCTAACATTTCTTTGATGGTCACCAAAAAGCCAACAGACTCTTTGCCATCAATAATGCGATGATCGTAAGACAATGCTAAATACATCATGGGTAAAATTTCTACTTTACCATTCACAGCCATAGGCCTGTCTTGGATTTTATGCATACCCAAAATAGCACTTTGTGGCAGGTTTAAAATAGGTGTCGACAACAACGAACCGAACACGCCTCCGTTGGTAATAGTGAAATTGCCACCCTGCATTTCAGCCAAGGTTAATTTACCATCACGCCCTTTAAGCGCCAGTGCCCTGATACCACTTTCGATACCTGCCATACCCAGTGCATCAGTATCTTTAAGAACCGGTGTTACCAGTCCACGAGGCGTCGATACCGCAATAGAGATATCAAAATAGTTGTGGTAACAAATATCATCACCGTCAATAGAAGCATTGACTTCTGGGAAACGTTTAAGTGCTTCAGTCACCGCTTTGACGTAGAAAGACATAAAACCAAGGCGAATACCGTGGCGTTTTTCAAAACTTTCTTGGTATTGCTTACGCAAGTCCATAATGGGCTTCATATTCACTTCGTTAAACGTCGTCAACATAGCCGTGCTATTTTTAGCTTCTAACAAACGCGTTGCGATGGTTTTACGCAAACGCGTCATCGGAACACGTTTATCGGTGCGATTATCTAAGGCAACAACTGGTGCTGCTTCTAACGTTGCAACAGACTTAGTTGCAGACTTAGTTGCAGACTTAGTTGCAGAATTAGTTGCAGGTGCCTGTAAAGACTTTTCAACGTCTTCTTTGGTAACGCGACCGCCTTTGCCTGTGCCTTTTATATTAGCAGCATCTAAGCCTTTTTCAGCGAGTAATCTGCGAACAGAAGGACTCAGTGCATCGTTTTCTTCAGATGAAGTTTCCACAGCTGCAGCGACGGGAGCCGCAACGGCACCGGCAACAAAATTCGCAATCACTTGCTCACCAGAGACTGTTTCGCCTTCGGGGGCTAAAATTTCACTTAATGAGCCATCAGCAGGTGCAACCACTTCTAACACGACTTTATCGGTCTCGATATCAACTAAGTTTTGATCACGAGAAATAGCTTCACCTGGCTTTACATGCCAAGTTGCAATTGTTGCATCTGCCACAGATTCTGGCAGAACAGGTACCTTGATTTCCACTGACTCACCTTTATTACCGGATGGTTGATTTGATTGTTCATTGACTTGAGCAGGAGCAGCGGCGGCGCTTGCACCTTCCTCAAAATTCGCAATAGTTTGCTCACCTAGCACCGTTTCGCCTTCAGCGTGTAAAATCTTACTGACAACGCCGTTTGCAGGTGCAACGATTTCTAATACTACTTTATCTGTTTCAATATCTACAAGATTTTGATCGCGACTCACTTTGTCACCTACCTTTACGTGCCAGGTAGCAATTGATGCATCGGCCACTGATTCAGGCAATACCGGTACTTTTATTTCTATTGTCATACTGGTTCCTTATTTATTGTTAATGCATCATCAACCAAATCTTTTTGCTGTTGGTTGTGAACTGAAATATAGCCTACCGCAGGTGATGCTGACGCTTTTCGACCGGCATACGTTAGTGTGGCGGCTTGTGGCAAAGAAGACCAGAAATGATGTTGACTGCAATACCAAGCACCTTGGTTTTGAGGCTCTTCTTGACACCAAACCCAATCTTTCACGTGGCTAAATTTACTCACTACTTGACCAATCTCCTCGTGTGGGAAAGGATAAAGTTGTTCGATACGAATAATGGCCACATCAATTTGTTCATTCTTACGGCGCTGCTCTAACAAGTCGTAATAAACCTTACCTGAACACATCACCACACGCTTAACTGCACTTGGGCTAAGGTCATCTATTTCATCGATAACATTATGGAACACACCCTCAGCTAATTCTTCGATACTTGATACAGCCAAAGGATGACGTAATAAAGACTTAGGTGACATAACAATCAGCGGTTTACGCATCGGACGAAGTGCCTGACGACGTAACATATTAAATACTTGAGCTGGCGTTGAAGGGACACACACTTGCCAGTTGTGATCTGCACACATCTGTAAAAAACGTTCTAATCTAGCAGAGCTATGCTCAGGTCCTTGTCCTTCATAACCATGAGGTAACAACATAGTTAATCCGCACAAACGTCCCCACTTTGCCTCGCCAGAACTTAAAAACTGGTCAATCACAACTTGTGCACCGTTGGCAAAGTCACCAAATTGAGCTTCCCAAATAGTCAAAGTACCGGGCTCTGCTGTTGCGTAACCAAACTCAAAAGCTAACACTGCCGCTTCAGACAAAACAGAATCGTATATTTCCATTTTGCCTTGTTCGGCATGTATATTAGCTAAAGGCATATAATCAGCGCCGTCAGTTTGGCTGTGCAATACTGCATGACGATGGAAGAAAGTACCACGACCGGAGTCTTGGCCCGTCATACGGATATGGTTGCCACCGTCTACAATGTGCGCGTAACCTAAGTTTTCTGCCATTCCCCAATCGAGTGGTTTCTCGCCATTAACCATAGCTACTCGGTCTTTATACAGCTTTGCAACACGTGATTGCAGCTTATGTTCGGCAGGAAAAGTACAAAGTTTCTGGCCTAATTCTTTTATTTTTTCGACACTGATGGCGCTGTCATATTTCACGTCCCAATCATGTCCAAGATACGGAGACCAATCTACTGAATGCTCAGTCATCGGACGCCATTCTTCGACCACACAGGCACCATGATCGAGTGCTGCGCGGTAATCGCTGACCAGCTTTTCAACTTCGTGCGCTGCTATAACGCCTTCAGCAATGAGTTGGTCAGCGTAAATTTTACGAGGAACAGGGTGTATCTTGATTTTTTGGTACATCAAAGGCTGAGTCGCATTCGGCTCATCTGCTTCGTTGTGGCCGTGACGCCTATAACAAACTAAATCAATGACAACGTCACGTTTAAATTGATTGCGATAATCTAGCGCCAGTTTAGTCACAAACAATACCGCTTCAGGATCATCTGCATTCACATGAAAGATTGGCGCCTGAACCATTTTAGCAATATCAGTACAATATTGGGTTGAACGTGTGTCTTCAATTTTAGACGTGGTAAAACCCACCTGATTATTGATAACAATACGAACGGTACCGCCCACTTGGAAACCACGTGTTTGCGACATGTTAAAAGTTTCTTGTACCACACCTTGACCCGCGATAGCGGCATCGCCATGAATGGTAATTGGCAACACTAACGAGCCGTCGGTACAGCCTCGTCTGTCTAAACGTGCACGAACAGAACCAATAACCACAGGGTTAACAATTTCAAGGTGAGATGGGTTAAATGCCAACGCTAAATGCAAATTGCCACCTGGTGTAGCAAAATCAGAAGAATAACCAGCATGATACTTAACATCACCGGCACCTAAAGAGTCATCATGTTTACCAGAGAATTCATCAAACAGTACAGATGGGTTTTTACCCAACACATTCACTAAGGTATTAATTCTACCTCTGTGAGCCATACCGATAACCACTTCTTTAGCCCCATTACTGCCTGCATGACTGATCAAACTTTTCAGCATAGGCACTAATGCATCACCGCCTTCAAGAGAAAAGCGTTTCGCACCGGGGAATTTGGCACCTAGGTATTTTTCCATACCATCTGCGGCCACTAACCCCTTAAGGAGACTAATTTTTTCGTCTCGAGAAATTTCAGGCTTAGCTTGGACAGACTCGATACGGTGTTGTAACCAGCGTTTTTGATCCGTATCGGTAATGTGCATGTATTCAGTACCGACAGATCCACAATAAGTGCGGTTCAGGGAGTCAAATAACTGGCCTAAAGGCATCGATTCTTTGCCTACAGCATAAGAGCCTACGTTATATGTGGTATCAAAATCTTTTTCGGAAAGGTTATGGTGAGACAGTTCCAAGTCTCTCACTCTTGTCTGTTTCCACAGCCCAAGAGGGTCAAGGTTAGCATGTTGATGGCCTCTGAATCGAAAGGCATTTATCAACTGCAAAACTTTAACCTGCTTTTCATCACCGCCACTTGTATTTGACTGAGTCGAACCAGCGCCTGCACGAGAAGCAGGGCCAAGCGCGGCTAAAGTACGAAATTGATCACGCACAAGACTATGTTTGGTCTCAACTTCTACCCCGTCAAGCTTAGGTAAGGTTTCAAAAATGTTTCGCCATTCATCAGATACACTTTGTGCATCATCTAAATAGGCTTCATACATTTGTTCTATATAAGTAGCGTTGCCACCAGCCATGTGAGAAGAATCCCACCATGCTTTCATCACGCTTTGTTGCATTGGCGTCCCTTGGTTTTAATCAGACTTGCAATTATGTGTACATCAGCACACGGTTTTTTTTCTAAGTAAAACCTAAACTGCTCGTTTGAGCAGCATAGATTTAATATGACCAATCGCTTTAGTAGGGTTTAACCCTTTAGGACAAACACTGACACAGTTCATGATGCCATGGCATCTGAAGACACTAAATGCATCGTCTAAACCATTTAAACGCTCATCTGTAGCTGTGTCTCGGCTATCGGCTAAAAAGCGATAAGCATGCAACAAACCAGCAGGACCGATAAACTTGTCTGGGTTCCACCAGAAAGATGGGCAAGAGCTTGAACAACATGCACATAAAATACACTCATATAAACCGTCTAGCTTTTCTCTCTCTTCAGGCGACTGCAAAAACTCACGGGATGGAGGCTGCTTATCATCGTTAATAAGAAACGGCTTGATTTTTTCATACTGAGTATAAAATTGCGTCATATCGGTCACCAAATCACGCACCACCGGTAATCCTGGTAATGGACGCACCACTATTTTAGACCCTTTAAGTGCTGAGATTGGCGTAATACACGCTAGACCATTTTTACCGTTCATGTTAACACCGTCAGAGCCACATACTCCTTCACGGCATGAGCGACGGAATGATAATGTAGGATCTTTTTCTTTTAATGCTATCAATGCGTCTAAAACCATCATGTCTTGGCCTTCTGCGACCTCCAACTGATAGTCTTGCATACGAGGAGCGTTATCAACATCAGGGTTATAACGGTAAACGGAAAGATTTAATTGCATGGTTGTTGCTCCTAGTACGTTCTTGCTTTAGGTGGGAAGGCTTCACGCAATTTTGGTGACATATTCACTTCACGTTTTATCATGGATTTTGTTTCAGGTAAGTAAACAGAATGACACAACCAATTTTTGTCGTCTCTATCGGGGAAATCAAAACGGCTATGTGCTCCACGACTTTCTGTTCTAAAATTAGAGGCGACAGCTGTGGTGTAAGCCGTTTCCATCAAGTTATCTAATTCAAGACACTCGATACGCATAGTGTTGAAATCGCTACTCTTGTCATCTAAGCGTGCATTGTCTAATCTTTCACGGATATCGCCAAGCTCTTTCAAGCCTGAAGCCATTGAATCACCTTCGCGAAATACTGAGAAGTTTAATTGCATGCATTGCTGCAAATCTTTCTTGATTTGAACAGGATCTTCGCCTTTACCTACCTCTGAGTTTTCCCAACGGTTAAAGCGCACCATTGCCGCATCAACATCATCATTTGACGCTTCACGGGCATCGATGCCGTCAATTGCTTTACCAAGATGCAATCCTGTTGCACGACCAAATACCACTAAATCTAATAATGAATTGCCACCAAGTCTGTTTGCACCGTGAACAGATACGCAAGCAATTTCGCCACAAGCAAATAAGCCTTTAATAGGTGAGGTAACACCGTTTGCATCCATACCGAGTGCTTGCCCATCTACATTGGTGGGTATACCACCCATCATGTAGTGACAGGTTGGGATCACGGGGATAGGCTCTTTAATTGGGTCAACATGAGCGAAAGTACGAGATAATTCTAAGATACCAGGCAAACGAGACTCAAGTACATCTTTACCCAAGTGATCGAGCTTCAACTTACAATGTGGACCTTGTGGACCATCAAAGCCGCGACCTTCACGAATTTCTGTCATCATTGAGCGAGCCACTACGTCACGGCCAGCTAAATCTTTAGCATTGGGTGCGTAACGCTCCATAAAACGTTCACCGTCTTTATTAAGAAGATATCCACCTTCGCCACGACATCCTTCAGTGACCAAGGTACCTGCTCCTGCAATACCTGTTGGGTGAAACTGCCACATTTCCATATCTTGCATAGGCACGCCCGCACGAAGTGCCATACCTAAACCGTCACCAGTATTAATGTGTGCATTAGTAGTCGAAGCATAAATTCGCCCTGCACCACCTGTTGCCAACACTACCGCTTTAGACTTGAAATAAACCACTTCTCCAGATTCGATATCAATGGCAGTACATCCAACCACATCACCGTCTTGGTTTTTGACTAAGTCAAGCGCATACCACTCGCTGAAAATTTTGGTCTTGTTTTTAACATTTTGTTGGTAAAGCAAATGTAACAATGCGTGACCTGTTCTGTCTGCTGCGGCTGCAGTACGAGCGCCTTGCTCACCACCGAAGTTCTGAGATTGGCCACCAAAAGGACGTTGATAAATTTTACCATTTTCAAAGCGAGAAAAAGGCAGTCCCATATTTTCCATTTCAATAATGGCTTCTGGACCTGTTTTACACATGTACTCGATTGCATCTTGGTCACCGATATAATCAGAGCCCTTGACCGTATCGTACATATGCCATTCCCAATTATCTTCATGGGCATTACCCAGAGCAACCGTTATTCCACCCTGAGCCGATACTGTATGTGAACGTGTAGGAAAAACTTTCGATAAAAGGGCGCACGACTTGCCCGATTCGGTAATTTGTAGAGCTGCGCGCATACCCGCGCCACCAGCACCGATGACAACTGCATCAAATTCATGAACAGGAAGACTCATTTACACACCCCACAAAACGAATAAACCAACTACCACATAAACAGAGGCTGTCAGGTTTATAATAAATTGAATAAACGCACGCAAACCTGGTGCTTTAACATAATCGGTTAAGACCTGCCACATGCCAATGCGGATGTGAAACATAATCGAAACCAATGTAATAAACGTGAAGACTTTCATCGCTAGACCAGAGAACAATTCGTTCCATACTGCATAAGTGATGTCTGGAGTAGCGATAAAATACCACCCCATAAACAAAGAAAATGCAGTCATAATCAAAGCGGTAGCACGAGTAGTGACGTAATCTTGTACGCCGTTACGTTTTAAACTTGCTTGACCCGTTACCATAATACAACTCCTACTAAGATTGTTAAGATGATCCATGCGGCTATAATCGCTTTAGCGCTTATATCACCGGATTCTAGTTCTTCCCAATAACCCATATCCATTATCATGTGACGCACACCGCCTAACACATGATACGTCAAGGCAGAAATGGTGCCTATGGCAACAAACTTACCTAGAGGACCAGCCATTTGTTCTTGAACGAGAGCAAAACCCTCTGGTGATGATACAGACATAGCCCAAGCCCAGATCACAAACATCATTGCAAAAAACAATGCAACGCCTGTAATACGATGAAGAATGGAGGTAATAGCTGCAGGAGGAAAACTAATAGTATTGAGTTGTAGGTTAACTGGTCTTTGTTTTTTCACGTTTATCACTCTTATATACCCGTAGGTAATTAAAACATTTCGGCTTATAACATTTACATGTTAAATTTTGCTAAAATTCAATTTCTTTTCCCTAAGTTGTTACCACTTTGTTAAAGAAAAGTTAAGTATGAATAATCTTTCCAATATCAAGTGTATTGTGCCCGCGAAGTATATCCAGCCATTCAAATAAATACAATTATTGTTCCTTATTTAGAGTTATAAGTATTCAGTGTAGTTATCCTTGAAAATTGTAGGTTGATGTTTAGCTATACGAAACATAACCAAGCTATTCCAAAATTTTATTTGCATTGGAGGAGCCAAAAAGGTGAATATTAGCGTATACAGGAATGAATATTTATTGAGCGGAAATGCATTAAAATTGACATCATAAGTCAATTTAAGTTCAAATAACCGCAATTCCCCCCCAGTAAACAGCAAAATAGGCTGTTTATCGAACACAAAACGATTCTGAGGAGAACAGTGTATGGCAGATAACAAAGCCACTTTAAAAGCGGGTGACAAAGAAATCGAACTTCCGATTTTGTCAGGCACCGCGGGCTTCGATGTAATAGACATACGGTCTCTAGGTGCTAATGGGTATTTTACTTATGACCCCGGATTTATGGCAACTGGCTCATGTGAATCATCGATCACTTATATTGACGGCGCCAAAGGTATTTTGTTACACAGAGGCTACTCCATTGAAGAATTAGCCCGTGATTCAGATTATATTGAAGTGGTTTACATGCTTTTGCATGATAAAACGCCTACTTCTGAAGAATACAAAGAATTTAAAAACATCATGACTCGTCATACCCTAGTTCATGACCAGTTACATAACTTTTTTAGAGGGTTTAGACGGGACGCCCATCCTATGGCCATGTTATGTGGCACAGTGGGAGCCATGGCTTCTTTTTATCATGATGATTTGGATATTAACGACCCTGAGCAAAGATTACGAAGCGCATATCGTTTAGTGGCTAAGATGCCCACTTTGGTAGCCATGTGTTACAAGTACAACATTGGCCAACCATTTGTTCATCCTAAAAACTCATTGAGCTATGCAGAAAACTTCTTAAATATGATGTTCTCTGTACCTGCTGAAGACTACAAAATCAGCCCTGCAGTGGCTAAGGCAGTCGATAGAATATTTATTTTGCATGCTGACCACGAACAAAATGCATCCACCTCTACGGTGCGTTTAGCTGGCTCTTCAGGTGCTAACCCTTATGCTTGTATTGCTGCGGGTGTTGCGTCTTTATGGGGACCCGCCCACGGTGGTGCCAACGAAGCTTGTTTAAACATGCTTGAAGAAATAGGCACAGTTGATCGTATTCCTGAGTTTATTGCTAGAGCTAAAGACAAGGCTGACCCATTCCGCTTAATGGGCTTTGGTCACCGAGTTTATAAAAACTTCGATCCACGTGCCACTGTGATGCGTGAAAGTTGCCATGAAGTACTCGCTGAGCTTAATATCGATGATCCATTACTGAATGTAGCAATGGAGCTTGAACGTATTGCTTTAAGTGACCCCTACTTCGCAGAGAAAAAACTGTTCCCGAATGTAGATTTCTACTCGGGTATTGTCTTAAAAGCGATTGGTATTCCAACCAATATGTTTACCTGTATTTTTGCCTTGGCACGTACAGTTGGATGGGCATCACATTGGCATGAAATGTTAAGCCAACCAGGACAAAAAATTGGTCGTCCTCGCCAGTTGTATACGGGTGAAGCTCAACGTTCATATAATAAAATAGATAAATAATACTTTATTTATTTTTAAAAAAGCGAACTTAAATGTTCGCTTTTTTTTGCATAAAATAAAAGCCTGCTTCTGTGCAGGCTCTATATTGATTTACTTATCAATAAGCCACACTTGATTATTTTTGATGGGTATTTGTGGTTATAACAATCACAACATTAAGAACTGATAATGTCTCATATAGGAAAATTATAGAAAAATTAAAGGGGTCGTGGTCAACTTAAAGTCTGAGATATTTCACTCTAAGGCTTTGCCAGATGTTGTTTTACCTTTTCATCAGGTTCATCTTGCCAGGCAGGGGGCATTTCTGTTTGGATTTTTAACAACAACTGCTGTGCTAGCTTTTTGTTGTTTTTATCACTGACGCGATAAAGGCGGCTTTTGCCCAAAGATAACTCTTCGCCAGCCATTCACTTTGCGGTTGCTCGGTTTGCGTAAACTGCTGCCAATATAACGCTGCGGTGGTCAAATAGGCCTTTGTATATCTCCTTACGGCGGCCATATCATAAAAAATACAAGGCCTGCTTTGGGTCGCGATCCATGCCAATGCCCTGTGCATAAAATTGTACCAGCAAATAAGCAGACTCTGCGGTCTCTGCGGACTTTGCGGCTGCTGCTTGATGCAGCCAATTAAAAGCCTGCTGATAATCTTGCTTAAGGTAAGTCCCATTAAAATACCACTTGCTGTATCACCGCACATATATTGATATTCACGGTAAAATGAATACTACGTATGAAACGTCAATCCACAAGTATCTAAAACCGCATTGACTTTCTTATCAACGTTGAGCACACAGAATAATCATGAGTTCTTTAGGCAATCACAGTCAAAACATGCCCAAAGGTATCGCTTAGAGATTGATTGTTGATTGTTGATTGTTGATTGATATGAAAGAGTGGACTGTACTGGCTGATGTATTCAAGAGAATAAAACAGGCCATATAGCGCAACATCACAGTACTATTCTAGAGCAACTAGGTATCAATACTGAGCAATGACTCACCACAGAGTTTGAACAAGGCTTTGGGCAGTAAACATATGCTGCAACCATTCAAACAACACATAGACCAACGACGACTACCCAGTATGGCCAGAGCCATTATTCTACTAAAACACGCCTTGATAGTCTCACCCAATAAAAAGAAATATTCTTCTTCTCAATCTAGGTGTGTAAGGCTTCTACCCACCTGATAAATAAGTTGACTTTAATAATCACGGAAAATGAAAATACAAACAACCGTGTATTTTTTAGTTGATAAATTGAATCACCAAATGCTTTGCATGCACCCCATTTTCAGTTGTCTGTATGATTTTTACATATTATTTGATAGGGGATGGCTCAGTTTCTGATCCTATTAATTTGAACTAAGCCTAGTCTGCAAGTTCTTTTTCAATTTCATCGATTAAACTTTTAAGCATGATTTTTATCTGCGTTAAATCATGGCTATCGGTTTTAATGCTGGTTTCAAGCTTGGCTGCTTTTTGACCTACTGTTGCAAAACCAAACAATTGGGCCGCACCGCACAGGCTATGTGCTTGTTTGGCGAGCTGTCCCAGATCGTTATTCTCGCCATGTAAAATAAATTGCTGGCGCTCTGTGACTAGACTGTTTTTAAATTCAACAACCAGATCTGTCATATCCACCTTACCCAGTGCCTTATCAACCTGCAGCTCCACCTCTTCATCATGAACAACACAGTACTTTGTCAAAGTGGCAATCAAATGCTGTCTGTTCAGGGGTTTTTGAAGGTAGCCATCAAATCCTAAGCGCTTATAGTGTTCGACTTCGTCAGACATGGCATTGGCGGTTAGGGCAACAATGGGGTTGGTGCAACCCTGGTCACGCAATAATTGATAGGCCTGGAGCCCGTCCATATTGGGCATTTGAATATCCAGTAAGATAAGGTCAGGCAAATGCTCTTTATAGGATGCAAGCGCTTCAAAGCCATCATTAGCGGTAAAAACACTCAGCCCTAACTTGGTGAGTAATCTGCTGATGAGACGACGATTTTCAGGGTGGTCCTCTGCCAATAGGACTTTGCCACTGAACACCTGTTCAAGGGGTAAAATATTATTATCAGGTTTGTTCTGAACAGGCTCAGGCTCAGCAGAAATATTACTAAGAGGCAATATAAAAGTAAAAACGCTGCCCTGACCCATTTTACTTTTTACCGTTATTTCCCCTCCCATCAATACCGCCAGCTGATGAGAAATATACAACCCCAAACCGGAGCCACCGAAACGCCGCTTAATACTGCTATCCCCTTGCGTAAAGCTAGTAAATATCTGCTGTTGTTGACTCTCACTGATACCAATACCACTGTCTTTTAGGGTAAAAACTAGCTTGTTTTCTAGAGTACGAACATGAAGGGAGACATAGCCTTTGAGGGTGAACTTGAGGGCATTAGAACACAGATTAATCAATATTTGCTTAAGACGTAGGCCATCTATATTGACGAAAAAAGGTACAGACAACTCTTCATCTAGAGTAAAATTCAACCCTTTGACATTGGCTTGCAAACTAAACATCGTATTAATATGATTAAGCAACTCATGCAAATCTTGTGGCACTAACTCTAATTTAAACCTATTTTCTTCGATTTGAGTCAAGTCCAGCATATCGTTAATTAGGGCCAATAAATACAGGCTACTGTCATGAATAATGGCCACTTCTTTATAAATTTCTTCAGGCGCAACTTCTCGGCAGATAATGGCTTCGGCTTGACCGATTACGGTGGTGAGCGGGGTACGTATTTCGTGACTCATATTGGCTAAAAACAGAGTTTTTATTTTATTTGCCTCAGATATCTTACTTGACTCCAATGCAATAGATGCGGTTTTTTCAGCGATTTGTCTTTCGACTCTAATCACCGAACGTTTTTGTCGCTGAAGATAATAATTAACCCCCAGAAGTACTGAGCACAGATAAACAAGATACATCCACCACTGCTGCCACCAGACGGTTGCGACATAAATGTTGATGGCTAATTCGTTCTTATACCAGAGGTCTTTTTTAGCGGCTGCTCGTACTTGAAAGGTATAATCGCCGCCCGCTAAATTGGTGTAGGTCGCGCTACTATTATTACCATTTTCTATCCATTCTTGGTCAAATCCATCTAATTTATAGCTATAGTTAATTTGGCGTGCGTTTATTAAGTCCATTGTCGCAAAGTCAAATTTCAGGTTGTTTTGCTGATGTGTTAGCCTGATACCGGTATTTTGTAAAGTGGCAAGGTTGTAATTTTGCTCAGTGCCCAAGACTTCAAAATTTGTCAGGATGATATCTTCAGCTAAGGAAGGTCCTGAAACGTTTTTAGTATCAAAATAATAAATTCCCAATCTAGTAGGTAAATATATGGTGTCATCTTTAATACTGGCGGTCGGAAATAAAAAATACCGAGCGTCTGGTAGTCCATCCCGATGGTCAAAATGTTGTAGGTCGCCATTATTGGGATTAAATTTACTGATGCTAGTCGGCGTAACTAACCATAAAAATCCCTTTGTATCTTCATGGATAAAACGGATCTCTCGGTTGTCAGCGACAGAAAAATACTGATCATAGAGTTCATAAGCGGTTAAATTTTCATTGAGTAAATACAACCCGTGATTGGTTCCTATCCAAAGGCGTTCCTGTGAGTCTTGAAACATGCTCTGGACTTTAGAAGTTCTCCCATCACCTCTATTGTTGGCTTCAGGGATAATGGGCAGCAACGTTTTGGTATCTTTAATCTTATGGGTTATTAAGCCCATATCCGTACCAATCCACAGCCACTTATTTGGAGCCAGATATAATTCAAATGGTGTTAATTTGCTTGATGAGAGAGGGCTTTGTGTATGCATGGGAAGATGTTCAAAACTCCCATCCAAATTATTGACGATAAATATACCATTGTTCGTGGCCAGCCAAATATTGTCCTGTTCATCTTTTTCGATATTATAAATTTTGTTAAATAAAGTCCGCTCATCTGCTCTTGGATATATCTGCTCTCTGAAACCTGCTTTGTCTAATTTAAATACACTAACATTACTGGCATACCAAATGTTTCCCTCAGATGTTTGAGTCATATATTTGACTTCAGGCTGAGTACCACTATCTGACTCTATGTCGAGTCTTGTCAATTCTTGGTTAGCAGGGTGCCATTTTTGAATACCATACTGGGTGGTGGACACTAAAATACTGTCATCATCTGCCAATAGAAGAGCAGGGGCCTTACCAATTTTAGGATTGTTATAAACTTTAAAGGTGACTTTGCTTATTTTATACACCCCTATTCCCTCACAGCTTAACCAAATAGTACTCTGGCGGTCTTGAAACAATGTTTGACTGCAACTATCATCAAAACCTAAATTCACTTTTTTTAAGGTCAAGTCATCCGTCGAAAATGAAAATACGCCCCCGTCACTGCTCAGCCAGTACTCGTTAAAATCTGTTTTAATCATTGAATAGACAACGCCTACACTGAGGTTGTCGGCCACCTTTAAAGGGGTAAAGGTTTGGTTTTTTGGGTCAAATAATATCACCCCATCATTGGTACCTAGAAACAGTGTATTGCTCTCATCGACGCTAATCCGGCGTATCTTGTTAGACTTTGAAGTAAAGTTATCTGCTGCAGGAATAAAATGAGACCATGTACTTGATGATTTTTCAAATAGCTGCAAACCATAACCAGTGCCAACCCACAGATGATTGGCACTGGCTTCGGCAATATCCCAGATACGAAGTACATGTTCATTTATGGCTGAAAATTCATCATATTCGTTAAAGGGAATTGACTTTAAGTCTTGTGATTTAGGATTAAATTTATAGAGTCCGTTGTTACGGGACCCTAACCAAATGTCCCCTTGTTGATCCTCAATTAGGCTTTGCACCCTATTATGCTCTAGCGGGGCATCGGGATTTTTGTTGACTAAAAACTGTGTGAATTGTTGGCTTTGTTGGCTTTGTTGGTCATAGCGAAGTAGGCCGCCGCCCCAGCTGGCAATCAAAAGATTATTATCTTTACCAACAGCAAGGTTACCCGCACTATTATGGCCCAGAGAATTAGGTTTGCTAGGATCATGTTGATAACTGAGCATTTCTTTACCGTCATAACGCATTATGCCGTCATATGCGGTGCCAAACCAAAGAAAACCCTGTTTGTCTTGAACGATCGAAAAAATAACGGACGAGGCAAAGCCATCATTCACATTTAGCAGTTCAAATTTATACTCGGAGGCAGATACCCTGAACATATTTAAGCAAAATATGAGGAGTAGCCAACCACTATATTTAGTGACACATTTTCTCAAAAAATATCCTTACTCACGTACAACAAACTAGCGCGACTTTGAGGTAGTGCCAATAGATAAAAACACATAATACGCCCATAAAATATAAAATATCACATAAACATATTACATAAAATATAACTTAACATTTAAGCTGGCTTAAAATTGATATTTGAGTGTGGGTAACTCGCTCGCACTCGTCAGCTCAGTCTCGTAAGCTTTTATGTCGAAGCGCAATTTTTTGGATAGTAAAATTGAGGCGCTCAAAATTTTTAATTACTTCGCAATATGCGAATAATGTGTAATACAGCACCAGTCAATAATTAAGTCACGAATATCCTTATGCCACGCCAAAGCAACTGACTGAAAGTTAATCGCTCGATTGACTCGCACACTACCTATAGCAAACAATATAGTGCTATATGACAGTTTCTTTAAGGCATAAAAAAAGACGCTTCCGCGTCTTTCTTTTTTTAAAGCTTAAGTCGATTAACGACGAAGGCCTAAACGTTTGATAAGATCTTGATAACGCTGAACGTTTTTGCCTTTAAGGTAATCAAGTAACTTACGACGTTGGCTAACCATGCGAAGTAGTCCACGACGTGAGTGGTGATCTTTCTTATGATCCGCAAAGTGACCTTGTAATTTGTTGATGTTGTGAGTTAATAAAGCAACTTGCACTTCAGGTGAGCCTGTATCGCCTTCTTTAACTGCGTACTCAGCAAGTATGGTTGCCGTTTGTTCTGTAGTTAGTGACATAATTTTCTCCAATAAATAAGAGTTGAAAGATACAACCCGCCAATCACTAATTCAGCGAGTCAAAAAAGAGCGCGTATTATAGCTACGTTAAACATAATAACAAGCCTAACATCACCATTATATAAGTATTGATTACATATACGTTTTTTAAACATACACTACTGAACGTTTAGGTGCGATTTTACCGTCAGGATCAATAAAACCAACACCCAAAAACAATCCACTGTCCTTGCTATATGCCCGTATCAAAGAATCTTCTGGGTAGTCAGTTGTGCCTACAAAATTGACAGGGTTTCCATTTCTAAAAAAACCTTCCGCAATTGGGTCTAGTTCAGCTGAATCAAGGGTTTTCACTGCTGAGTCCATAGGCATTAGCAATTGATCCATGGCTGTAAATGTTTGATCATCTAATACATCTGCTTCGCTATCTATCTCGTCTCTGAGTGCTTGCAAAGACGCCATTGTCAGCATTTTATCCGCCGGGTAATCAGTGACTTGCGTTCTGTGTAGCTTACTTACATAGGCCCCACAGCCTAATACCTGACCAATATCATCAACCAAAGAACGAATGTAAGTACCTTTACTACTATGTACTGTCATATCCACTTCATCCGCTGCAAACCTATCAATGGATAAACTAAAAATAGTAATATCTCGCGCTTCTCTAGGAATATCAATGCCTTGACGGGCATAAAAATATAGCGGTTTACCTTGATGTTTGAGCGCTGAAAACATCGAAGGCACTTGTTTTATGGGCCCTTTAAACTGTTCGCATGCAGCAAATAATTGTGTTTGAGTCACATTAACGGGCAGTGTTTCCACTATTTCACCGTCTGCATCTGAAGTGGTGGTGCGCACTCCAAGCTTAGCGGTGACTTGATACGTTTTATCCGTATCCAATAAAAACTGCGAGAACTTAGTCGCTTCACCTAAGCAAATAGGCAACATGCCTGTCGCTAAAGGGTCTAAGGCTCCGGTATGTCCTGCCTTTGCGGCATTAAACATACGTTTAACTTGTTGCAATGCATGGTTAGACGACAGGCCTAAGCCTTTATTCAGCAGTATGATGCCATTAACGGCACGACCTTTTCGTGTTCTTGCCATAACGACTACTTTTGCTCGTCTGTTGTTTCATCGTCTAAAGAGCGACCTGCCAATTTAGCTCGTGCTTCATCTTTATTTAAGGTGTCACTTACCAAGTTGGCGATACGTATACCTTCAGCCAATGAACCATCGCGAACAAATTTCACAGCAGGAACAGCGCGCATCCGCATACGGCTTGCCAATAATGTGCGGATAAAACCTTTGTTATCTTCAAGAATAGTCAGATAATTTTTGACTTGTTCTTCATCATTTTCAAAAAACGTCATGTAAATTTTAGCATGGGCTAAATCTCGTGATACTTCCACACCCGACACAGTCACCATGCCAAGGCGAGGATCACGATTTTTAAACTCATTCTGTAGAATACTGGCGATTTCTTTGTGAATTTGTTGACCGACTCTGTCGGTTCGTGAAAATTCTCTAGCCATATTAATTTCTCCTGATACCTACTGTATCTTTTCACAAACAAAACGGAGGCCGCAGCCTCCGTTTATTCTTATTATCTAAAAGCGGCTTAAACCTAAACCAAAGTTACAGTTCGCGCTTTACTTCGACAGTTTCAAATACTTCGATTTGGTCACCTACTTTCACATCATTGTAGTTTTTTACGCCAATACCACATTCCACCCCATTACGGACTTCTTGCGCATCGTCTTTAAAACGTCTCAATGACTCAAGCTCACCCTCATAAATGACGATATTGTCGCGTAAGACACGGATAGGACTGCTACGTTTAACAATACCTTCTGTGACCATACAACCAGCGATTGCACCAATTTTAGGTGATTTGAATACATCACGTACTTCAGCTAAACCAATTATCTCTTGTCTAAACTCAGGTGCCAACATACCACTCATGGCCTGTTTCACTTCATCAATCAATTGATAAATAATACTGTAATAACGTAAGTCAATCTCTTCAGTATCGATTACTTTGCGAGCAGAGGCGTCAGCACGCACATTAAAACCAACAACTATTGCGCCAGAAGCTGCAGCTAAACTTGCATCAGTCTCGGTAATACCACCTACACCACTTCCAACAATATTCACTTTTACTTCATCAGTCGACAACTTAGTCAATGATTCAGATATGGCTTGAACAGAACCTTGAACATCAGCTTTAAGTACAACATTTAACTCGCTAACATCACCGGCTTCCATATTGGCGAACATGTTTTCTAGTTTGGCTTTTTGTTGTTTAGCTAATTTTAGTTCACGTTGTTTGGTATGACGTTTAGACGCGACTTCACGAGCTTTACGTTCGTCTTGCACCACTATCGCATTTTCACCCGCAATAGGCACACCTGACAAGCCCAGTATTTCTACCGGTGTTGATGGACCAGCCACTTTTACATCTTTACCATTTTCATCACGCATAGCACGAATACGTCCGTATTCCTCACCACACAACATGATATCACCAGCACGCAGCTCACCTTCTTGAATAAGCACAGATGCAACAGGACCACGGCCTTTATCTAATCGTGATTCAATAACGATACCTTTTGCAGGGCCAGAAGGTACGGCTTTCAAGTCGAGTACTTCGGCTTGTAGGCTAATGGCTTCTAATAGCTCATCCACCCCTTGGCCTGTTTTAGCAGACACGTAAACGAACTGGTGTTCACCGCCCCACTCTTCTGAAATCACTCCAACTTGCGATAATTCAGTTTTTACTCTGTCAAGGTCTGCAGATTCTTTATCTACTTTATTAACGGCTACAATTAATGGTACGCCTGCCGCTTTTGCATGCTGAACCGCTTCTTTTGTTTGTGGCATAACACCATCATCAGCAGCCACCACCAGAATAACAATATCTGTCGCAACTGCACCACGAGCTCGCATAGCGGTAAACGCTGCGTGTCCTGGCGTATCTAAAAAGGCGATACGACCGTTAGACGTTTCAACACTATAAGCACCAATATGTTGGGTAATCCCCCCCGCTTCGCCATCGGCTACCTTCGCGGCGCGAATGTAATCAAGCAGTGACGTTTTACCGTGGTCAACATGGCCCATAATAGTCACAACAGGAGCACGACTCGATTTTTCACCGCCAGAAGCGTCAGCAATCAACTCATCTTCAAGGGCGTTATCATTAACTAGCTCGTATTTATGACCCATTTCTTCCACTACAAGGACTGCGGTTTCTTGGTCAAGAACGTGGTTGATAGTTACCATTTCACCCATTTTCATAAGCGCTTTGATGACTTCGGTCGCTTTAATCGCTAATTTGCTACCGAGTTCACTTACTGTAATGGTTTCGCCCAAACGAACAACACGCTCAACCGGTTGTGCAGGTTTATTAAAAGCATGCTTCAAATCTGAACCCGCATTTTTCTTGGATTTTTTGCGTCTACGGCCGCCAAGTTCAGTTTTGATATCATCGGCATCTTCGGCTTCTTGCGCATAGCGGTTTGAATGCACGTGCACTTCTTCTTTTTCTTGTTTCTTACGACGCTCTTCTTCTTCTTTCCAGCGACGGGAATTTTCTTCAGCCAGCTTTTTAGCTTCTTCTGCTGCGTTTTTCGCATCTAATTCAAGCTTACGTTGAATTTCTTCATCTTGAGCCTTGCGAAGTTTTTCAGCTTCAGAACGATTACGTTCTTGTTCGGCTTTTTCTTCTGGGCTTAAAGCTGACTCTTCAGCAGCACGCGCTTCTTTGGCTTTCTCAGCACGAGCAGTACGTTCTGCATCTGACTTGGCTTTAGCTTCAGCCGCTTTTTGTGCTTTTTCTTGCGCAGCGTTTTTAGCTTTTTCAGCGGCTTGTTGCTCTGCTTCTAGCTTAACTTGCTGTTCTTCGGCTAAACGTTTCGCTTCATCTTCAGCTATTTTAGCTTCTTCAACATCAGAACGTTTCACATAAGTTCGCTTCTTACGCACTTCAACTGTCACCCCTTTAGACTTACCCACACTCAATGTGCTGGTTGTCTTGCGTTGTAACGTCATGCGTTTAGGTGCTTCAGAGCCTGAACCGCCATGTTGTTTGCTTAAGAAATCTAACAATGTGCGTTTTTCGTCTTCTGTTACATCATCACTAGCTACTTTATCAATGCCTGCACTTTTAAATTGCTGAACCAAACGGTCAACGGTCGTACCTATATCAGTGGCAAGTTTTTCTATGGATACTTCTGCCATATGGGAATTCCTCCTGTTGACCTATTCTTCGTTAAACCAAACGATATTACGGGCGGCCATGATTAACTCACCGGCTTTCGTATCGCTTAATTCTTCAATATCTGAAATCTCATCAGTACCTTGTTCTGCAAGGCCTTCAAGATCTGTTATGCCGCGACTTGCTAAAGTATAGGCAACGTGTCTGTCCATACCTTCAAGGTTTAACAGCTCTTCTTTAGGCTCTGCAGCTTCAAGGGTTTCTTCTGTAGCCAATGCGCGAGTCGTTAAGGTTGCACGAGCACGATTACGTAACTCTTCAACCATCTCTTCTTCTAAACCCTCGATATCGAGCAGTTCATTGATAGGCACATAAGCTATTTCTTCAAGCGTCGTGAAGCCTTCATCCACCAAAATAGAAGCAAAGTCTTCGTCTATATCTAAACCAGCGGTAAAAACGGTTAAGACCTTAGCGTTTTCTTCTTCATGTTTCGCATTGAGGTTTTCTACTGTCATTACGTTTAGTTCCCAGCCTGTTAGTTGGCTGGCTAATCTGACATTTTGACCACTTCGTCCAATGGCTTGTGCTAAGTTGTCTGCTTCTACAGCTACATCCATTGAATGTTTGTCTTCATCTAAAACAATAGAAGCGACTTCTGCTGGTGCCATGGCATTGATAACAAATTGTGCTGGGTTATCATCCCAAAGTACGATGTCTACCCGCTCACCACTGAGTTCTCCTGACACGGCCTGGACACGAGAACCACGCATTCCAACACATGCACCGACTGGATCTAAACGTTTATCGTTCGTTTTAACAGCAATTTTAGCTCTAGAGCCTGGATCACGTGCCGCAGCCTTAATTTCTAATGTTTCTTCAGCAATTTCTGGCACTTCAATGCGGAACAACTCAACCAACATATCCGGATGAGTACGACTAATAAATAATTGCGCGCCACGAGCCTCAGGGCGAATAACATAAAGTAAACCACGCACTCTATCACCAGGGCGAAATGTTTCACGAGGTAGCATATCGTCACGGTAAATTACGCCTTCAGCATTATTACCTAAATCAATAATCACGTTGTCACGATTGACTTTCTTAACTGTACCTGTGACTAATTCGCCAACTCGGTCTTCATATTCTGCGATGACCTGGTCACGTTCTGCCTCACGGACTTTTTGAACGATAACTTGTTTAGCTGTTTGTGTGGTGATCCGGTCAAACGCGATAGACTCGATTTGATCTTCAACATATTCACCCAACTGCTTGTCTGGTTCGTCCATTTGAGCGGCAGATATTGACATCTCAGCCATAGGATTTTCTTGTTCGTGATCATCTGCAACCACTAGCCAACGGCGAAAAGTATCAAACCCTCCAGTTTCGCGATCAATACTAACGCGCACTTCGATCTCGCCTTCACTCTTCTTTTTGGTGGCGCTAGCAATAGCAAACTCTAATGCCTCGAAGATTTTTTCTCTTGGAACCTGTTTTTCGTTTGAAACGGCTTCAGCCACTAACAGAATTTCTTTATTCATTGTTGCCTCACTGATTACTCTCTTACCACAGCCCTTGTCAGATCACCATCTTAATCGAAAGATGGGACTAGATTACCTTTTTCAATATTCGCAATAGCCAAAACATGGGTTTGGTTATCAATTTCTAATGTTAGATTGCCTGTTTCGCAAGCCAACACTTTTCCTTTAAAATTACGTCTGTCACCCATAGGTATTCTTAATTTAAGTGACACCACTTCACCTAAGCATTCAAGGTAGTGTGATTCTTTAAATAAGGGCCTATCCATACCAGGTGATGACACCTCTAAGTTGTACTCTACGCTAATAGGATCTTCTACATCCAGCACTGCACTGGCTTGACGACTTACCTCTGCACAGTGTTCAACACTAATACCATCAGGATGATCAATAAAAACACGCAAGGTAGAATGTTTACCCGCGCGTAAGAATTCAACACCAACCATCTCAAAGCCTAATGCTTCAACAGGTGCTGTTAACATGTCTGTTAGCTTTTGTTCGAGTTGCGACAAAGCTTTGCTCCAAAAACAAAAAAAGGGCCAAATGCCCAGAAAGAAAATCGAAATTTAAAAGACAAAAAACCCCGTACAAGCGGGGTTATCTGATTCTGGACCCTAGTCCACTATTTTACTAAAACTTGGTATAAAACCCAATTTTAAAAGTGGTTGTGGAAGTGCGATACCCGTTAAATAAACAATGGTATGCAAACATCCCACACTATGAAACGTTACTATCATCCTAAGACGAGGGAGTTCGTTCCTCAAGTGGCGAGCATTCTACCGAGGACAAAGGTGACTTGCAAGGCTCTGTAGAACTGAATGTCTAAAAAAATACAACTTACGAATTTATTTGCTTGATAATGTTTGCTTTACCAACCAAGAGTTAGAAATTCAGATAGACGTGTAAGCTATATGTAACTCAATAATTTGATTGTAGACGGTGTATTCAAATGCATGTTGCATTTACCAAAAGCGTAGGACTACTTTATCTCAAATTTCATGACTGATATTACTGATATTACTGATATTAAAGGTATTACAGGTATTACAGGTATTACAGGTATTACAGGATATAAAACTGAATAAACCTGCATGTTCCACAATTGATTGGACAGCTCATACATCTGTTTGTTGACATTTTCAAACAATTTAAGTACTAAATTCACTGCAAAAAAAACGGACCAACAATTAATTATTGGTCCGTTTAAAATATGGTTGCGGGAGCAGGATTTGAACCTACGACCTTCGGGTTATGAGCCCGACGAGCTACCAGACTGCTCCATCCCGCGCTTGAAATCTTTTTTGAGTAGGAAGTGTTTTCATTCCGCTACTCAAGTGCGGCGTATTATACATAGCCAACATTAGCACGCAAGCAGATAATACAGATAAACCTTAATAATATGTTCAACCGCTTAAACTACATACGATATGTCGAATTAAGCAACGTCTTTAAAATTGACTTGTATATTTGACTTGTATATTTGACATTAATTTATTTTATTTGTCTTATTCTCAATACAAAGGGATGCATACTTGATTATGTTAAAAACATCTCCATCTTTTCAGCCAATTTAAAATCTAATTCACTTATTCCACCTACATCATGAGTGGTAAGTTGCACATCAACCTTATTGTAAATATTACACCACTCAGGATGATGGTTGAGTTTTTCAGCCCATATAGCTATTTGTGACATCCACCCAAACGCTCGGATAAAACTTTTAAACTTGAAGGTTTTTATCAACTTCCCTTCAACCACTTGCCACTGTTGTTGAACGTCTAATGCTTGGTTTATATTTTTCAGCTGAATGTGAATTTGTGCTTGGGAATATTTTTCCATGGTCGTTTTCTCATCATGATATTTGCAGTAAAGAGTTCACTAATAATGTGCCATTATCCTATTGAATAAAAGTTTGTAGCATCTAAGGATATTCTAACAGCTGGAAAAAGTAGTTTACAAAAAAATCCCCGGTCATAGCCGGGGATTTTGTGTGTGAACCTTAGTTATTAATTAAAATTCAATCGCCAAGCGGGCATAGACTTGTCTGCCACGAGGGTCATGTACTTTAGAATCAAAACCACCATTGGTATAAACTTGAGGTGGATCTTGATCTGTAAGATTCACACCACCAAAGGTTAAAATATAAGCAGAATCAGTTTCAAACAAGCCACCCAAATCAATATTTAATTGAGCGTCCCATGTGAGATGACTCTCAATTTCTCTGAGGTCATTTTGATCGTCTGTATAGCTGTCAATATGACGAGCAAAAATATTAGCTGAGTAGTTCTCATGTGTCCAGTTCAAGCCGAAATTAGCTTTTAGTTCTGGGGTAGAGGTACCAATATTATTGTAATTACGTGAGCCCACACCATCTATTTGACCTGCTTGGGGATCAACTAAATCATAAGCAAGGATATAGGTAGCACTTATGTTAGGAGTAAAGGTTCCTATGTCAGTATCTATTTTGTAGTTAGCAACAAGATCCAAACCAGAGGTTTCAAGTGAATTCGCATTCACATAAGTCGTATTGATACGAATGATAGGGCCATTCAATGGATCGCCTACCCTGACAACTCTGTCTGGATTTTGTGGCTCCGCATTAAGTATCGCCTGAAAACTCTCTTGAGTAATTAAATTGGTGAAATCAAAGCTCCAATAGTCTACTTCAATCGATAGGTCATCAACTGGCTCAAATGAAAAGCCAACGTTAAAAGCAGTAGACTCCTCAGGTACTAAGTCTTCATTACCGCTTGATCTCACTGCAGCAAAAAAGGTCCCCCCAGTAATAGGATCACTCACCTGATTAAGACCTGTTCCGCCACCGTCTCTTTGAAAAATAGAAGGGGCTCTAAATGAAGTTGATATTGAGGCACGAAGTGAAAAATCATCGGTTGCACGCCAAGAAATCGCTAACTTAGGATCAATAGTGTCACCAATTGTGCCGCCGTAATCTTCATATCTCAAGGCTATTTGAATATCAATATCATCAGAAACTGGCAGAGCTAGTTCACCAAAAACAGCAACAACATCCTGCTCGCCACCTATATCGGGGTTACCAATAACGAAAGCGAATTTATCTTGGTTAGACTGAGAATCGTGGTCTTGAAACAAATCCTGATAACGATACTGCACACCAACAGCGATACCGGCTACACCACCATCCATCTCAAATAATTCAGTTGAGAGAAACGCTTCTGCCACTTCTAGGTTTGACTCAGAATCAATGGATTGCCTGCCAGTAAAAGAATCGATTACATTCTGTGAATTGGGTGATGAAGTAAACTGAGTAGCGAAGGGATTAAAGTATTCACATCTACCTTCTCCAGCGACACCCGCTATAGGATCACAGCCTTGTCCACCAAAACCTCGAAGGGCATTTTGAAACTCTTGTGCTAAGGTGTCATTGCCTGTGAATAAAAAATCATTTCGAGCGGCCGTATAACTGACTTCCCAAAAACCATCTTCCAGTTCACCTTGCACCATGGTCATGAATCTAAAGGTATCAGACTCTGTATTAGCTGGGTCGCCAGGTAAAGCGTTACCATTAGCATCATTACCAACCTCACGACCAAAGTAAGAGACATCTTGACCAAACACATTATTTGGGTGACTAGCTGGAACAGTCGGGAATGTTAAGATAGGAAAACTCGGTGAACCGCCGCGCTGAGCCCTGTTTCTCGCACTGGTAATTTCCGTTGTCCATTCAACATTCTCTGTTAATTGCTTGGTGGCCTTCACATAAGTTGTTACACGAGTCTCATCTGGCACAAAAGAAAAACCATTACCAAAGTCAAAACGACAAAGTCCGACATCTAAGCCAGGCACTGTACCTGGAGGCGCAAGTAAAGTTGGCAGCCCTCCATACTCTGCACAACCGGTGGGGTCAATGAAAGGAGTTGCACCAATAAAGTATGAACCCGGGTTGCCTAATGAACTGGCATCGTCTTGAGGGCGACTTATACGACGGTCTCGCGTAAACAGAGGGGAGCGATTGGTATAACTGATAGCGGCCAAAATGCTGCTATCGTCTCCGACTGCGCCCCATAAACCTTGTATGTTATATTCTTTATTGTCACCATGAGCACCGTCTTGATAATCAAGAGAAACCTGCGCGCCTTCATAATCGGTTTTGGTAATAAAATTGACAACACCTGCGACTGCATCAGAACCATATAAAGCAGAAGCTCCATCTTTCACCACTTCCATTCGATCAATGGCAATCATTGGCACTAATGAACTTGTGTCTACGAAATTCACTCCGCCGTTGTTATTCTGGGCGTTCACCACCTGACGTTTGTTGTTTAAAAGAATTAAGGTAGAGGCCACGCCTAAACCACGCAGGTTGATGTTAGAAGTACCGGCTGTAGCATTTTGGGTAAATGCATCAGGGGTGTTTTCAGCTCCAGTATTAATGGTCAGTGTTTGGGTAATATCTGCAATACTTTTTGCCCCAATGGAGTCTATGTCTCCAGCATCCAAGACAGCTAATGGTGACGGTGATTCAAAATTCTCACTGCGCCTGACAAAACTGCCCGTTACCATGATCAATTCGACTTCTTGATCTTTTTCTGCACTTTCTTCTTGGGCAATTGCGATATTGCCAAAAGGTATAAGCTGAGCAGAAATTGCTACTGCCAATGCTGTTAATTTAGTTTTCATTTTCATAATGTGTTCCCAATAGGTGAGCTATTAGTTATTAGATATTAAGTATCTATTCCAAATAGTAGTAATTGCAGGACAACCTAGTTACAAGACCATCAAACTATTTAATTCTAATAATATTATTGTTTGCGTAGTACCTGATAAACAGAATCATAGATACTGAATACGATAGTAGGTGGGAGGGGGCCATATGTAAATAGATTGTTAGTTATATGTAAACATTAACCAATAGTATGGTCAGACCAGCCAGACTCAAGAAGCGAGAACTAGCTGCCAGTTTATTGTCTTAGTGATTATGCTATGAAGCACCCACTAATAAAGTGAGAAAAACGCCTTTCATAGCAGGTTTATCACGCCCCTCTATTTGCGCAGTCGTTTCAAAATAAAACAATTTACCCGATGCCTTTTGTTCTACTTTAATTAATGTTGATATAAACCTTATTTTATCATTGACTCGCACCGGTTCAATAAATCTGATTTTATCTACACCGTAATTTAATAACGACTGATAAACTGGGTCGGGCTCAATAGATTGATACAGAGAGTTGGGCATCAAAGTGACAGTTAAATACCCATGGGCGATGGTGGTATGAAATGGGCTCTCTTTTTCACAGCGCTGCGGATCAACATGTATCCATTGATGGTCATTAGTGGCCTTGGCAAACATATCTATGTCAGCTTGTGTAATACTTATCCAGTCACCAACGGGCAGTTGCTCTCCCGCTGTTAAGGCTAATAGTTTTTTAGTCATATTACTGTCTCCTGTGTATATTGATTTACAGTCTAACAATCTTCTATATATCAATGTAATGAATATTAACTATAGCCAAACATTGATTTAACTAATAAATAACGTATCCTGTCTGCAGATTTGTTTTAAGGGTATGTTTATGAATTTACACCGTATTGACTTGAATTTATTTGCTGTTTTTGATGCTATTTACACAGCTGGCAGCTTAACGAAAGCGGCTGATGTGTTATGCATTACTCAACCAGCGGTGAGTAACTCCCTAGCCCGTTTGCGAGAAATGCTGAACGATCCTTTGTTTGTGCGAACTGGGCACAGTATGACACCTACACCGGTGGCACAAAATATTATTGGCCCTGCTCGAGAAGCGCTTGGTTTATTGAGAAGAAGTGTGCAAGAAAGTCATATTTTCGATCCACTGAAAGCGGAGAAAACATTTAATTTTGCCTGCAGAGATTTACTTGAAGTCAGCTTCATACCCCGTCTTCTTGGCCAATTACAAACAAACGCACCTAAAATATCTTTAACCAATTACGAAATTGAGCGTAAAAACATCGTATCGGCCATGGCCAGTGGCAACCTTGATTTTTACGCTGATGCCTCATCTTTTAGTGATCAACATTTATGTAAACTAAAGATTGCTGAAGACAGATTTGTAGTCTTAGCACGTAAAAATCATCCCGCATTATCTCAAGGTATGAGCATGGAGGCATTTTTAGAGCTCGGTCATATTAACGTTTCCCATAGAAAAACGGGGGCAGGACCGATAGACGTAGCATTAGATAAAGAAGGTAAAAAGCGCAGGGTTGTTATGCGTAGTCAGCATTTTTTAACCATCCCCTCAACCTTAGTTAAAACTGATTTGATTGCTTGTTTACCTTATCACCTAGCCAAACACTATGATTTGTCTATGTACGAGTTACCGTTTGAATTACCACCACTTGAATACTTTTTATACTGGCATGTGAGCGCTGACTTAGACGATGCACACATTTGGATGCGAGATCAAATTGCGAAGGTTGCACAGGCGTTTCATCCTGAATAGTCGATAGTCAACATCCTGTTAACTCTTGGAAACAGGATGTACCTGAAAAGTCTACACTCGAAACAAGCATGAACAAACATGCTTTTTAAGTGCTTTTTTACGCGCATAGCCCCATAGGGAGTTTTAAAATTTAAAATTAAGTATCATTGACATGAGGCTTGGAGTTTCATGTCACTCGAGTTGAAATATTATAAAAAACACAGACACTTAAATTATCATATGGCGAATGCTTCAGACCTATTATTTTTAATTTCAAAATAATACATAAACTTCTGCACAGGCCCTAACCCAAGTGAAATTAGATATACCTGAGGGAAATCACCTAACTTGTAGGTATTAATCAAACAATAAAATAAACGGATAAATGAATGAATGAAGCTACCAACACATATGGCAATATAGACACGCGTCTTTATTGGGTTGAGTAGCAATAACGATTGTGCATAAAATTATGCTACTAAAACGTACAAAATAAACAAACATAGCTTGTTCTCAATGCTTTAACTAATTGACTTCAAATCTCGTGCGTCAAGGCCGCCACTAAACATTCGCGAATTCCATATCCCCTTAAGCCTTTAAAAACAGGTGATAGCACACCCAACTAACGTACAATGGCTGCAGTTTTAATTTGGATCCAAATATTTTGTCCCAAAGCCAATGCTAGTTTTTGTAAGGACTTTTGGGTCAGACGAGCCAGTAAATAACTTTTTCCAACTTTTAGCCTTACCAACGCCATTGCTGGGTTTTGATCATTGATTATGTCTACTATTTCTCCTGATAACACATTAAGAATACTGCTATCAGAATGCGGTGATAATGTCAGGCTAACATCACTGGCCAACACACGTATTCTTTGTGTGGTGTTGTGTTTATTTTCAACATAAGGCAGCCAAAGTTCTCCCCCTTCAAAAACGATCCGCATTAAGTGCCATTGTTCGTCTGTTTCCACCACTTTACAGTCCAGAATAGCGCCAACTTCGTTGCTTACGCTTAAGGGTAAATCGACTCTAGAAAAAAGTTCAGTTAACCCGCCTTGGGCTATCACTTTTCCTTGTTGCATAACCACTGCATGATCAGCCAACCTGACTATTTCATCAACTGCGTGGCTTACATATAAAATGGGGATATTAAAACTGCTCCGCAGGCGTTCTAGGTAAGGCAATATCTCATGTTTACGGGCGTTATCTAGCGAGGCTAACGGCTCATCCATCAGTAATAATCTGGGTTGGCTCAATAATGCTCTGGCAATCGCCACACGTTGCCTTTCGCCACCAGATAATTGCTGAGGAAATTGTTCCAATATGCCCTCAATCCCCATCACGCTGATAACTTGTTCTAATAATCCGGAGTAAGCGGTTTGATGATTACGTTTAATGGCATAGCGAAGATTTCCCATAGCAGTTAAGTGTTCAAATAAACTGGCTTCTTGAAACACATACCCAAGGCTTCGTTTATGAGTGGGAACAAATACAGAAGCATTTTGCCAAAGTTCACCATTCACGTTTAAACAGCCAGAAGCGGTTTTCTCCAGACCCGCAATACAACGCAATAAAGATGTTTTCCCCGAACCAGATTCACCAAAAATAGCAGTGACACCCTGCCCTGGAATAGTAAGATCAATATCGAATGTAAACGTCTCTGTTGCAGATTGTTTAACACTAAATTGAAATCTAGCCTTAATACCCTGTGCCGATTCAATGGATGTATCTAGCGTTTCGATTTTATCGGCCATAGGTCAAGCCTACTGCTTTGCGTTTACGCTGAAAGGTATATAACGTTAACAATACTAAAAATGAAAATATGACCATTACGCCAGACAAAACATGTGCTTGAGCATATTCTAATGCTTCTACATGATCATAAATTTGCACAGATACCACACGGGTTTCGCTTGGAATACTGCCTCCAATCATCAATACAATACCAAACTCACCTACCGTATGGGCAAAGCCTAGAATAGAGGCCGTCATAAAGCCCGGCTTTGCCAGTGGTAACACCACACTAAAAAAACAATCTATCGGCCCTGCACCGAGCGTTGCCGCAGCTTCTAAAGGCCGATTACCAATAGCTTCAATCGCATTTTGAATAGGCTGTACAACAAAAGGCAAAGAATAAACCATCGACGCCACCACTAATCCCCAAAAAGTAAAAGGCAATGTGCCTAATCCAAGAGCTTGAGTGATCTGTCCTATGGCCCCATTTGGTCCCATAGCTAGTAGTAAATAGAAACCAAGGACTGTCGGCGGAAGCACTAAGGGTAATGCCACTATCGCGCTTATGGAACCTTTAAACCAGGATTGGGTTCTGGCTAACCACCACGCTAGCGGAGTCGCAAAAATAAGCAGTAAAATAGTGACAGTACTAGCAAGGCGTAATGTCAGCCAAATAGTCGCCATATCTGCATCTGACAGACTCATCACTCCTGCCCCCCATTTGAAGTCAAATATCCATATTCAGCGATAATAGTTTGCGCCTTTTCAGTGTGGATAAAATCTAAAAATGTTTTCGCCCCTTGACTTTTTTCAGCCCGCTTGAGTAACACAACATCTTGCTTAATGGGCTGATGCATATTGTCAGGTACTAACCAATAAAAACCTTCTGTCATATTATTCCTGCCTAACAATTGCGACAAAGCGACAAAACCTAAGTCTGCGTTACCTGAATGAACAAACTGATAAGTTTGCGCAATATTCTCGCCTCTCACCCACTTAGTTTGAGTGTCATCGGTTAACTCTAAATAGTTAAGCACTTGTAAACTAGCAGCACCATAAGGTGCTAGTTTTGGATTGGCGATCGCCAGCTTATTAAACGCACCGCCCTTCAATTTCATTTCTATTTTGTTAGCAAAATCATGGCGTACGGTCCACAACACTAAGCGACCAATTGCATAAGTAAAACGGCTTTCAGCAACCACTAGTCCTTCTTGTTGCAAAACATCTGGCTTAGTCTGATCAGCAGAGAAAAACAATTCATAAGGCGCACCCTGTTTGATTTGTGCATAAAATTTCCCTGAAGATCCAAAAGACATAGCTATTTGATAGTCATAATCTTTTTCAAATTCTGTTACCAAACTTTGCATGGGTTTGCTGAAATTTGCAGCCACTGCTATTTGTACCGGTTTAGCCTCAGCACATAAAGTGAATCCCCATAAAAAAAATATTCTAAACCATGTTTTTACATTCATACTGTTTGACTTATACACTCATGAAAAAGCTAGATTATTGATCTTTATCACCTTATCACAGGACTATTATTTGTGATCATTTTTCAATTGTGTTTTACATATAATGAAGATTCTCTCACTCATTATTCAATCTGACCCTAAGACCATCCTCACAAACATATATTCATCTTCTAAGTGAACAGATATCCTTACCAAATAGATTATTAACAAGGTGTTGAAGTCAGTCAAAGTGGTTTGAACTAAAGGATCATTGTTCATGATGATAAAACTAACATTAAAAAGATGATGGACATAAATGCAACGCATTTAGCAAAAATCAACTACTAGCGTTAACCAAGAAAGTCTTGAAAAACCATCGGATTCTGACAGTTCTAACTATTTGCTTAGTATGCAATTTACATGATGTTCGAGTAATTTAGCCCAATTTTTATCGTAGCCGTGCACATCTAAAGTGGGCTGCTGGTTATCTGCAACTAGTGTTTTGTGTTCATTCGCCCAAGTAAATATACCGCCATATACATTCCACACATTGGAAAACCCATAGGACAAGAGTTTTCCCGCTATATTTTCACTGCGCACACCAATGGAACAATATACGGCTATTTTTGTAACTTTTGATATATCAGCTACTCTGCTTAAAGAAAAGTCTAGGTGCCCTACCCATATGGCATTAGATAAATGGCTAATTTCAAACTCAGCGAGTTCTCGACTATCAAGTATTATCCAATCGGTTCTACTGTTAATCGAATCCGCCAATTGATCTGTGCTGATAACAGGAACGGTGCCCTTCAACATTTTTTTTAGAGCGTCTTCGATTTTTAAGATTAATTGAGGATAGGGTTGTGCCATATCTACAATTCAAAATTTTTGGATTTGTCGTAAGCTGCAGTGCCCCACAATGGAACAGTCGAGAGACTATGCTTAAAACTACCTGAGGTTTCTTTAGTGGAATATGACACATACATCAATGTTTGGCTTTGAGCATCAAAAACACGCCGAATTTTCATACTTTTAAAAAATATACTTTTTGATTTTTTGAATACCACCTCACCCGACTTGGACTTATCAATAGCCTTGATCATCCCAGCGGTAATTTCACCGGTTTGTCTGCAAGCTATTGAGCTATCAGAAGGGTCGGACAAACTGAGATCCGCTTCAATACTGGCAACATGACAAGTCACCCCGGTGACAATAGGGTCAATCAAAGTATTTAATTTAATATCCTGCGTGGTAAAGGCTCCAAGTGAAATATCACCTACTTCATTTTTATCACAGGCGACGAGTAATAAAGACAAGCCCAAACCTACATATAAATTTTTCATTGATTCATCCTGTTAATTGCGTTCTTGCAGAAAATTAATATTTATTTTCACTATTTTTGAACTTTTCATCCTAATTTGACGACTTAGTAATGGCAGCCTAGTGAACTGCTAACTCCCTGGGCCGTTTAGTATGAAGATCATGCTAGCGGCTTTTTACTCTCAGTCAAAGCCTTCAAATAGCATACCAGTAACAAAAGAACATACTCGCGCTCATAAAAACCACAAACAGTCTCACTTTATTGGTTAAAATGCTGTATATTCCGCCCTCGTTTTTGCCCTTGCTCAGGATCAGTATGAAATTTTCAAATTTAGGTTTAGCCAACGAAATCCAACAGGCCCTCGAAGTCTGTGGTTATTCTGAAATGACGCCTGTGCAAGAACAAGCAATAGTCCCTGCTCGCAGAGGCAAAGACTTATTGGTTAATGCCCAAACAGGCACCGGCAAAACGGCAGCCTTTGCATTGCCTATTTTGCAGCAAATGTTAGATAAGCCCAAAGATACCGTATCTGGCAGCCCCCGCGCATTAATTTTAACCCCAACCAGAGAATTAGCTGAACAACTTGCCAACACTATTGGTGCCTATGCGCAATTTTTACCTTTAAAGGTAACTGCACTTTATGGTGGCGTTAAAATGGGTGGGCAGACAAGTAAACTTAAAGGCGGTGTCGATATTCTGATTTCAACACCAGGGCGTTTAATCGAACATTTAGAACTCAGTAACGTCAATTTAGCCAACGCTGAGTTTGTGGTACTCGACGAAGCAGACCGTATGTTAGATATGGGTTTTGTTGCTGATGTACAAAACATATTGAAGTTCACCGCTAAAAAACGCCAAACGTTATTATTTTCTGCCACTTCTTCTCCCGCAGTGAATGAGTTATCCCACAAACTACTGAACAATCATCAGGTGCTAAGAATTACCAAAATTAATGCCACTGCTGAAACCGTATCTCATGTTATGTATCCTGTAGAAGAAACACGAAAAATTGATTTATTCAAAGCCTTATTAAAAGAGCAAAACTGGTTTCAGGTGTTGGTTTTTACCAGTACTAAGCAACAAGCAGATGAACTCATGGCTGCATTAAAACGCAGTAAAATTGACGCTGCAGTGTGCCATGCAGACAAAAGCCAAGGAGCACGTCGCCGCGCTATTGCCGATTTTAAGTCCGCTAAATTACAAGTATTAATAGCGACTGAAGTCGCCGCAAGAGGGTTAGACATTCAAGGCTTGGATTATGTGGTCAATTACAATCTTCCTTATCTACCTGAAGATTATGTGCATCGTATCGGCAGAACTGGCCGTGCAGGAAAAGAAGGGTATGCCATATCGTTCGTGAGTCGTGAAGAAGAAAACACCGTTGCCCGCATAGAAAAACTGATTGGTAGCAAGATTAAACGTATTGTTAAAGCAGGGTTTGAAGTCAGTAACCGTATTAGTTTGTTGAAAAGCGTGGCAAAAAACACCAGAAATAGCCGCAGTAATAAGGCCAGTGAAACACAAATAAGTCATGACAAGACTTCACCGTATCAAGCTAAAAAATCAAAAGGTAGAGTGTCTAAGCCTAACAAAGGTAAAAAGTAAAACTCAGCTTCTTGGCACACCGCTTTATTTTTTATGAGATAAAGCGGTGATAGTAAAATTGCTTAAGACTCATTATCAAGTGACTTTATCAAGGGACTCCAAGCTGAACTCACTTAGCTAACACTCCCCTTAAGCTTTTCCTAAATGAAACCCTGAAAGGTCAGGGTCGTTAATGTTTATATGTCTAATTTTGCACTTTTAATCTGCTAAATATCAGCTAGATCACTCTCCCAATAAAAAATGCTTAATCGAATCCTTGTAGTTGCGACTCACTTTTATCTTTTCAAACTCGCCCAGTAGTAAGAAAAACTCCCCTTTGGTATGGGGAATAACCTTATCAATAAAGTTCAAATTGACAATCGTGGAGCGATGTACCCGCTTAAAAATATTTTCATCCAATTCAGCTAATAGCTCTTTCAATGTACTGCGCTTAATATGTGTTTCTCCTTGAGAATGTAAACACACATAATCTCCTGCAGCATCAACCCATTCAATATCCGATTGTTTTAAGATAGTGATTTCATCTCTATCTTTAATCACTATTTTTTTATCAACAAGGGCACTTGGAGACAAATCAAGCTGACTAATATTAAGAGATGATTTGAGATTATTTCTTTGATTAATACTATCAATAGCCCCCAAGATAGGTGGTTTGTTATCTTGAGCATCAACGCCTTCTAAACGTTCTTGTGCTCTTTGAACCGCACGCAAAATTCGCTCATCGTCAATGGGTTTTAAAATATAATCGACTGCGTGAACATCGAAAGCATCCAGTGCATATTGCTCATAGGCCGTGGTAAAAACAATAAGCGGTAAAATATCACTTTGTAAACCTTTAACCACGTCAAAGCCATCTAAACCTGGCATTTGAATATCTAGAAAAATCAAATCGGGCGCTAGGTCTAAGGTGGCAGCTATGGCTTCGCGGCCATTTTTGCATTCACCTACAATATCAATATTAGCTATTTTATTTAATTTAGCGCGGAGCAGTTTTAGCGCCAATGGTTCATCATCAACTATCAACGTTTTTAATTTTATCATGCTTTATACTCGTTTTCTGACAGCCGGTCTTGATTGCCCATTGGATAGCCATTCCCACTGCTGCTGTATTCACAGGGAAGCTCTATGGTGGTTCTTAATCCCCCTAATGGTATTAGGTCAATATTCACCGAAAAGTCGTTATCATAAAGTGCTTTAAGCCGTTCATTGGTGTTACGTAAACCCACCCCCCTGCCCTTAGAGCTTTCCATTTTACTTTTACCTATTTTACTGCCACTCCCCGTGTCACTTAGCTGCATAATAAGACGATGTTGTTGTACTTTAGCCAGAATTGAAATAGTACCACCTAACTCATTTTGGGCAATTGCATGTTTCATGGAATTTTCAATAATTGGCTGCAGTAAAAGACTGGGTACCAGAGCTAATCTAGCCTGCTCATCAATCTGAAAGTCTAAAATTAATCTATCACCGAATCGTGTCTTTTCAATTTCCAGATATAAATTAAGTGCCTTTATTTCATTTTCCAGTGAAAGTTTAGTGTCTGGATTATTATCCAAAGAGTGACGTAAAAACCGGCTCAATTGTACCGTCATGCTTTGTGCTTTTTGTGATTCATTCACCTCAACTAGCGAACTAATAGCATTTAGAGTGTTACATAGAAAATGCGGATTTAACTGATAACGTAGCATTTTTATTTGAGCATCTCTGGCAATAGTTTGAGCATGCATACGCTTCATTTGCTCTTCACGGGCTTCTGCTTCTGCTTTTAGCATTATTCTGTGTTCGGTTTGTAACAGGTCGTTATATCGCATACCATGGAATAAACCTGTCCAACATAAAAATATAAATATACTAGCGAAGTGCCAACCACCGAATTCACTCCATTCAGAACTGATCTCAGTTAAACGTATAAAGGCTTCAATTCTAAATAGCGTCCAAATCAGCGATACCACCAACACCATCATAAATCCCACAGCGGCGCGATAAATAAAAGGTTTATGCCATATACGCATAAAGCATACATATAAAAACAAGGTAAGGATCAACCCTAGTATTGCCTGGAGAATAATATGTACAATATGACTCGAGTCATAAGGTCCATACCATAGCGTCAGAGAAAAAAAGCTGATGGTACTGACAAATGCCCAAAATCCTAATTGCAACAAACCAAATTGATAGACGCTATAACGGCCAATCTTAGTGGGAGGATGTTCAAAAATTGATGTCAACATGGCCGTCCTATTAAACCAACAACGTTAGCATTAGCTTCAAATTTCAGTTTACACACAGTATAGGTTGCTCGCCAGCAATTCAGTCCGTATTATCGCTAGCAGTGACCGCTCTATCGCAATTTAATTTATTTTTAAGAGCAATAGTCTAGCTTGACAAGCTTAGTGTGAATAGTATTTTCCAATAAACTAATTTATAGGCAATAAGAATGACAAAAAACCAGCCTCAACCCATTTTCTACGTGTTTTATGTATCTCTCATAGTGGCATTGGGAGGATTCCTCATGGGCTTTGACGCATCTGTTATTTCAGGTGTGGTCAAATTTATCGAACCAGAATTTAGCTTAACGAAAATTCAATTAGGCTGGGCCGTAGCTTCACTATCGCTCACCGCAACTTTTGCTATGATTACAGCCGGGCCGCTAAGTGACCGATTTGGTAGAAAAGTTATATTAAAAATAGCCGCGGCTTTGTTTTTTGTATCGGCCATTGCTTCAGCATTTGCCCCCAGCTTTTTAATGCTGGTGATGGCTAGAATGCTCGGAGGCTTAGGAGTAGGTGCCGCTCTGATTATTGCCCCCATGTATATAGCAGAAATTGGCCCAGCTAAATATCGTGGCCGCATGGTGTCCCTTAACCAGCTAAATATTGTGTTGGGCATATCAGTGGCATTTTTTACTAATTACTTGATATTGCAAGCGGCTAATTCTGATGCAGATTGGGTGCAAACCTTAGGTGTTGCCCAATGGAATTGGCGCTGGATGTTAGGCATTGAGGCAATCCCGGCGCTGGTGTATTTCATTTGCTTATCCATAGTGCCAGAAAGCCCCCGCTGGTTAATGATGAAAGGCCGAGCCCAAGAAGCAACGGTCATTTTAAAGCGGGCCTTAGGTGAACAAAACGCAGCACAAGAAATTCAGCAAATCAACAAGAGCATTAGCCTTGAACACAACCAAGCAAAAGGGGCCTTTATGGACTTACTAAAACCCTCGATGCGTCTAGTGATGATTGTGGGTATTTCCATTGCCATATTGCAACAAATCACTGGTATTAACGCTGTGTTTTTCTATGCACCGATGATTTTTGAACAAACTGGTTTAGGTACCGACGCGTCATTTTTACAAGCTATATTAGTTGGTATCACTAATGTGGTATTTACCTTAATTGCTATCGCACTCATTGATAAAATAGGGCGTAAATCTTTACTAATAGCCGGTGTCTCGGGGATCATTGTATGTATGTTTAGTTTGGCCTATCAGTTCAATGCCGCCACTTATACGTTAACCGCTCAAGCCCTTAACAGCTTATCAACAGAAATAGACATACAAGCGTTACAGCCCATACTTGGCGCAACGTTTAACAGTGACTTAGCATTTAAGTCGGCGATAACAGACCTGTTAGGTGCCACCCAAGCAGGGCAATTTGAATCGACATTGGTATCAGCAGCTATTCAAATGAATGGCACGATGATCCTAGTGAGTATATTGGGTTTTGTAGCCTGTTTTGCTGTGTCTTTGGGCCCGGTCATGTGGGTACTGTTTTCAGAACTGTTCCCCAACCGAATTCGCGGTATCGCGATTTCTTTTGTGGGATTAATCAACTCGGGCGTAAGCTTCTTAGTACAGCTTATATTTCCATGGGAACTGGCAAACTTAGGCGCAACGTTTACCTTTGCGATTTATGGCGGATTCGCCTTTATTGGTTTGCTCATTATTCTTAAGTTCTTACCTGAAACGAAAGGTAAAACTTTGGAAGAATTGGAAACTATTTTGGTCAAATAGTAAGACTACGAAGCCAATAGGCAATAATTAACATCTCAGTTAATCATTGCCTATCGTTGTTTATCAATTATATATAGGCACTAAATGGCCCGATTAACATAGTGCTAATCGTTATTTGTAACTGCCGTTTCCCATTAAATCCATACTGCTTAGTTCACTCCCTACAAGTGCACTCCCTACAAGTGCACTCCCTACAAGTGAATTACCTGCAAGTCACTTTGTGTCAGACTGCCTGCAAGTAATCCTTCAGTCTATTTAACGTCTTGTTTTTCATTAAATATCATAGTGTTTGATGCAGCAAGCTTGGAAGCTTGGAAGCTAAAAAGCATAAGCTTAAGCTTGATAATAATTCGGATGGTGATTTATGTCACTGATACCACTGATGCCATTAATACTAATTTATTGGCTCAATACTTAATGGTTTAATAACTCTATAAAAAGAATGTACAGCGCCTAATCGAAAAGATACTACTGCACATTGCCAAACTCATTTTCGATATCAAATTCATTTTAATATAAAGTACGTATTGCTGATTAATCAGGCTGATAAACCACTAAAAACTGATTGGTTTGCACGTTGGTTAATTCGCTGGTTACTGACGCCAGACCTGGCCAAACGATACGCACATTCTCAATGACTTGATTGTCTGCAACCCCAAAATGTGCCTCAACTGGGCTTTGTGACACATAATTATTACCCAGTTGCAGTTCGCGCATTTGTTCTTTACCGTTAACGGTAATAAAAATTTGTGCTCCCACAGCCTGAGGATTGAGCCTAGTACCTTTGAGCTGGATATTTAAAAAGTTATTACCATCTGCAAAGCTATTATTACGGAATAAACTCGGTGACTTACCACTATTGGCGATTAGCATGTCTAAGTCACCATCTCGATCATAATCATGGCACACCAGACCTCTGCCCATATCGGTATGGGTTATTCCTAACTCCACGCCCCTTTCAGTGAAGGTGCTATCACCATTGTTTATGTAAAGTACAGCACGGTCATTATTGAAGCGCTCATAAGATCGATTGACCGATTGTTCTTCAGTCCAACCATCGTAACCATTGACCGTAAAAAGGTCTTGAAAACCATCGTTATTAAAATCTGCAAAACAGGTTCCCCAGCCCCAATATGCTTGCGTGACTCCAGCCGCTTTGGTCACGTTAGTATAATTACCATCACCATCATTTTGATACAAACGACTACCATCTAATAACCCAATGAAAAGAAACTCTTCACGAGTGTCACCTATGGCTGAGACATACCAGTCTAAGTCACCATCATTGTCGTAATCGGCCACTGTATTTCCCATGCCGGATCTATCATTAATCGTGGGCGGAGTATAATCAACATAACCTGTACCTGCATTATTAACTAATACTTTACTATTACCGTAATCAGCACTGAGTAAAATATCTGGAAAACGGTCATGATTAAAATCAGCAAACACCGGCGTAAAAGAATACTCGTATCTCAATTGTGGCTCATCCCCTTCTACCGCAGGGGTAAAAGTACCAATATCCACAGTGTCGCTAATATCGATGAAATTACCTGCCCCTTGGTTCTGCCAAAAATACTCCCAACGATCCTGCTTATTAATGGGATCCCAATGCGTGAAAAACAAATCGAGATCGCCATCTAAATCATGATCACCGGCTGCCACTGACAGAGTAGGTTTAGTGAGATGTAAGCCTGTAGACTCAGAAATATCTGAAAAGCTACCGTCGCCATTATTAGCAAACACTTGAACAACAGACGGCGGCTCCTGAATACTTAATAAGTCTGGCAGGCCATCTAGGTTAATATCCAGAAATGCCCCTCCATGACCCGCAGACAAGCTAGTAATACCCGCTTGTTGAGTCATATCAGAAAAACTTCCATCTGCTTGTAAACTAAATAATTTACCCAAATTATTTCGCCCATGGGTCACATAAATATCCATGCGGCCATCCCCATTATAATCACTCACTGCTATACCACCAGATACGCGCGCAGTCGTACCGTCTAAAGGTGATAAGGTTGTATCATAACAAAGACCAGCATTATGACTCACGTCATTGAAAACAGCAGTGGCATCAGTTTCTAAAAGCTCACAATCTTTGCTGGGTCCTATTAATAATTTTGATGGATCAGTGGCAAGGGAAGTTTCGACTCGTAAAGTGGGAGTCACAACAACAGGCGGAACATTAATAATGTTAGGAGAAGATGAATCCGAACCACCGCACGAGGCTAAAAACATCACGGGTAAAATAACCAGAGCGTTGATTAATAAACGATTGCAAAGCACCGCATGGTGATTACTCATAAACATCTTTCCCAAATATATTGGGCAGTTTAGTCATGTTGAGTAAACTACCCTTAATTAAAATTAATTTAGTGAGTCAAAATCAGCGTAGACTTTCCAACACTTTTTAGTATGTATCCCAACTACATAAGCTTATATAGCTCAGAGATAGGCTTCGTTTATTGTCCAAAAATAGATTGCACAAGCTCAAAGCTGTCTGTCGCAATTTTAGCACCAATGATTCGGCCAGGAATATCATCAATGGGTGGATGGATCCCTCCCCAAATACGCGACAAACTGCACTGATCGGAGGCGTCTTGGTAGGTAGCCCATTGCAAAGTCATACTTACACTGGGTCCTTGTTCAAACACCAGAAAGTCGTTAGCAACCACCTCAAATTCACTCATACCACCAGGAAAATAGGCTGACCCCGTAATGGACTCCAATAGGTCTGCAGCAGCTCTAGAATAGGTTGAATGTCCTGATACATAACCAGCAAATGGTGGTGTCACAAAAGAAGGCCTTTGATAGGGCCACCATTGCTCTGCCAATATCCATCCCGCTCCAGCTTGGTCAACCAAGGGGTCAATCACGTAGCCAGGACCTTTCCAAGCATACAGTTTTATTTTACCTATGTGCTGTGGGTTATCATTGGCCAAGGGGTCTGTTTCTGTGACCAATTCAATATAATTTTCCACTAATGGAATACCATTAATATGGTAAGAAGATAATAAAGGATCACTGCTTTGTCCTAGGTCAGCCATAGCACGGATCGCAGATACGGGTCGTATATAATCATAACGTCCTTTTATTCCCCAAGCAGCCACAGCGGAATCATGCATAGTCCCCCCCATAGCAAAATAAGACTTAATATCCCACTCAAGCGGTCCTAATATGTCGCCAACACCTGCCCAACGTTTTTCCAATAATGCATGGTCACTCACAGAGTTTAAGATAACAAACCAGTGTCCGGGAGGCGTTTCTGACTCTGGACCGTCGGCCCAAAATTCAGCTAATACACGAGTATAATCACCGCGGGGCACAATCTGTTCTTCGTAGGGTTGATTAGTGATTGGATTAATGCCATAACCTGTACTTGGGTCACCGCCTTCAAGTTGTTTATAGAATTCATTGAATTCTTCAAAAGATTGAGGAAATTCTGAGATGTTACCAATACTCTTTGGCGAGATATCCCACATAACGCCATCATTTTGATCAAGATGAGAAGACCAAATAGACACCAATGAAAATCCCCACTTATATTGCTCACTTAGGGCGCTATCAATTAACGGTGGCATGCCAGGATCATGATAAACCTGATAATCAAAGCCATCGCGTGCAAACACCGTTTTGTCATTATCTGACAAAGCAAAAGGAACCACTTGCCCCCATTCAGGGCCCAAAAAGGTAGGAGCTTCATCAATACGGTTGCCTGCCTGATCAATAAATCCTTCTATCGATAGGGGTTGCCAACGATCCAAATTTAAAATGGTTGGGTTTCCCACATCAGAACTACTGAGAACTAAGGGGGGATTAACTGGTTGGTAGCTTGTATTAGCATAAAATTTTGGCTCATTGGCACCATCTTGCAAACCAAATTCAATGTAACAGTCAGCAATATAATTACCCAAAGCGACAGCGGAGCCTTGGGCATAATCCAATGACTCGTTGTCGAGGTTATACCCTAAACTGAGCATTAAAGCATCAGCAGCAGCCATAATTTGAACTGAGCCTGGAGAGAAAATAAATCGATGTTGAATAATCCGATAAGCAGCAAAACTGATGGCTTGTTCCTGATGGGGTAATATATCGCTTGGTAAATCAAAGTCAGAAGAGGAACAAGCAAACCCTGCTACCTCATTGCCAAACAAAAACCCTTGAGTCTGCGGTTTATAAACTGACCACGCATCAAACATAGCGGAAGAGATATGGAATAAATTTCTGGCATGTATAGTGGGCCTTGCAAAGTCATTACGTATCGCCAGTAAAAGCACTTCATTCCACATACGTGCGACAGATTGACCTTCTCGTTCAGGAGTCAATGACACTGGTGGGGGCTGAGTCACAACAACAGGGGGGGAAGAAGAGCCACCGCCGCATCCGGCTAAAATCGAGCTCGTTAATATTATAGCGCCCAGTTGATTAATCGTTTTTTTTAAACACATCATATACTTAACCATGTCACCAATATCTAGATTATCCTGCTTACCGAATAAACCAGTATATTGTATAGTTTGGTTAATTGGGTAAAAAAGATTGGAAGAAATTTTCTACCAAACGGCTAAACCTTAAAATTGCTCCTTTTTGATAGCTTAGCTGTAAGCCCCCTGCATCACTTGCTTAGGTTTACGATCAACCTTGAACAATCCCCAATGCTTCTCTGGCTCTTGTGGATCATCTGAACCTTTCCAAGGCTCATCAAATGCTTCAAATACGAAAGTGAGTATGCGTTGTTTTGTGGTCCATTGTAACAACTGGGCATAATAAGCAGTTTGTAATAGTTCAGATGCATTCCATGACTCAATACCCTGACCATTTGACTGAGTTGTCCAACCCGCTTCAGTAATCACAATTGGTTTATCTGGATGACAAGCCAACACCTGTTGGTAATTTTGTTTAGTATATTCTAGCGCATTATCGATACTTTGAAATTCCCAAACGGGGTAAGTATGGATTGAAATAAAATCTAACTCTTCGACTAAAGGGGCTAATTTGTTAGTCCAAGGAACGTAGTTTTCACAGAAAGTCACAGGTTGTGCAATATTGGCTTTTATACGTTGCACGTAATTAACCAAACTGTCTACCGGTACCATATGGTCGGTCCATTCCACACTGGCTTCATTACCCACAGACACAGAAAACACAGACTTTGGATACCTAGCAGCTAATGCAATAAGACTGTCAATTTCATCACTGTTGTGGCGTTTATTCTTGACTAGTTGTTCATCACTGAAGTTTGCTCCCCAAGGACAATTTGGATTACTGACTTCTGCAGCCATGTCCACTCCAAGCATAATATGAAAATCTAATTTTTCTGTTTCAATCACACTGAGCACAGTTTCAGCATGTTTGCTGCAATCATACAAACGTAAAAAAGACCAATTATCAGCCAACAACAATAAATCTTCTTTCACTTGCTCATAACTTGGAAAAATACCTTTTCGAGGGTCTTGCTCCTCCCTGTATCCTGAATAACAAATGCTATTACCATGTTTTAGACCAGTCAATTTTTCAATCGAAGATTGGATCGTCAAACTATCTTGCATACTTGTGATTTCCATCTTTATCTAAGATACCCCAATACGCACCCACGTCACCTTCATCAGCCACTTTCCAATCTTCGTCAAATGAGGAAAAATAAAACAACTCAATACCCTCTTCTTGTGTCCAGTGGTAAGAGTCGACAAAATAACGGATCGCATTTTCATAGGATGGAACCGCGGCTCTTTCTGAACTGCCTTGGTCTGGCCAGCCAGTTTCACTGATAATCACTTTTTTGCCCGGTGCTACTTTTTGTGCCCTACGGTACATATCTTTCATGTGAACCAGTGCATGCTCTGCGGGGTACCCTTCCCAAAAAGGATAACAATTAGCAAAAATCACATCACAGGCATCCGTCACTTTCTGATTATCTTCAAATAAGAAATACGCGTCCACGTATCCTACTGGCACCCCAGGCGCACCTTGTTTAGCACGATGAATATAATCTATTAACTGTTCCTGTGACATTTCTTCGCGCAGTAGCACTTCATTGCCAACAGCAAGTAAGTCAGCGTGTCCTGCTTGTGCCACTTTAATCGCGTTGGCTAGTTCTTTTTCGTTATTCTCAAGATCGTCTTCTAGCCATACCCCCACCAGGGTTTTCAAACCATATTCTGCAGCTATTTTAGGGATCAATTCATTGCCTTCAGTGCAAGAAAAGGTTCTAACCCATTTCACATAAGGTGCCATTAGTTGTAAGCGCTGATGTATTTGTGCTTCGGTAATTTGGGTACCAGGGCCCTGTCCAGAAATATAAGGACTAAAAGATAGACCATGAATTTTATCAGCTAATAACGTACTAACTTCAGCTTGCAATTCCTTTATAGACAATTTACCCGCTTCAAGTAAATTAGCGCGATTTCTATAATAATTTCCAGACATAATAACCTCTATCTTATTTACAACATCAACAAAACACTGTGCGGCTTTTAATCGCTTAGCAATTGACTAGTGTTCAGGGTGATATGAATTTTTTTGATGAAATCCGTTCGGTTAAACAATGCATGACTGTACTCACCTACTAACGTCAAGTCGCTAGATATTATTTGTTTACCATCAGACAAGGTTAATGTAAGTGAAGGGGTATCTGTTGTTAATTCATACACAACAGGTACTTGACACCACGTAAACCCAATTCCATTTTTTGGAACAGTTGTTTGCTGCCATGCATTTTGTACATCAAGATAACGGAATGGTTTTTCATGAGAAACAAATTCACTGCTGCGTAAAAGGCTAGGTTTAAACTCAACCTCACCGCTGAGAACATGAATACCCAACTCACCAAAACGGCTCAAAATCTCTTCTTTTACCTGTCCTGTCATACCAGGTTGTTGTGCCCCAGCATGTTTAGGGGTATGGGAGTATGGGTCACAAGGAAATGCGCCATATTCATCAGGTGATTTGTTAAAACCAATGCCACCACGCACCCGATAATAAAGTGCGCCTAAACGTTTTATCAGCTCAGGCTCAGCCTCTTCTGCAACTGCGGCATAAAAGTTTTCTTTTAGTGCGAGTAATAGTTTTGACACCATGTGCCAATATACGCTACCTAAACCTTCAAAACCAAACATGCCTCCTGATCTGCCGGTAAACGATTGATGATTGAATATCTTTTCATACAAGTTCTCAATACTCGACACCGTTGTGTTATCCAGTGCAGGGTAGTCTGCTCTAATCACGTCAAGCTGTATAATCAGTTCACCTGTATTTTTAACGTTGGGATTGAAACGATATCCCCCCTTTACGTCCTGCATGACGATACGTTCATCAGCACCAGCTAGCATTTTTGCTAAAAATGGCACCTCATCGAACGCAGCCAAAGTAATCATATTTTTTTCTAAAAACGGAGTTTGTACACGGTCCGGATACAACATGAAAGTTTTCTGGTCAGGACGGTAAACATCACTGGCAAACAATGCATCCAATACATCCGCAGCCTGCTTAGGGTTAATAGCTCCAGAACTAATAGCGGCCACTTGTCCTTCAAGCATAGGGTAAAGATTTTCTACTGAAGCTTGCTTCTCACCAAAGCCTAATAGATTATATGATTGGTATAAACCATCATCACCCAAGTTAGTTTGAATAGTATGATCAATGACTATCAATGCATTGCTAAGTAATAAATTGACTATTTCAGTCGAACTATTTTCTTTATGACTAAAACTTTGGGCTTTATAGACCGCTTCACGATAACGCCAAGCCGCTTGGCCTAAATCTTGTAACACGTCAAAACGTAATGAGTCAGATACCGGTGAGCCATTAAGTTTTGGACTTAAGGTTTGTAATATTTCGGCGGTTTCTTTAAGCCACTGTGCGACTTCATAAGATAATTCAACAGTATCAGGCTGCTGCTTCATCAAACCTTGGAAAAAACGCACATAACGCCTCAGGTAATTAAGGGTAACCATGGACAAGCCCTGGCCCACCAATGCATTGTTTGCATCATTCCATTCGGGTCTTTGAGCATTTAACCAAATCCCCCCATCTACTACTAAATTACCTAATTTACATAATAAAGGGACCAATAGTTTTTCAAGCAAATTAACTTGATAAACCTCGCCATTTTCATCCAAGACTAACTTACCGTCGGCACCAAATTGCTCAACCTTTGCAGCAATACGCTCAGCAGAATCTTCATCATAACTCACAGTACTTTTAGCATTGTGTAACATATCGTTAAATGACTTGATTCTATAAGGCACATTGGCATAGCTAAAAATCGATTTATTGAGTAATTGTGCTAATAACTTTGGATGAAACTGTTTAGACAGTTCCAACATTTTCAGCAAATAAATAATCTGGTGATCACCCCAATACCCAATGTAACTCCATGGATCATCAGGCTCTTCTACTTCCCAATCTATTCCACCCTTGGTAATACGATAAGGGTTATAACCATCTATAGTTGATGCGTTTACAAATTTAGCGATAACACATTCAATAAATTCCGGATAACTAAAAGTTAATGCTTCCCAATTTTGAAAAATATCACGCCAGTTACCTTGATACGACAACAAGCGATGTCCAGCATCATCTTTTAATTTGATTTCAAATTGATTCCATGGGCGACTAGGATCACCATGTCTTCGACCAAAAGTGATAGGCAAATATTCAGCAGCTAGGCGCTCTAATTGAGGGTCATTAAGTGAAGTAATGATGCTAGAAAAGTCTTGCAATGCAATCTGTTCGGGCAACTGAATCAACTTTTCTAGATGCCTGTTGTACACATTAATATTGAAAGTTTTTAAGGTGGCAATAAAGTCTCTGGTTGATAAGGAATATTGATTATCAAACACTCCCCCTCTTAAATTATTAAAAAGAGTATTGGCGTAATGGTGTACTGAAACATTTTCTTCACTTGTCAGTTGAAAACCATCGGACGCAGCCATAATTCGGGCCAAAGTATCAGAGCCTTCAATTATAGAGTCAGACAAGTCTGTCAGTATTTTATTTTGGTCACCCAAAGACTGTATCAAGGCGCTGACCTGAGACTGGTTTTGTTCGAGATTAGCCACTAACTGCCATTTTTTGCTCTGCAGTGGGAGCAATTCAAACTCTACATTGAGCAAATATGCACCACGTACACCCCGCTTAGCATTTTCGGTTTCTATGACGTCATTGCGCCAAAACTTTTCAAGTTGTGCATTACACAGTAATACCTTGTATTCATCGAAGCCCGTTGAAAATACTGTATTAGCTTTTAATGATTCACTGGGCTCTGCGCGGTCTGTAATACCCGAATATAGAGTAAACATTGCCAGACCAGTTGGCCTGTGCAACTCACTCCATTTGTAGGCATCAACCAAATTACTGGAGACCGTCTGAGTAAAACGTGGCGTGCCAGCTGGTAATATATTTTGTAATCCATCAATCATGTTAACTGAAACAGCGTCTTCAGATAAATTATGCAATTCACACTGACGAGAAAAACCAAACTCATCACTGGTAGCCCATGTGTAACGAAATGCTAATTGAAGGTCATGATTAACTTCTTCAAAACAAATTTTATCACCTAAAATATTTTTATATAAATTTTGGCTGATTTCATATTGATGATTGAAATCTTTGTTAAAGGCATCCCACTTGTAAGCTTTGCCTTTTTTGTTAATTTTAAGCAGCGTTTTGCTGCCTGTGTTAGCGGCATCTTCATGAATTTTGTCTACTGGGGCGTAAGGAAATAATGCTGTTTCTGGGGATATTCTGCCAGCAGTCAATCCCCCAGTTGAGGAAACAAATAACCAGTGGTCACTGTCTGAAATTAAACTGATAAAAAAGGGAGCCATTTTCTGCATATTATGAATAGCGTAATAACGCTCCCCTTGCATATCAATAAATTCGCCTGCTACATCACTACTATTAGGGGCTGAAAAGCTCATCGCCACACTCTCTTAATTTAATAAATTACACATTCGTAATTTTGTTTAAAACCAAAGGCAACCTACGTCATTTAACGACATTTCAAAAAAAACCATTTAAGAGTGGTTATCAATCAAAACTCGTTTTAGGATGGCGCAGAACAACTACCCAAAGGTTCGTCTTCTGAAAATTTGCAAAGACACTAAGCTATGTTTCACTTAACGCAATAAAAATAAGTTAAGAGGGACTGAGCTTGCGACTAAGTAGATTTACAAATTTGTAACATCTACAGTTTATTAATTAAGACTACATCCCCCGTTTTTAATGGCCTTAAGTGCTTACTAATTTACAATTTTCACACTTTCGTCCGCCCCACCTTTTATCTGTACCGTCTTACCGCATTTACCATCGACGATATTAACCTTTGTGTTACAAAACCAACCATGTCGTTAACATTATGGTATTTGTGCCATATGTAAACAGCTGTTAACCTTGTTCAAAGACTTGTTTAAACAAGCAACATAACGAGCGGATTGCACTTTTTAAAGACTATTATCGGAGATAACCATGGTAAAACATAGCGTTAAAAGAATGACGCATATTCTTTCAGCTTCCATCGCCTTGACCCTGACCGCAGTTCTGGTCGGTTGTGGCGGCGGAGCAGCAACTAACACAGATATAGTATCTGTAGATACTACAACACCGGTCGAAGACTGGGTTATGGTGTGGAGCGACGAATTTGACGGTAGCTCAATTGATACTAATAAATGGACACATGAAGTTGATTGTAACGGCGGTGGTAATTTTGAAAAACAATGTTACACCGACAGCACAGATAACTCATTCGTATCAGATGGTAACTTAAACATTGTCGCCAAACCTTCTGTTGATGGCGAACAGCTGCCCTATACATCTGCACGTATGTCGACCAAATACAAAGGCGACTGGACATATGGGCGCTTTGAAATGCGCGCCAAACTTCCATCAGGACAAGGTTCATGGCCCGCATTTTGGATGCTTTCTACAGATGAAGTCTATGGAGGTTGGCCAAAGTCAGGTGAAATTGACATAGTCGAATCTGTCAACCTAAAAGTGCCAAACGCAGCAGGTGTAGAAGAAAATAATATTTTCGGCACCTTGCATTACGGCCCTGACTGGCCAAATAATGAACAATCTGGTAAAGCCTATTCTCTTGCCGGCAATGTCAATCCTGCTGACGATTTCCACACTTACGCCATTGAGTGGCAAGAAGGTGAGATTCGCTGGTACATGGATGGTTACCTGTATGCAACACAAATGAAATCTGAGGTTAGATTCAACAGTAAAGGTGAATCAGTTGGACTGGTTCACAAGGGCTGGTTTGCTGAATACTACGATATTATTACTGGTGAACTTGAAACTAAATGGGACACAGCTCCCTTTGATCAAGATTTCCATATTTTGTTAAATCTTGCAGTGGGTGGAACTTTCCCAGCAAATACTAACAATGGTGCTGATTACCCTGACGGCATTGACCCAGCAGATTTTGCAGAAGGTCAAACCTTTGCAATCGACTACGTGCGAGTGTATGAATGTGCATCTGACCCAATGACGGGTGCAGGATGTGAAACCATTCGTACTAATTACAAAGTCGAAGCCTCTGATGACGTTCCAGATGGCGCTTTGGTGATAGGTAAAGCACCCACACCTACTCCTCCTGTTCCAGATGTTGCAGTACCTATCACTATTTTTGCTGACGTCGAAAATGCACTTTGGAAATTATGGGATTGTTGTGGTGGGACCGTCCCTGAAGTTGTTATTGACGATGCCCAACATGGTGCAGTTGCTGAATTCCAAGTACTTAACAATGACGGTGCAGTGTTAGGATTTTACAGTCGCCCAGACTTCACAGAAGGTGGAGTGCCATTTAATGCATCAGCTATGTTGACTACTGGAAGCTTATCTTTTGAAATGAAAGTGGTATCACAACCTACAAGCTCAACAGTTTGGACTTTGAAGGTAGAGGGTGATAACAATACATCGTTTGCAGAAGTAGCGCTTAATACCAGTAATGAAGGCGTTGACCCAGAAACAGGTGAATGGCAAACCTACACGTTTAGCCTATCTGATCTCACTGACGCAGGTTTAGATATCAGCGCCATAGATGTCATTATGATATTCCCAGCTTGGGGAACAGGTGAAGGAGCAGTATATCGTGTAGATAATGTGACTATTGCTGAACCTGGCAACGTGGTTTATCCAGAGCTTGTTTTATTTGAAGACGCGATTAACCCTGCTTGGCCTCTATGGGATTGCTGTGCTGGCTCAACACCCACTGAAGAAATGGATGATGAAGCACATGGCTTAGTGGCAGAGTTTTCTGTATTAGGTGCACCTGAAACCGTTCAAGGCTTCTTCGGTCGCGATAATGGCAGTTTTGATGCTTCAGCTTTATTGACTGAAGGTGTGTTCCAATTTGAAATGAAAATTGTAACCGCGCCTGCTGATGGCACACCATGGTTAATGAAAATAGAAGCTGATGGTAATACTTCGTTTGTTGAAGTTAACTTAAACACCAGTGCTGAAGGCGTTGATCCTGTTGCCGGTGTGTGGCAGACCTACACTTTTGATTTATTAACAATGGCTGACGCAGGTTTAGACCTTAGCGCTATAGATGTCGTTATGGTATTCCCAGCTTGGGGTGCAGGTGCAGGTGCAGTCTATCGTGTGGATAACGCAAAAATATACAATCCTAATGCCACATCAGGTGGTCCAACTGGTCCTAGATTAGTCGCCTTTGATAATGCTGCAAATCCAGAATGGCCTCTTTGGGACTGTTGTGCAGGTTCAACACCTACAGTAGAAATGGATGATGCAGAGCACGGTGCAGTAGCAGAGTTTTCTGTACTAGGTGCACCTGAAACCGTTCAAGGATTCTTTGGTCGTGATTCAGGAAGCTTTGATGCATCAGCATTATTAACAACGGGTAATTTCAGCTTTGAAATGAAAATTGTTACCCCCCCTGCTGATGGCACGCCATGGTTAATGAAAGTCGAAGCAGACGGTAATACATCTTTTGTAGAAGTTAACCTAAACACCAGTATTGAAGGCGTCGACCCAGTTGTTGGTGTTTGGCAAACTTATACCTTTGATTTGTTAACTATGGCGGATGCAGGTTTAGATTTAAGCGCCATTGATGTACTTATGGTATTCCCAGCATGGGGCGCAGGTGCAGGCGCTGTCTATCGTGTGGATAATGTGATCATTGGCAACCCTGGTGATACTGATGGCGGAACAGCTGTTGCAGATGGCGCAGCGTTAACGTTATACGCTGATGCTATGAATGCTGAATGGCCACTATGGGATTGTTGTGGTGGTTCAACGCCAGTTGAAGTAGTAGATGATGCTCAACATGGCATGGTCGCTGAATTTTCAGTGCTTAATATCGCTGAAACAGTACAAGGTTTTTACAGCCGTGATGTAGGAACACCATTTAATGCAGAAGACATCATAAACGGCACTTTCAGTTTTGAAATGAAGATTGTGACTGCTCCGGCTGATGGCACACCATGGATGATAAAAATGGAAGCTGGCGGCAATACTACTTCCGTAGAAGGTAACCTAAACACCAGTATCGAAGGGCAAGAACCGGTTCCTGGTGAATGGCAGACCTATACCGTAGATATACTCACTTTGCTAGATAACGGATTAGACATCAGTCAAATTGATGTAGTCATGATATTCCCAGCTTGGGGTGCCGGTCTTGGTGCGGTGTATCGCATTGACAACGCTGTGTTTAAACCTTAAGCCATAGTTATGTTGTTTATGGTCTAACCATAAACAACATAGTGCTTAAATAGTGCTTAAATTAGCGTTAAAACAAGAATAATTAACTTAGATTGACTGATAGAAATTACAAATTCTTACTGAAATCTAAGTATTTTGAAATTAGTTCGAAAAATGAGTAGGGCAATTATGAAAGATATTACCTTCAATAAAACACGACTAGCAGCAACAATTTCTGTGCTGTTAGGGGCAGGAATAGCGCCGTTGTCAATTGCACAGGAAGCAGAGCCTGTCGCTGATGACATAGAAATCATCCAAGTAAAAGGTATTCGAGGCAGTTTGGCTCGTTCGATGGACATAAAACGCGAAGGCAATGGGGTTGTTGACGCGATTTCTGCCGAAGAAATGGGTAAATTTCCCGATACCAACTTAGCCGAATCTTTACAACGTATTACCGGTGTCACGGTGAGTCGTTCAAACGGCGAAGGTAGCCAGATCACAGTGCGTGGTTTTGGTCCTAACTTTAACTTGATGACACTTAACGGTCGTCAAATGCCAGGTACGGGTAACAGCCGTTCTTACAACCTAGAGAATTTATCCTCTGCGGGTGTGAGTGCATTAGAAGTCTATAAAACTGCCCGTGCCGAATACCCTAGTGGTGGCATTGGTGCAACAGTTAACATAGTCACCACCCAACCTTTGGCTTCACCTGGATTAAAATATTCAGTTTCTGGTAAAGGTATACGCGATACATCTAATGTAGAAGGCGATGCGGTGACTCCAGAAATAGCCGGTCTTTATAGCAATACATTTGCTGACAATACAATTGGTGTGGCTATTTCTTTGTCTCACCAAGGCCGTGACTTTCAACAGCAAAGCGCAAACGTTCCTGGTTGGCAAGCAGATCAAGGAACGGGTGGTCTCACCGGTGACAACGCAATCGATTTACGTGGCGTAGATGCAGAGGGTGAAAAGCTAGGACATACTTATTTTCCTAGGCAAATATCTTACGATATTGCTGATGTGCAGCGCACCAGAACGAATGGGCAAGTAACATTACAATATGCCCCAACTGATGCCATGACTTTTAGTCTTGACTACACCCGTACTGAAGCAGAGACCGCTACTGAAACACGTGGCTTTGGTATCTGGTTTAACTGGGGTGGCAACTTAACTAACTATCAGTTAGACGAAAATGGCACCGCTATTAACTTCACAGAAACAGCCAATGATTATGCCCACTCTGTCGGTGCGAATACATTTTTGGTTGAAGCAGAATCAGTGGGATTCAACTTTGATTGGCAAGCAACAGACAATATTCATGTCGAGTTTGATTACCATGATTCTTCAAACGCTACCAATACTGGTGGGGATAAAGGCACAGGTAATGCGGGAAGTGTGATTATTGCACCTAATAACATCCTGACTAAAACCTATGATTATTCCACAGGCGAAATACCTAATTTTGCCATGACATGGCCAGACGGAGCTGCTGAAGCTAGTCCCAATGATTTTGACCCGCTTTTTGGTCAATTCAGTAAAGCTAAAGGCGAATCAACAGTCGAACAATACCAATTCCATAGTGAATGGGTTAACCCAGATGATGGTTTTTTAGCCAATATTAAATTGGGTGCGGCCAGAACCGAACAAACCTTTGGTGGCTCTAGTACAGGTAGTGGTAATATTGGTCCAAATGGTTATAACGGTAATCAAGCGGTGTTCCCTGACAGCATGTTTACGCGCCAAGGTACCGGTAATCTTCTCGATGCCTTAGACGGTGGGGGAGCAGATTTAACCACTAACTACTATTATACTTTTGACTTTGCAGAAACAGTGGCCCGTATGGTTAACTACTTCGATAGTGTGCCACTTAATCCCTTCGATAGTGAGTTAACCAGCTCTAACTCTGGTGGCGTGACTGAAGAAACGACAGCGGTATACGTTCAAAGTGCCCTTTATTTTGAATTAGCCGATATGCCGGTTGATATCAATCTTGGTCTGCGTTATGAAAAAACTGACGTCACTAGTGATGTCATTCAAAAGGTTGAAGATCAAATAGTGTGGTCAAATCCTACTGAGTGGCAATTACGTTATCAACCTGGTGGCGCACAAGATGTCAGCTTCTTAGGTGAACATGATGTGACCTTACCCAGTATTGATATTAAAGTGGAAGTCACTGATGACATCATTGCTCGCATGTCTATGGGTAAAACCATTACCCGTGCCCCACTGGGTAACTTAATAGGTATACGCTCTTTATCAGGCAGTCCTAAGCCGGGTAGCAGAACAGGTAGTCAAGGTAATACCAACTTGCAGCCATTTGAGTCTACAAACTTCGACTTTTCTGTAGAGTACTATTATGGCGACGCGAGTTATATTTCGCTTGGTTACTTCGAAAAAGACGTGAAAAACTTTATCACGACTACGAATGAAACTATCACAGTAGACGGTTTGACAGATCCCTTGATTGGTCCAAGAGCAACACAAGCCATCAGTGATTTAGTGACTGCGTCTGGCGACCCAAGTTTTGTTCCTGCAGATGGTGCTGTATGGCAGCAAATCATTGATAATGGTGGCGGTGCGTTTGACGATATTACTGGCAATACAATTGTATTCCAAAACAGTAGCGACCCTCTAACAGAATGGTTAGTTAGCCAACCTACCAATGGTGACGCACGTAGCGTTGATGGTATTGAATTTGCGGTCCAGCATATGTTCGGTGAAACCGGTTTTGGAAGTGGTTTTAACTTCACACTTGTTGACGGCGACGTAAAATACGATGTTGACAGTTTCGAGTCACAATCACCTCTTGTTGGTTTGAGTGACTCAGCTAACTTCCAAGTGTTTTACGAAAAAGATGGCTTGTCTGTTAAAGTCACTTACGCTTGGCGTGATAACTACCTAATTGGTGTGGGTCAAGCGCAAGGCAGTGCTGAAGCGCCTCCTCAGTTTGGTAAAGAATATGCACAAACTGATATCAGTATAAATTATGATGTATCTGATGAACTCACAGTTTTCTTTGAGGGAATTAACATCACTAACGAAACTGAACAGGGTTACGGCCGTTACGAAGAGCAATTCTTGTTTGCTCGTCAATACGGACCTCGTTATGCATTAGGTGCTCGTTATACCTTTTAAGGTGTAATAAGCAATTTAAAAGCCGCTGATATCAGCGGCTTTTTTGTATAATATTGTACAATATTTAATAAATATAGATGCTAATAATCCCTTTGGTTTTTAAATCCGTATAGAACATGTATTATTAATTTTATATGAATATTTGGAGTGGTAAATTTGGATAACCTAGTCCGAGAAATTACTATTGTAGGTGGTGGCACAGCTGGTTGGTTAACAGCCGGAGTTATAGCAGCCGAACATATGGCGAACTCAGATTCTGGGGTGAAAGTTACCTTAGTTGAATCACCTGATGTCAAACCCATAGGTGTAGGTGAAGGCACATGGCCGACTATGCGTGGTACTCTGCAAAAAATGGGCATTAATGAAACTGAATTTTTTCGTGAATGTGATGCATCTTTTAAACAAGGTGCAAAATTTGCTAAATGGGTAACCGGTAAAGATGATGACTTTTATTACCATCCCTTAGTGTTGCCTGAAGGTTATGAAAAAATAAACTTGGCACCCTATTGGCAGCCCGAGTCTGACAAGGTGTCTTTTGCCGATGCAGTCAGTTTTCAAGGGCATCTGTGTGAAAAAGGTCTTGCGCCAAAGCAGATCAATACACCAGAATATGCTCATGTTGCTAATTATGCTTATCATCTAGATGCAGGAAAGTTTTCTGCTTTTTTGCAAAAGCACTGTACTGAGAAATTAGGTGTTAGGCATGTTTTAGACCATGTCACCTTAGTTAATCCTGCACCTAATGGTGACATTGCCTCGGTCAGCACTAAGCAACATGGCGACATCACAGGCGACCTGTTTATTGACTGTACAGGTTTTCATTCCTTGTTATTGGGCAATCATTACAATATTCCATTTATCAGTAAAAAGCATATTTTGTTTAATGATACAGCCTTGGCGGTGCACGTCCCTTATCAGACTGAAAACGATGCCATCGCTTCACATACCATCTCTACTGGACAAAGCGCGGGTTGGATTTGGGACATTGGTCTGCCCTCTCGCCGTGGTGTAGGTCATGTATTCTCATCTGCCCACACCACTGTTGAAAAAGCAGAAAAAGAATTACGTGACTACATCAGGCCTACGTTAGGAAAAAAAGCCGATGTAATTAGTATCAGGAAAATTCCTATCAACCCAGGGCATAGAGAAGTTTTTTGGCATAAAAACTGTGTGGCAGTGGGTTTATCTGCCGGTTTTCTGGAGCCCTTGGAGGCCTCAGCACTAGTCTTGGTTGAATTATCTGCTGCTATGATAAGTGAACAATTACCTGCCAACCGTGATGTTATGGATATTGTAGCGAAACGTTTTAATAAAAAATTCCTTTATCGCTGGGACAGGATCGTTGATTTTCTAAAGTTACACTATATTTTGACTAAACGAACTGACACTAAATATTGGCGAGACAATTGTTTAGCTGAGTCTATCCCTGAAGACTTGCAGACACTATTAACTCTTTGGCGTTACGAGTCACCGTGGCAACTTGACTTTGATCATGCCGATGAAGTCTTCCCCTCTGCTAGTTACCAATACGTGCTCTACGGCATGGGTTTTGAGACCTCAGCACGGCGCACAACCCGGCGTTCAGACAATCTTGAATTGGCTCAAATGACATTTCAAAAAAATGCGCAGTTGACTCAGAAATTACTCGCAGGATTGCCTAATAATCGTGAGTTGATCAATAAAATAAAGCAATACGGCCTACAAAAAATATAAAGGAACATACATGCCCGATCATCAATTATTGGATAACATCACCCACAAAGATGTTCATGTGATCACCGAACATTCCACTCAGTTGAGTGATAAAAGCAGTTATAGTCATGTGTTTATCTCTGAGTTTCGAGACGTTCAAGCCCATTACCCCATCTTTTTTCAAAAAAATCCTCAAACCGGGCAATTTGAGGCCATTGCATTGTTTGGTTTAGCCGGTGAAGAGAACCTATTCTTGACCGATGCAGGGTGGCAAGCTAACTATTTACCTTTGAGTATCCAAAGGAGGCCATTTTTAATCGGCTTTCAAGAAAACACTGAAGATGGAGTAGTAAACGAAGAGCCCGTTATCCATATTGATATGGACAGCCCAAGAATTAGCTACAACCAAGGTGAAGCGGTATTTTTACCACAGGGTGGTCAAAGCCCCTATTTACAACAAATGGCCGCGACGTTAATGGCAATTCACCAAGGCCACCAACAAACCCAATCCTTTATTGAGGCTTTGCAGCAACGTGATCTGCTTGAGTCAGTCGAGATAAAGGTGACGTTAGACGATAACTCTGGGCATGCTATGGATTTTTTATACACCATTAATGAAGAAAAAGTCGAGCAATTACCTGACGAGGTAATAGTTGATTTACAGCGATTAGGTTATCTAAAAGCGATTCATATGATATTAGCGTCTATGCCAAATATGAGTCATCTTATCGAATTGAAAAATCGTCTACTTAAATAACCGATGTTAGAAATCAAGCATCCCATCCGTGAAATAGCTGACGCTTCAAACGTCAGTCTAACGCCTGAATTACTGTGTTCTAACAGCCCCATTGTATTGCGTGGGTTAATTAACGATTGGCCTTTGATAAGTGCAGCTAAATCATCTAATCAAGCCGCTCAAGATTACCTTAGGGATTATTACAATCAAAATAAAGTACGCACGTTTATGGCAGAGGCCAAACACCGAGGTCGTTTTTTTTATAATGACGACTTGAATGGTTTTAACTTTACGCCTAACACTACTTATTTTGACAAAGTATTAGACGATTTAGCGACGTATGAACATTTGCCTGCTCCCCCTGGTTTATATATGGGCTCTACTGCTTTGGACCATATATTGCCCGGATTTAGAAAAAATAATGACTTATCTTTATTGGTTGATAACCCCCTCGTTAGTTTGTGGGTTGGCAATCAATCACGGATTGCCGCGCATTATGATGTCACCGACAATATTGCTTGTGTGGCAGCGGGAAAAAGACGTTTTACTTTATTCCCCCCCAATCAACTAGACAATCTATACATAGGGCCATTGGATTTCACCCCTGCTGGGCAACCGGCCAGTCTGGTAGATTTCAGTGATCCTGATTTAGTCAAACACCCTAAATTTGCAGAAGCAATGCAGCATGCACAAGTCGCTGAGTTAGAAGCTGGAGACGCTATTTTCATTCCCAGCATGTGGTGGCATCATGTGGAAGGCTTAAGTTGTTTTAATGTGCTAGTAAACTACTGGTGGCGACAAGTCGATATCCAGATAGGTGCGCCTATGGATGCACTAAATCATGCCCTTCTTAGCATTCGCGATTTACCTCAAGCACAACGAGACGCTTGGCGTAATATATTTGAGCAATATATCTTTGCACCCAAAGATCATAGCTACATACCAGAAGACAGAAGAGGGGTGTTGAACCCTATTGACGAACAGTTAGCCCGCAAGTTGCGCGCGTCTTTGGTCAATAAACTCAACAGATAGATAATTGGGTATTTATCCGTCTATTAAACCAGCGTCTATTGGTGGTTTATGAGGCAAAGTAAAAAGCATGAAATCAATGATTTCATGCTTTTTTAGTTTTACGTACTTAGAAAGATTAGGCCGTTTGTCTTCTCTTTTCTAACTCCTCACGAATTTCATGGGCCTTTTGTTCGGTAATTGGATAGGTATACACCATCCATATTGCGATAGCAGAAGCCACCATAGGAATTACCACGTCAAACAATCTCATCAAATGGATCGTCTCGGCAGTTTGAGCGCCCCCCAAGGCAACATCAAAGCCTGTAATATTAAGTAAAAATCCGCCTGCAGCTAATGCAACAGCCATACCCAACTTCACGACCCACCAATAAATAGAACCGAACATACCTTCACGTCGCTCTCCTGTCTCTAACTCATCCATATCACATACATCAGCAATCATGGATCCCATTAAGGTAAACAGTGCCCCTAAGCCAAAAGCCATAAAGGGTGCGGGTACCAAGGTCAGCAACGGATAATCAGGATGGTAACAAACCCACTTCAACCCATAACCTACAATAGAGACAACAGTCGCCACATAAAATGCTTTTTTCTTACCTATTTTGGTGGATAACCAAGACACAAAGAAAATAACAAAAAACGTAGACGCCGCAGACAATGTGCCTGCCCAACCTGAATATTCTGCTCCTAGTGATTGACTACCTTCAAACACATAATAAATAATCACATATATTTGGAAAGATGAAACCAGCATAAAACCATTAAATACTAAGAAGGTAGCCCCACACAAACTCAAAAAAGGCTTGAACTTTAAGGTGATGACGAAACCACGAAAAAAGCCTTTAATACCGGTGGGAAATTCTTCAACTTTGTTTAATTGCGCAAGGTTTACTTTGGATGCTGCCTCCACACGCTCATCAGTATTGGTCTTATTAAAACGTTCCTTCAAAAAGATGGCAGGAATGACACCAATAACAATAACAGTGGCACCGATAATAATGGCCAACCAACTGGCTCCATCCACCAAGTCATCAAATAACACATCACTTTGCATAAACCATAAAAACCAGGGTGAAATCAGATAAGCCACATAACCCATAGAATTTTGCACCGCCATCAAACGAGTACGTTCGTGATAATCAGGCGTTAATTCATAACCTAAGGCTACCCAAGGAGTGGCAAAAACAGTGTAGGCAAGATAAAAGATAAATGAGCCCGTTAGAAAAAACCAGAAATAGAAGTTTTCGCTTTGCCCGAGGGGCAATTGCCACATTAAGGCATAAATGACACCTACCGCTATGGCCCCACAAAAGATATAGGGCCTACGCCTGCCCCATTTCGTCTTGGTTTGATCAGAAATATAACCCATAAGAGGATCGGTAATCGCATCGGTCAAACGGGGTAATGCACTGAGTAAACCAACCAACGCAGGGTTCATGCCCAAACCCAAATTAAGCACTATCACCATGCCACCTATTGCGGCAGCTAAAATATTGTTTACAAATGCGCCTAGGCCATAGATGAGTTTTTTGGAAAGTGATATTTTGTCTTCGGGTGCTGTTTCGAAATGTTGGTGGTCGCTCATATACTTTTTTCCATCACTGGGTTGGTTCGGATGAAAGAGACTATTACAAGGCAAATTAGACCTTTAGTTCCCGACACACGACTTGATTAAAGTGGACACTACACAGAATACAATATTCAACAATAGTAAAACGACAAGAGGGGGAATTTAACAAGTCGAAGCGGCTTTTTTTACATAATAACAACACATACAACTTCATTGTTTTTTATGACTAAATACCCTATCCAACCTATCTCACATCAAGTCCATCCTAGCTTGTTTAGATTGTGTAAATCCCTCAGTGAAATATTGTAAAGCCCATAAGTAAATAATTTGTTAACAAAATATAGATCAGTCATGACTTTGTCATAACTGATAGTTATAGGTTTTTAATGTCATTAAATTTCCAAAACGAAGCATTAAGTGACAGCAGTTTTCACTCGAAAACTTCTGGTATGTTAATCCCCATATTAGAGAGTATGACTGTAGAAGAAAAAATTGGGCAAATGAGTCAATTTTTTGGCCATACAGAGCATATATCTGAACATCTGGCTTTCTCAATTCGCCAAGGCCGTGTGGGCTCAATTTTAAATGAAGTCAGGCTGGATACTGTAAATGAATTGCAACGTCTGGCCGTAGAAGAAAGTAGGCTTGGCATTCCTCTTTTGATCGGTCGGGATGTCATTCATGGTTTTAACACCATATTTCCTATTCCATTAGGACAAGCCGCAAGTTGGTGTCCTGAAACGGTAAAGCAATGTGCGCATATCAGTGCATTAGAGGCATCCACCGCAGGTGTCAACTGGACCTTTGCACCGATGATCGACATTAGCCGAGATCCTCGTTGGGGTAGAATTGCCGAAAGCTTAGGTGAAGATCCCTACTTATGCTCAGTATTAGGGGTTGCCATGGTCGAAGGGTTTCAGGGTGACGAATTACACAAAAATGGCAGTATTGCCTCCTGCGCTAAACATTTTGCGGGATACGGTGCGGGTGAAAGTGGGCGTGATTACAGCACCACCAATATCCCAGAAAATGAACTTCGCAATGTTTATCTTCCTCCTTTTAAAGCAGCTGCTGATGCAGGTGTCGCCACTTTTATGTCAGCCTTTAGTGATCTTAATGGTGTACCTGCATCAGGTAATAAGTGGCTAATGACTGATATATTGCGACAAGAGTGGGATTACAAAGGTTTTGTGGTCAGCGATTGGGAGTCAATCCAGCAGTTGACCACTCATGGTTTCAGTAAAGATAACAAAGATGCGGCTTACGAGGCTGCTAATGCTGGTATTGATATGGAAATGGTCAGCAGCACTTATCTTGACCACTTGCCAGAATTATTAACAGAAGGCCGCATAGACATAAAACAAATTGACATTGCGGTCACAAAAATATTACAGCTGAAATGGCAACTAGGCTTATTTGAATCTCCTTACACCGATGCAAGTTTGTTACCCATGCCTGTGAACTCACACCATTTGCAGATAGCCAAGGACGCCGCGATAAAAAGCTGTGTATTACTTAAAAATGATAAAAATATACTGCCGCTGTCTCCAGACAGATTAAGCTCAGTCGCCATTATTGGACCTTTAGCTGATGATCCATATGAGCAACTTGGTACCTGGATATTTGATGGTGACTCCCAGCATAGTCAAACCTGCTTAACCGCTATTGAACATGAATTATTAGGTAAGGCTCGTACCCACCATGTTAAGGCCATGCAGACATCTCGCAGTCACGATCATAGTGATTTTAAGCAGGCAGTTGAAACAGCGATGGCGGCTGATATCGCCATACTAATTTTAGGTGAAGAGTCCATCTTATCAGGTGAAGCTCATTGCCGGGCTGAAATTGGTTTGCCAGGTTGCCAAGAACAATTAATCGATGCGATTGCACAAACAGGTACGCCTATTGTGTTAGTGATCATGGCCGGTAGACCCTTAACGATAGAAACGGTCTTGCCCAAGGTGGCTGCGGTTTTGTATGCTTGGCATCCAGGAACAATGGGCGGGCCAGCCATCTCAGACTTATTATTTGGCAAAGCTTCTCCCTCTGGAAAGTTGCCCGTTACTTTCCCAAGAAAAGTAGGACAAGTACCTATTTACTACGCACAAAAACATTCTGGTAAGCCAGCCACGGAAGCAGCGTTTATTCACATGGATGATATACCTGTGCATTCACCACAAACATCACTTGGTATGGCAGCCACACATTTAGACACTCATTTTAGCCCTTTATTCCCTTTTGGATTTGGCCTTTCATACACCCAATTTAGTTACCAAAATCTTCAGCTTAGCCACAAAATATTACATCTAGGCGAGACATTAATTATTGGCGTGTTGTTGACTAACACCGGCGATACTTACGGTGAAGAAATAGCACAATTGTATATTCGCGATCTGGTGGGTAGTGTCACTCGCCCAGTCAAAGAATTAAAAGATTTTAAGCGTGTAAAGCTGGCAGCGGGAAAAAGTGAATGGGTCACATTTGAACTGAGTACGGATAAACTGGCATTTTATGACAGACATAATCAACTGGTTACAGAGGCAGGTCAATTCCAACTATGGTTAGGGGGCTGTTCACAAACTGGTTTGCTGGATGAGTTTGAGATCATAGATGCTTAAAAGACAAAAAAATAAAGCACTACAAAATAAAGTCAATGCTTTATTAAGCTCAATGACACTTGAGCAAAAGGTGGGTCAAATGACCCAGGCTGAACGTACGACCTGTTCACCAGAACAGGCCAAACAATTTCATATCGGTTCAATATTAAGCAGTGCAGGCTCTTGTCCTGGCGATAATCAATTGCAAGACTGGGTAGAAATGAATGACGCCTATTGGAAAGCATCCACCGAAAAAGACGATCACCATTTAGGTATTCCCATACTCTATGGACTAGATGCAGTGCATGGTAACAACAATGTCAGAGGTGCCACGGTATTCCCGCACAATATCGGATTGGGCGCAGCTAATGACACCCAACTGATTAAACAAATTGCCCAAGTCACAGCAAAAGAAGTACTTGCCACAGGGGTCGACTGGACATTCGCCCCTAACCTAGCTGTGGCTCGAGACTACCACTGGGGTAGAAATCACGAAAGTTTTTCTGAGGACCCAGCGATAGTCAATCGCTACGCCACCAAAATAGTTCAAGGACTGCAGGGCGAGTTATCCCAGAGCAATGTTATGGCTTGCGCAAAACATTTTGTAGGTGACGGGGGGACGCATCATGGTGTTGACCATGGTGATACACAATTAAGTTTTAAAGCCCTGCAAGCTTTGCATATTCAACCTTTTGAAGTGGCCATCAAAGCGGGGGTATTAAGTGTAATGGTATCTTTTAGCAGTGTGAATGGTGAAAAGTGTCACGGGAATAAATTTTTATTGGTGGATACGTTAAAAGAAAAAATGGGATTTGAAGGGATTTTGATCTCAGATATGCAAGGTATTGATTACCTAGAAGACGATTTTTATCTAGCAGTAGCAAAAGGTGTTAATGCTGGCATTGATATGTTTATGGTGCCAAGAAACTGGCCGCTTTTTATTGAACATTTACTCAGTCATATAGAGTTAGGTACAGTACCTATGAGTAGAATCGATGACGCAGTGCGCCGTATTTTATCGGTAAAATGTGCATTTAGTTTATTTGAAAAGCCCCGCCCCACTTTTAGGAAATGGTCAAATCATGCTTCATTTGGCAGTGATAAACATCGCGAGGTAGCGCGAAAAGCAGTTAGAAAATCCTTAGTGTTATTAAAAAACAGTAATAAAATCCTACCGCTTAAAAAACATACCCGAATTTTAGTAGCAGGAAAGAACGCACATAATATTGGCCATCAATGCGGTGGTTTTACAATCACTTGGCAAGGCGTGTCTGGTAATGAAGAAATAGTCGGCGGCACTTCAATTTGGCAAGGCATTAAACACCTCTGCAACCAGGCGCAGCTGAGCATCAATGGTGATGGCTCAGAAGCATCATCTGAAATGCATGATGTCGCAGTAGTGGTAATTGGTGAAAAACCTTACGCTGAGGGTATAGGTGATATTAGAGTCAACGATAAAATCATCACAGAAGCTTGTTCAGAAATTAATGGGCAAGTCAAAATATTGCCGGCTAGTGGCGACTCTCTTGAACTCAACAAGCTATACCCAGAAGATTTACAAACGATTAAAAACATCACTGACAAAGGTGTACCTGTGATAACTATTTTAATTTCTGGAAGACCGCTTATTATTGAACCAGAACTAACCGCATCGAGTGCTTTTATAGCAGCATGGCTGCCTGGCTCTGAAGGTCAAGGTATCAGCGATGTATTATTTGGCGATTATGATTTTTCCGGTAAGTTATCCTTTAGCTGGCCGCAGTTATCACAACCTAAAGTCAATAAAGGCGATGAACATTACCACCCGTTATTTCCTTACGGATTTGGTTTAAAACACTCTTAAAGCACCCTAAAATAATACTCTGCCATCTGCTTAAAATATAGAGCCACATAATTATAAAGCATCCAATTATCATGAAACCAAACACTAAAATTAAACTGTTTCTAACCAAACCTATTGAATGTCCAGTGAATTAATATTCAGCCCGCATAACGTTAAACCAAACCAATTAACATGATTGGTGTCACTATGACTTTATCTTGGTGGCGTTTAATAAAATGTCTATTTATATTTTCCAGCAAATGAATAAAACGTCAAAAACAGTTTTCATCCATTACCCGTTATTCACATGAGAATAAATCACCCGCAACGTGTTATTGAGTGAGCGTTTAACCGTAGGCCATGAGATTGAAATGTTATCAACAAGGCCTTGGTGACAGTCAGCTTCTAATCTTGTCACCACATCATTTAATGCCTCAGAATTCACTTTGTTAGCTACGAGTAACAGCTTACGGGTACCCCGTGAAATAGCAGTCATATCATCTTCATCTACGGCATTATCCGTTTCTTTAATACCGTTTTCCAACTCATCCATCAGCTCATTTAAGGCAATAGGTAAAGGTTTAGTCACATTTTGATTTTGTAAATAGGGCAATAAATCAAACCAAACTGTAGGGTTATTTGGCATCACAATTTTTGCGATAGCAGATGGGGGGTTATTTTCTTGAACCGGCTGCTGCTCTATGGCTTGTTGCAGTTCTTCTTTATGTGCGGACAGTAAAGCGGTCTCTTGAGTGAAGAGTTTCGCCTGATTCGACTCCAACTCTTGTTTTGCTTCCTGAAGGGCACTTTCTTTTCCACTTAATTGAGATTGACTGTTGAGTAAATCCTGTTCTAATTTTTGCAACTGCCCAGCTAATTTAGCGTGATTGGTATGTTGAACACTTAAACTGTCTTTGCTGTTTGAGTATTCTTGTTGTACGTCTTGTAATTGCTCAGTTAACTGAGCCTGTTTTTCCTCTAAAGAATGAATACTCTGCTCACTACCCTGCAAGTTTTGCTGTTGCTGTTCGAGCTGCTCTTGAAGTTTATGTTCATGGGCTTCTTGTTGTTGTATACGTTGTTGTAGTTGTTCTGATTGGTCACGGGCTTGATTGAGTTCAGCTTGCAGTTTTTGTTCGCCCGATTGGGTTTCTGATACTTGAGACTCTGCTTCTTGCAGTTGTTCTAAGTTACCTTCAAGCTTCTGTTGCATTTGAATATTTTGCTTTTCAGCTTCAATCAAAGCCTGTTGTAATTGTATTTTTTGATGTTCAATTTCTGTATGATGTTGACGCCATTGTTCATCACTGCCTTCAATCATTTCTTTTTGTTTGACCGCTCGGCTTTCTACATCAGTCAGCTCAACAGTCAATTGTTCAAGTTTCTGTTGTTGTTCTAAGTGAGCCAGTTTTTCAGCATCAGCTTGGCGCTTAATGTCATCTAAATTATCTTGGGTATCTTGTAACTGCTGACGTTTAGCTTCGACTTCGTCTTTTAATATTTGTTGTTGTTTGTGCCAATCTTGGTCGCTTTGAACTATTTTCTGCTGCTGCTGGGTACTTTGTTGCTCCATTTCTATAAGCTCATTTTGCAGCTTTTCAAACACCGCTTGTTGTTGTTCTTTTTCGGCTCTCTGTGCTGCTTTTTCTGCTTCTGTTTGCTGTTTGGTTTGTAACAACAATTGCTCGGTTTGTTGCAACTTTTTTTGTTTAGCCATTAACTGTTGTTGCACTTTATGTTGCTGTAATTGCCATTGCTCATCACTTTTTGCCATTTGCTGTTGCTGCTGAGCGTTGCGAAATTCCATTTCACTAAGCTCATTTTTTAATTTTTCGAACAAGGATTGTTGTTGTTTTTTCTCTGCTTCGGTTTGCTCTTTGGCTTGGCTCAAGTTTTGCTCCGTTTCCTGAAGCTGCTGCTGCTTGGCTTTAAGCGCTTGTTGCGTGTTTTCTTGTTGTTGCTGATATTCGCCGTCCCTGAGAGCTATTTGTTTTTGCTGTTGTGCATTACTCTGCTCCACTTCCGCGAGTTCTGATTGTAATTTTTCGAACAGGGCCAGTTGTTGCTCTTTATCCGCTTTTTGTGTTTCACTTTGTGCTTTAGCTTGTTTTAGGGTGCGTTCGGTGTCTTGTAATTGCTGCTGCTTAACGGCTAACTCTTGTTGAATTTGTTGCTGCTGTGCTTGCCACTGATTTTCAGTTTCTGCCACTTTCTGCTGTTGTTGCTGGCTATGATGTTCCATCTCAGACAGTTCTTGTTGCAATATTTCTAATTGGTTTTGATGCTGCCCTTTAGCCAACTTTTCTTGTTCTGCCAACTGCTTCGTTTCATCTAAAGCTTTTTGAGTGTTTTGCAACTGCTGTTGTTTAGCCTCTAATTCTTGCACTAACTGGCTTTGTTGCTGGTGCATATCGCCTTTTTGTTGACTCGACATATCTTCTAATTTTTGCATTTCACTTTGCAAGTGTTCAACATGGCGTACTTTATTCGATAACTCTGACTCGGCTATCTTATAGGTCTGCTCGAGTTTTCTGCGTTGCTCCTCAGCTCCTTGGCTAGCCTTTCGCTGATTAACCAATAACTCACGAAGTTTTTCACTGGTATTGCCAGCATTCATCAACTCAGACTGAAGTGAATTGATTTGCCCGCCAACTTCATTAATCTGGTGATCTTTTTGTTCAATAGACTCTTTAAGCTCATCAATTTCTAACGCGAAATTATCCATTTTTGTTTGTTGACTGTGTTGTTCCTGTTTTAAATTCTCAGTATTACGTTCACTTTCAATCAGCGCTTGTTGAGCCAACTTATATTTTTTATCACTGTGTTGAAGAGCGTCTGAAATTTGATTACGCTGAACCTGTAAGCCAGTGACTTTAGCAGTGGACTTTTCTAATTGAATGGTCAACTCACTGTTAACATGTTGCGCCTCACTAAGCTGAGAACGACTCTTATTATAATCCTTTTGAAGCGCTTGAAGATTATCAGTGACACTTTGGTGAGCCTGTTGTAGGTCGCTGAATTCACTTTTTTTATCGAATAAATCATCTTCAGCAGTTTGTAATCTTGTTTCTGTATCTGCTAAATTCTTCACTTTAGTCGCCAGCTGATCTTGGCTGCTTTGTAACAGTTGTTGTTTCTGTGCGACTTCTTTCTCGGCAGCGTGATGTAAATTCATCGCCTCAAGACGTGCTTCATCGGCTAATTGTAAGTCTCTAAAATCTGTCCAAATACATAGGATTGAATCAAAGTCTTGGCCTTTATACATAGGCACATAGGTCGCTTGGCAGGGCAATAAAACCTGCCCCACTTCATGTTCCCATTGTAATGATTTAGCCTTCCCATCCAGTTTCACCTTGGTTATATGTCTTTCTAGTTCTTCGGATGCTTGTTGGTCTAGGTTTAACTCGCCGGCAAAAGGGGTGCTACCCAATAACTGATGCTCATTTTCTATATTAAAAAATGCGCAAGCGGCGGGATTCAATTTGCTAAAGCCTGTTTCACCCAAAACAGCCATTGGCATACTGCTATGTTGCAACAACCCGTCAAACTTATCTTGATGGAACTGCTCTTTAGTACTATCTGAAATCCAGCACAGATATTCTTTTTTTTCTTTACTTAATAAATCGACATGTAACTCACTGGGATGTAATTTGTCATTTTTACCTGTTAAGTGTGCAGAAAATCCTCGTAATCTCCCAGTCTGATGAACTTGTTTAGCTGCCTTAGCTGCATTATTAGCGTCGTTAAAGAGTTGATAAAACGTGTGTTTTTTCAGCTCTTTTTCACTTAAGTCTAATCTGTCAGTCATGGAGATATTGGCTCTAATAATCCGGTCTTCGGCGTCAATAATCGCTACGGCAAGAGGTGCTAAGTCCAATATAGTAATAAAATGTTTTCGCTCTTGTTCCAGCTTATCTTTGGTCTGTTTAAGTTCAGTCACATCTTGAATAACGCCTACTACACCAGCGCGTTTATTATTTTTATCTGAAAAGAACTTTAACTTTAAATTAAGTGTGTGGTTCACCTCATCAGCAAGCTGCAGCTCAAACTCTTTATTATGGCCTGAATTCACAGCACTAAAATTTGAATGATTGTCTATATGAAGTCGACTGATTTCAGCTGGCAATAAGTTTAATTCTTGAATACTTTTATATTCTATTTTTGACATGTGTAGTTTAAACATCATCTCAAATGCTGAGTTACAATCAACAAATTTACCCTGTTCATCAAGCAAATAAACAGGATTGGGACTGGTTGCTAGTAATGTTTTAACTTTTTGCTGGCTAATGAGTAGAAGACTTTTTTGTTGCTCCAGTTCTGACAGGTTTTGAACAATAAAATCTAAACACGTGGTTTTGCCCTCATCATTTTTATTCCTACTGAGTCCAATCAACCTTAAGGGAATAGTGTTCCAAACCTGCTTTTCTTTTGGCTCACTGCCTAGACTCTCTGTATGGTTTTCATCTAACTGTAAAAACTCACAACATATATCCATTTGATGCTGTTTTTTACTGGCTTCTAAAGCCTGCTCCCAATCATACACAGAATGATTGTTAAGCATTTTTTTTAGTTGATTGAGATCTCCACTCAAAGGCGCGGTTGCTAATAGAAAATCGGCAAATAGCTGATCTGAGGTAAAGGTATTGTCATCAAAATTGATAGTGAGCTTGGCTAAGCCACTTTGTTGTAATCCTTGATTTAAGCTGTTTAGGTGAGAAGACTGTTGGTCTATTTGATGCTGATAATTACTGACATCAGCAAGAGAAATTACACTGGCTATACCATGATGAATATCGGACTGCTGAGTGAATCCTAAATGCAAATGACGTTTACTCGCTGCCACATACGTTTGCATAGCCACATACTGATTAGATGTTAAAGCCGCACTTATTGATCCTTGCAGCGCATTATCAAAGACCTCAATCAGAGGTCTATTCATTAATTTTTCCTCTTTACTGCCCAGAAAAAATGCGGCAACTCGATTGGCAAAAATAATCTCACCGGCCTGATTGATGTGCAACATGCCCACTTTAAAGTCATTAAGTAAGGATTGTTTATCTGCTGAGGTATTGTAGGATTCTTTTTGTTCTTTACGGGCGCTACCCAGTTGAATCTTAGTGAAAATGATAAGCAATAATAAAAAAACTAACACGGCAACTAACGCCATTAGTCCAATTTTCATGGTGTCAGGGCTTTGTTCAAGTATTTGATCGAGAACTGTTTGGCTAAATGCAAAACACACAGGACTGACTAATACTGAAATAAAGCATAAAACCCTTAAAAACAGACGATTCCAAACACGGGGAGTCATTGCACACTTTCCTTATAAACGAACAACACCTACCACAATATAGCAGTGATATAAATTTAAATAGTATTGATAGCGCAACAAAGTATGAAGATGAATAACTAGAAATGCTTAAGTTTGCCCCACCCTTTTTCTAAACCACTCAGTTGCATTGATTATCTTGGCTGGTATTAAAAGGGAAATGGTCGTCGCTTAAATGCAAGAGGATAATTTGAAATAGTCAGTACTGTGACAAACATTAATAATAGAATTTAACCCAATCTGACAGAGAGCTATGTGCCAATTACAGCCGTTCGTAGTCATAGCGATTCAAGAGCAAGAAGCTTAAGTTTTAGCAAATTAGGATGCCTGTCTCTGCAACTGCTGTAAGATGTTTTGAGTTCGTAGCGCACCTTGCCGTAAGTCGTTATTGCCAACCTTTTTTCTGATACCCAAAAGCGGGTAATATAACGGCACGGTCACTCGAATTTACACCTATTCTGTGCGCTTCTCATGACACCTGCATGGAGACTGAAGCCTGCCACTTTTGAGGCACAGCCTGACGCAAGCCTTTACTCTGCCAGAGATGCAATAGTTTGTAAGGTAAAGACCTTTCGTCCTTGCTGTTTGCCTGTAGCGATGCGACAAGTAATGGAATACACCTGAATTTGTAACATTGGAGCGTCTTCCTGTCCATCCAAAGCCAGGTAGTCAATGTCACCGCTATTTAGGTTTAGGGCAATATCAAAGTAGTGTCGTATTTTTAAATTGATGATAAATAGGCTTGACTACAGCTTTTTATGAAAGGATTTGCGAACAATAAATGAATAGAATGTAAAGCTCTATAAGAAAAAAACTTGGTAACTTTATTTTGTTCTTGACGAGTTTAAGGGTAGGAATGTTTTGAGCATCATCGCCCATCAGGTAATAAGTTCGAATGGTGTAATGAGTGCCAGCAGACGGCAGAAAAATGGCCGCCGCTGGCCAAAACATCTCCGTTATTTAAGGTGTAAACTCCAGCACAACTCCACTGAGGTCGTTTGGATTTACCGCGTCGAACAATTCATAATGGGTTCCACTGGCTAAGAAATTGCTCAGTGCATTAAGATCACTCGCTCCCGGATCCGTTACGCCACCACCTGGTGAGCTACCTGCTAAGCCATCAAGTGCAGAAATAGCACCATATTCAATGGTATAACTACCGTCAGCACGTAGGGTCAAAGTAAAGCTATTGGCACCCGTACTAACAAATTCGGGCACGCTATCAAAGTTCAGAATAAAACTTCCAGCTTCTTGAGCATAACTGACGTTACCACCATTATTCGGCGACAAATCATCCCATAGTGGCGCTATCCTCGGTTGATCGCTTAGCAGTTCACCAATGCTTTCACTGAAATCCGTGTCGCCAGAACCAAAGGTCATGTTGCCATTAGAATTAACAAAGGCAGTGGTATAATCTACTCCGTTGAAAGAAAAGGTAAATCCCAATGGGAGTTCAATCGAATTGTCATCCCCCATAGTTAACGGCACATTGTTACTCTCGTCGATTTCTAACACGTATCTGCCTCCACTGCTTCCGGCACCGATTAAATCTAGATCGGCAAAGGTTGTAACCGCCAGATAATAACGTCCAGCAGGTAAGTCCAAGGCGAGAATTTTTGACAAGATACCGCTACCACCATCATCATCCGTGATAATCAGATTGCCACTATTATCAAACAGGGCAATAAGTGAGTCCAGGGGACCTGCAGTAATTTCAATACTGAGCGCTTTGTCACCCTTAGTTTCAAATCGGTACCAGTCTATGTCATTTCCAATGGGCTCTATCTCGGTAAAGCGACCTACATCGGCACTGCTAAAGGGCAGATTAAGGCTACGGGCCTTTTTAAAGCTATTATTTTTGCCTGCCCAGTTGTCGTTGAAGGTAGTGGTACCGTTAAAGCGCAGCTGACTATTGGCCAAATCATTGCCATTGACGGCATAAAATAATTCGAATTTCGCTGGACTGTTATGCAAATTTATATGACCGTTATACTCGCTCAGATCTGACGTGCCTTCCATCCCAGAGGTAACGGTTGCACCACAGGACACCCCCACCAAAGCATCCAAGGACGTCATGTCGCCGTATTCAATGTCAATACCATTATTGGCTCGGCGCAACGTGATGTTAAAGCTATTAGCACCCGAGCTAAAATACTCAGGCACACTGCCCCAACTTACCGTAAAGCTGTTCTTGCTTTGTTGGTAACTGACCGTACCGCCATTAGCGGGATTGAGATCATCCCACCAACCCGCGATGCGAGGTGGTCCACTGAGCATTTCGGCGCTGCTCTCAGAGAAGTCGCCGTTGGGCGCACCAAAGGTCAGATTTCCATTAGCATTGACCGAGACAGATGAGAATGCCATACCACATAGCTCAAAGCTAAAAGGTAGGGCCAGATTGACTGAACCATCATCACCAACCAGCAGAGGGTCACCCGGTGCAGGCGCATTGAAGATAATATCGACATCACTACTATTGGGTTGCACAAAATCGAATGCGGAGACCGGGTCGGCAGAATCTAAGTTATTAGACTCGGTCAAATTGTAATATTCCTCTGGTCCCGGAAAGGGGCCACTGAGGACAGTAGAGAAACCTCCCGCAAGGATCTGGTCTATATATACCCGGTAATTTGCCCCGGGTGTCAGCCCTTCAATCTGGTATTCTCCATCGACACCAAAATCTCCTGAAATAGCAGAGACCGCATCATAGAAAGGGTTGGCATCATTACGAGCGATGACATTGACCCCGGTCACTGGGGTCACACCATTGGCGAGTAATATCTTGCCGCTGATGCTGCCTGTGGCAGCGAAGCTCGCATCAGGATACAGGGTTGATAATGAGGCCATATCATCCTGATTTAAATTTTGCGTACCTGTGAGTGGTCCAAAATAAAAGGGGTACATGGTTTCGATGGACTCGTTAAAGGGATCAGGTACACCATAGGGATCGTCTGTGCCAGCCCCTGAAGTGTCACCCGCGTCAATAAACAACTGGCCGTTGACCACTGTGTGACCTAAGCCAGAATAATGCCCAAACTCATGTACCATTACATCCAGCGCAGCAGTGGGGTCAACAAAAGAGGGGCCATTGAGAAAGGAAAGGCCCTCGGTGATGGTACATGTGGCAGGGGTCCCCCATTAAGGACCTGCGAAGCCGAGAATGCCAGATCCCGGGCCAAACAGCAGATCAAATATTGCACCAGTATCATCAAATACAATAGCCGATAAGCCGTCAGGCGCAGCGGCATTTAGATAGGGGCTAAAGTTGCTGATATCCACATCCACAGGCAACGAACCGTTGTTACTGTAAGTAGCGGAGGAAGTCGCTGTTGCTTGCCAAACAGCAAAAGCATCGTTGACGGCGGTGACCGCTGCCGCATTACTTAGTGGACCTAGGTCACCCTGATCTGGGTTAAAAGGAATATTACTGCCACCACTACCCCATACAAAGGGTTGACCTGGTTGACAGACTGCAATTGGGCCACCCGCTAAGACGCTGGAACTGGCCAATATGGCGAAGGTTAATGCTGTGGCTCGCAAACCATGAGATGTATAAGTGTTCATGCTGCGCTCCTTAATTTAAGTTAGTGAAAATGGCGGCTTTGAGGTCATCGTAGCTCACAGGACCAGAGAAAAGTCCTTGATTGCCTAAACTATTAACAACCATGTCGCGACCATTGCTGTCGTTGGATAAGTGAAATAAGCCTTGCCCAAGGCCAACAGTAGTCGATAAACCAACCGAACTGCGCGCGGTGGTAAATAACACATAGTCACTGCCTAACTGCAGATCGGGGTTAATTTGCAAGTTGGTCAAACGTTTTTGAGTGCCTACAACAAGCGATGATTTCATGCTGCCAAGCATAATAAATTGAAGAACTTGTCCCTCTTTTCCTGAACCAAAATCGCCCTTTATTGGATCATCAATGCGCAGGGTGTAAACAATAGTAGACAACTCACCGCCGCCGGCTTGTAAAGAACCAGGCTCCTTGCTCATTACAGTAGCGCGGAACACTTTGTCTGCATTGCCTACCATTTCCGATAGACTCATTTTTTTAACTAAGGCAGCATGTGTTGTCCATGATGCCGTTGCGACTATTAGTGTGAGTGATAACAACCACTTGAGTTTTAGGTAAGACATAATATTTCCCTCTGAATGTGTTGGATTGGCGCATATCAGGTAGACATGCTTAATTCCGTTTTAGTCAGTTGACCGATTAACATAGGCCTTTTGGCCATGTACGTGCTTGGGTAATCCATTGCGACAATACGGCACCAAAACTACGAACAGAGGAAATTGAAAGGCAACGGAGATACCGTATACCCAGAAAAATATAGTAAAGAAAAGGTTTATAGCAAATTAATAGGAAACTTATCCAAAATCTTCATTAAATTTCGGTGTTCACTGGCTTCCAATACACCAATCAGTTGCCTTTCCCATTGCAGCGCTTTAGGTGCAATTTATTGATAGAGGCTCTGGCCTTTAATGCTTAAATAATCAAGTAGTTTAGTCAAATACCAACCCTTTATAAGCCCATTAAAACCAATACATTAAGAATTAGTAAATTGGCTAATTATGTGAAAAGGCTAAGGATTACGAAGGTCACAAATCGAAGCATCTGTTAAACAAAGTAGCAGAATTATAGTAACAGGTCGTTCTCTTTTGAGGAGGAACTCCTCATTATCTGAGAAATCAAGTTACCACACTTGTAGTCTCCTAAGAGCATTGCAACTAAGGTTCCTTAATAAATGTCGCATTAATATTTTGGACAATTGGCAGAGGCTTAAAGCCAACCCTTTTTTGTTAAGTAGTTTGAATTTAGATTTACTGAAAAGTTGAGATATAATGCTGTTTTATTTATAGTATCTCCTCATCTATATATTTATGCATGTAAGCTTAATAAATATTCAATTAAAAAGGATCAAAATGAAAAAGTTATTATTGTTATTGGCTGTAGTATTTACTACGTCAACGTTTGCTCAAAATATTGTTCATATACAATATAGATACGTTGCTTCAGAGAATGTAGCTGAATTTGAAGCTTTAGAAACAGAACATTGGTCTAAAATCAAGAAAAATGCTATTGAAAATGGAGATATGTCAGTATCTGCATTTTTTAGACTTTATGGCCGTGTAGATAATGAATCACTACCAACTCACGCCTTTGTTCAAGTATATAAAAGCTTTGAGCAGTATGAAGCTCAAATGAAAATATGGAGTAATGCTGAGGAAATCCTAGGGTTTAACCCAGCACTTGCTTCAACTAATGATATTTCTAAAACACTTCATAACGATACATATAAATTAGTTTCTGAGCTTCCAATGGGAGAATTTAAATATGCAGTTTGGAATTTGGCAAAACCAAAGGACTTGAATGGATTTATTAATGAAAATTTAAACTTATGGATGCCATATTTTAAGAAGAATTTAGGCAAAGAGGGAGCAAGAACAGGCTGGGGAATTTTAGCAAGAGTACATCCAAAGGGTATGAACGAGTCAAGTGTTCTCACCTACGATCACTATAAAGATTTGTCGAGTGCTCTAAGAGCTTTATCTCCAATGGATGTTGTTTCAAGTGAAGAGATTGATGAAATTATATCGAAATCTGAAATGAGCAAATATGACCCCGATGGATTTCGGTACACAGATATTTGGGAGTTAATTGAATTTATTGGAAGCCCTTAATAATATTAAAGACAGGAATTTCCTTTGTCAGTTGTTGGTTGAAGCCCTCCTATAGGGGGGGTTATTTCACACTAATATCACTTAAAACAATACCCACACTTTATAAATTATAATCTACTCTGAAATACGCAATGCCTCATATTTACCACATTGGCATCTCTTTTATATCCTTGAGGAAGTGAAACTCGGTTATTTTTCGTCGATTAATCGATTAATCAACTGTTTCCACATAATTTAGAATTCAAATCAAGAACCTCCCACTGTTGGGCAAACCAGTTTTGAAGTTATCTTGTAAATAAACTGATAATGACTGCCACTCAGCGTTAGTGGGCGTATAGCATTAGAGCCAGCATTATCTCCTGGGATATTGTGCGTAAACCGTGCGTGAACTGGCTGAAGTAATCCCTTTTGTTAACTATGTTGCCCAGAATCAACCACTCTAACTGTATTTATTTTAAGTTATACCCTGAGGGATCCCCACGAATATTCAATCATTAAAATTGCCAACAATCATAGTTCTGAGTTTAAACACCGCAGTTTCCAATTGCTCGCAGAGCAATTGGAAACGCTTGTCTACGATTCCTCGCAAGCCTAAATAGTGAAACGATAATACTCGTCTTGTCTTAACCGTGTTCGCTTGATAACGACGGTGCAAACCAACCATGAACATGGCCAAGCCTATAATGTTAGCCAAAATAATGGCAAGCTTGGCGATGAGGATGAGTACTGCAATACTGTGTACGTATCGGCTTTTATGATGTTCAAAACCTAGTCCCAATATACTACTTTTGATATCCCTAAACTCTTCTTCAATTTGCATACGCAGTCGATAAATAGCGACTATCTTTTTACCTAAACTCTTGGTTCGAAGAAGTGAAGTGGCAATTAACTAAGGGGCTGTAGCGCCTCTTGCATGACCTTTGAAAACTTAGATTGTCGGGTAATGTTATGCTGCGTTAAACTATATCGCCCATTGCTTTTACCTTTAAATAGCACCAAGGTGCATGCTAAAGGTTGGCTGCGGCAAATATGGCTAGTGAACCCTATCGGTTAAATGGTAGCTCGCTTATATAACTCAGAGGTATGCTCACAGTCCCCTTTCTAATTAACATACCTCAATGCGATGAATTCTCTAAACCGAGTGGTTTTATAACCGGCATCTGTAACAATTATCGGTTTAGTATCTTCATCGATAATCGTCTTTAATTTTGCCAAGAACGCCTATGTGTTCACCGTTTTTATTTTGTGCTCATACCATAGACTTCTTGATAAATAGCCACTCCTCGACCATTAAAAGCGACTGAAGCCCTTAGTAAAAAGCAGCCTTTATGCGTATCTAAATCCGACCAGTCAATTAGAATAATAGGACGTGATGAAGTATTCGCTTATTGCGTATAGATTGCTCGATAGATAGGTAATTGTTCATTCACAATATTTTATTAGACAACAAACGGTCAGCTTGTTTAATGCGATATTTTTCATATACAGAAGATGAAATCCCACGTCCCATGACGGTTACACTGACTTTAGCTCCATTTAACAAACTGCTCACACAACTCGTTAATGACGCTCGTCTAACTTTATGCATTTTAGACGTGACAGCTGTAAGGAACTCTTCAAAATAAGAACTTTATTAATGGTAATGGTCTTTGGAGATGTTTGGAGATGTTTGGAGATGTTTGACGATTCTTGGCGATTTCTGGCGATGGAACTAATCACCAAATACCGTGAATATTCCAAATTATTTTAAAATGACTTACCTGTTTATATCGTGTATGTACCTTAGTACCTGACCCACTTTATTTTCAAAATCATTCTTCTGAAAATAGATTCGGTTATTGCCATTACCCCCTGAAGTAATATGATAGAGAGCAACGGCAAACTCTAATCTTAATGGTCGACTCATATTTTTTCTCATCGAAAATAGTTTAGCCATTTCAGTCTAGCCGTACCAAAACTTTCAATTTTCTACCAGCTCCGGCTGCCCCTCGATGACAGCATACACTATTAAAAACAGTGCATTGAATAAGAAATAGCTGACTCTTGCTGTTGGACGAGGATCGTTGATACTGGAAAAATGATGCGCATAAATGTTAATGAACATGCTACAACTCCGCAAAAGGAAGTATAAGTTCACAGTCGTGATCTCCAGACAAATTATTGTTATTCGTTCAAAAAAATAACCACTGTCTTGACCCTAGTCAATAAGCATACTTAAGACAAGCGTTAAAGTTAAACAAAGAATGTCTATGATTCTAAGAAGAACTAAGTAATAATATTTACGATTCTAGGAAGAACTAAGTAATTAAAAAGGATTTTCATGCTCATCAGTTCACTCTATGCACGTTTCTTTCATATGCATTATTCAATGCCTGTCGGTCTATGTTTATCTTTAATATTAACATTTAATGTTAAGTCGGCAGAAATAACAAATGAACAACTTAGTGAAAAAATGTCACTTGTAATGAATTACTTTAAAACATCAGAATATAATGTTAATTATTTTTGGGTTAGTGATATTGAAAGCCCTTTTCACTCCTTTGCTATAGATTTATTAAAGGACAATGTGAATAACGTCACAGCATATCCTAACAACACCGTAAGATTTGGCGCTACAAAAGTTCTAGATTACTATTTTGTTGGTTTAAAGGATAAGTCGCTCTGTTGGTCAAAAATTCTTGATTTCTCTAATTGTAAATTAACCCATCCCAAACAAAGCATTGAAGGCCGGGCTGACTGGGTCTATTGGCAGGCCAAAGACTATAAAGCTTTTTTCAAACTTGCATACCTTCATAATAATTCTGAATTGCTGAGACAACTAAGTAAATACAAACAATTTTCTTATGAAACTGCATACGATCACGAAATTCAAGGACTAACAGACCATTTATTGAGCCTTTTGGATAGTAACTTGCAATACAGCCGAAGGTTTATGAATGAATCACATGCTAGTTACTCAGGTTTTAATCAAGGAAAAATCGTTCAAGCTCTTATAGAAGCTGATGAATATACCAATATAGGAGCTGAATTAACCTTTATTTGTGAGAATTATGTCCATTCCAGCGAAGGGGTATATAATCATTGGGCTACATCTGTAATCGGTTATTTAAATTGCCTGAATTATCAGCAAAAAAACGATTTTGAATTTAAATACATAGTAGCAATAAAAATGCAGGAGCTTTACCAAAGGCTTCCCATGTTTAACGGTAAAATTCCGTATATAATTGACAAAAACCACTCTAACTACCCAAGTTTTAAAGCCACATATCAAACTTGGGATTTATTATATTTAGTACAGATTGATAAACTCTTAGAACTTAATACTGGGTTAAATAATTACTTTGACATTGCCTATCAGGAAGCTCTGAATGTTAATTATGGTCTCTATTTTGCGAATAATTTAGAATCGGCATTAATAATGGAGCATAATAATGTGGATCAAAAATTCGACCAGGCAATTCGGATATTAAACAATCTGCACAGTGTGAATGATATAGACAACATTAAGCATGCATTATCGCTAGTTAGGGTTATTGTTTTACTTCGGGTATGGAATGATTCACGCTTATTCCTATAATAATGTCTAGACAACCTAATACGACCACCGCAGTTAAGCTAATTTTTGTAATTGATTATTTTGTTGTTCAAGGTCACTAGGACTTGGGTAATCCAAGTATGAATTAAGTCTATGGTTTTTGTACCACATGGTCATGTAATTCAATATATCTTGTTGGGCGCTAAATCGGGTAGAGTAATTGCGATAATTTACCCGCTTTTGTTTTAGACTCCTTAAGAAACTTTCTGCTAGAGAATTGTCCCAACAGCACCTTTTTTTACTCATACCGCCGACAAAGTCATGTGTATTTATAAGGCGGCGATAAGTGTTACTGGCATATTGCACACCTTGGGCTGAATGCACAATCAATCCTTCCTTTGGTTGTCGTTGCCATATCTCCATAGTGAATGCGTCACACACTTAGCTGGCCTTCATTCTTGTGAGGTTTAGGTGTCAAGTCATTTGAACATTAAAACAACTGAGGTCAAGCTCTGATATATTTATACCCCGATTTAATCATCACCCATCAACAAAACTTGTTTATCTAACTTATCCAAAACCTTCATTAAATTTCTGTGTTCACTGGCTTCCAATACACTCATAAATTGCTTTTCCCATTGTAGCGCTTTAGGTGCGATTTTTTGATACAGGCTCTGGCCTTTAACACTTAAAGATAGGTAAACCGCGCGGTTATCCTTTTTGTCTGTTTGTTTTATCAAATAGTCTTTACTTTCTAAAGCCTTCACAGCCCTCGATACTTTGGACTTATCCATAGAGGTGATTTCACCAATGTCTTTGGAATACAATTTTTGTTGTTCGGCTAACTGCGCCAACACACGCCACTCTGGAATGGTGATATCAAATGTTTGTTTATAAATTTTTGATAATGCCAAGCTTATATTCGATGCCAGATGCACCATTCTGTAAGGCACAAATTGATTCAGTTGCACTGAATCAATTTGTGCCTTTTCTATACAGTCATTATCTATGTCTTCATGTTTCATGTTTTCTTAGCCACTTGTTCTGCGTAAAGAATAAAATACAATACAGCCAAACTGAATAAAGGTTGATAATAACAGCAATATAGTTTCATATGAGAGTATATTAAAAAGATGCTTCGGGATAAATCGATGATTGAGCCAAATAATATTTGTTATTCCCATGGGTTTAACAATGAACATGAATCTGAAGCGTTGCAAGGCGCGTTACCGATTGGTCAGTTTAATCCACAAAAGTGTGCGTACGGTTTGTATGCAGAACAATTTAGTACCACCGCCTTTACTGCCCCTAGACATGAAAATCGCCGCACATGGATGTATCGTATTCGGCCATCAATCAGTATGGGGGATTATTCTCCTATTGATAAAGGTTTGCTACGCACCGCCCCTTTGTCTGGCCCACCATGTCCACCCAATGTGATGCGCTGGGTCGCACAACCTATTTGCGAAACCCCCACAGACTTTATTGATGGGCTCACCACTATCGCTGCCAATGGTGATGCGAATACCCATATTGGCATCGCCATTCATCTTTATTCAGCCAATAAGGGCATGGAAAATCGTTATTTTTGCAATGCAGATGGCGAGTTAATGGTGGTGCCACAGCAAGGTGAATTAATAGCTCGCACAGAGTTAGGATTGCTCAAAGTAAAACCTGGCGAAATAATGGTGATCCCCCGAGGCATAAAATTTCAAATAGACCCTATTGATGAGCCCATCCGTGGTTACGTTTGTGAAAATTACGGTGCGCCTTTTACCTTGCCAGAAAGAGGCCCAGTAGGTGCTAACGGACTTGCTAACCAACGTGACTTTGAGTATCCGGTGGCATGGTTTGAAGACACAGAACAAGCCAGTTGTTTAGTCACTAAGTTTATGGGTGAGTTGTATCAAGCTCAGTTAGGTCACAGCCCACTAGATGTAGTGGCATGGGTGGGCAATAGTGCTCCCTATAAGTACGATTTATCCTGTTTTAATGTGATCAATACAGTGAGTTTTGATCATCCTGATCCCTCCATATTTACGGTACTCACTTCTCCATCAGATACCGCAGGTACCGCCAATATGGACTTTGTCATTTTCCCTCCCCGTTGGATGGTGGCTGAAAATACCTTCAGGCCACCTTGGTATCATCGTAATGTGATGAGTGAATTTATGGGGTTGATCCATGGCGTATATGACGCAAAAGAAACAGGCTTTGAACCCGGCGGTATGAGTTTGCATAACTGCATGACGCCCCATGGGCCCGAAGCTGAGGTATTTGAAAAAGCATCCAATAACCAGCTTACGCCACAGAAATACGCTAGTACCTTAGCGTTTATGTTTGAGTCGCGTTATGTGATTGCACCGACAGAATTTGCGTTACACACAGCAACGAGACAAAAAAACTACCTCGGTTGTTGGGGAAATCTAAAAAAACATTTTGATGGGAAAGCTTAAGAGCAGCTGCGAGTTTCTAGCTACGAGCTTAATGTGAATAAATAATTGAGAGAAAAAAATATGCTAATGATCAACGAAACACATGATATCGACCTTACCAGTTGGGTTAGTTCTGCCAATAGTGATAGTGATTTTCCTATTCAGAACTTACCTTTTGCTATATTTAAGCGTAAGGGGCAAGAAGAAGCTCTAAGAGGCGGCGTGGCCATTGGCAATCAAGTACTTGATTTAGCCGCTGTAGCAAAAATGAACCTCTTCAGTGGCAGTGCTCAAACAGCATTAGAAGCCGCCAGCCAAACGACTTTAAATGCTTTAATGAACTTAGGTGTTGAAGCCAACTCTGCACTAAGACTGGCATTATCTAAGGCACTACGCACAGACTCCCCATTACAAAATACATTAACGCCAACCTTGATTGCTCAAGATGAGATAGAGTTTGGTATGCCTTGCCAGATTGGCGATTACACTGATTTTTATACTTCCATATATCATGCCACCGCAATTGGTAAATTGTTCCGCCCAGATAACCCATTATTACCTAACTATAAATGGATACCGATTGGTTATCATGGCCGTTCTTCTACCATTGGCATCTCTGGCCAAACGTTTCACCGTCCAGTAGGGCAAACCAAGGCACCTGATGCCACAGAGCCTAGTTTTGGCCCCTGTAAACGTTTAGATTACGAATTAGAAATGGGCTTGTTCGTAGGTAAAAGCACCCAGATGGGTGAACTAATAAACATCGAAAACGCCGAGAAACATCTGTTTGGCGTGTGTATTTTTAATGACTGGTCGGCGCGAGATATTCAAGCGTGGGAATACCAGCCATTAGGGCCATTTTTAGCGAAAAGTTTTGCCTCGACTATTTCACCCTGGATAGTCACCATGGAAGCATTAGCGCCCTATCGCAGCAATTTCACGCGCCCAAAAACAGATCCTCAGCCATTGCCACACTTAAGCAGTGAGCAGAATACTCAAAATGGCGGTCTAGATATCGACTTAAGTTGTTTTATACAGACCCAAGCGATGTTTGAGAACAAGCAACAGATGGCGCAACTATCAAAGTCTAATTTTAAATATTCATATTGGACCCCTGCACAACTAATAACTCACCATGCGAGCAATGGTTGTGCGATGCGTTCGGGCGATCTATTGGGTTCAGGCACGCAATCTGGGCCAACATATGAAGAAGCCGGGTCGTTACTTGAATTAAGTAAAGGTGGCAAAACCCCTATTGACCTACCCAATGGCGAAAAACGCTCCTTCTTAGAAGATGGTGACAGTATCATAATGCGCGCATCTTGCAGTAAAGAAGGCGCGGTCAGAATTGGTTTTGGGGAAGTGGTTGCGACTGTTTTGCCAGCAAAGGTATAGGCCTTAAACATGAAACTATATAGTTACTATCGCTCATCTGCAGCTTACCGAGTCAGAATAGCCTTAAATCTAAAGCAGATTGAGCATAGTATCGAGCCAGTCAATCTGCTAAAAAAAGAACATAAAAGCACTGACTACTTAACGAAACAACCACAAGGGTTAGTGCCATGTTTAGAAACCGATACAGGGCAATTTTTAGCTCAATCAGGTGCTATTTTGAGTTACTTAGATGCTTTATATCCTAACTCTACATTAATACTGACTGATCCCTTTGAGGCAGCAAAAATGCAAAGCTTTGTGGATATGATTGCTTGTGACATCCACCCTGTGTGCAATTTACGGGTACTCAATTATCTAACCGAAATTCTAACAGTAGACAGTGAGCAAAAATTAGCTTGGTATCGACACTGGATAGTCATAGGGTTTGAAGCATTGGAAACCCTGTTAGATAAAACACAATATTGTTTTGGCGAACAGCCCACCCTCGCAGATGTTTATTTGATCCCTCAGGTCTACAACGCGCTGCGATTCGAGGTTGATATAACGTTATTCCCCAAAATCATGAATGCCTACCAAAACTGTAATCAACTGGACGCATTCATCATAGCCAAGCCAGAAAATCAGCGAGACACAATGTAACAAACCAATCCTTTATTGATTTGATATAATTGAGCAAAAAGCACTATTCTGTCTCCAGAAAAAAATTAAGTGTTCATCAAAAAATATGAAAATAACAGCTCGCCTGATGCACTTATGATAATGTTAATTCAATTATATTATATCCATCAGGTTATCTATGCCATTACCATTTTCACTGCTTGATCTTGCCCCTATTGCTGAAGGTTCAAGTATTGCCGACGCACTTGAAAACTCCCGTAAACTGGCGATACAGGCAGAACAATCTGGTTACAACCGTGTTTGGTTAGCAGAGCATCATGGCATGTTTGGCGTGGCTAGCTCTGCGACAGCCGTGGTGTTGGGACATATTGCCGCCGCTACATCTAAAATTAGAATAGGCTCAGGCGGGGTGATGTTACCCAACCATTCTCCTTTAGTGATTGCAGAACAATTTGGTACATTGGCAACCTTGTTTCCAGGCAGAGTGGACTTAGGTTTAGGGCGTGCACCCGGAACAGATATGGCAACCGCTAGAGCATTACGACGCAATCTCAATGCTGATGCAGAAAATTACCCTGAAGATATTCGTGAACTCCAACATTATCTAGCCGCACCGCAATCAGGGCAAAATATTATTGCTGTTCCTGGGGCGAATACACACATTCCCATTTGGTTGTTAGGATCAAGTTTATACAGTGCTAAATTAGCAGGACACTTTGGTCTACCCTACTCTTTTGCTTCTCACTTTGCGCCGGATCAACTGTTCGACGCAATCAGTCTTTATCGGTCGAGCTTTCAAGCGTCAGAGCAATCCCAACGGCCTCATATGATGGCAGGGCTGATGGCAGTGGTTGCCGATAGTGACGAAGAAGCCCAATATCTATTTACGTCAGTACAACAACAATTTATGAACATGCGTAAAGGAGCGAACCGAGCTTTTGCCAGACCAGTAGATGATATATCAACCATCTGTACTGCAGCAGACCAAGCCATGTTATCGAATATCTTACGCTACGCCATGGTGGGCTCAAAGCAGACGGTCACCGATAAACTCAGCCAATTTATTGAAGCCACTAACGTAGACGAAGTCATCGTGTCTATGCCCATACATGATATGCAAGCGCGCTTAAAAAGTGTGCAGATGTTGGCAGAAACAGGTCTTATGCAAGCCTACTAGCTTTTAGCGCCATGCTTAATCAAAAAGCCTAACGGGGCTGGTGTGATATATCCACTATTTCTAATCTGCGTGGTCAGAAACGCTGATTTATCAGATAATCACCGGCCGTTATGACTACGAAGAGACCTTTCAGATTAAGTTGAAATATTAATATAATTTTTTAAGACTGCGTGCAAACTACCCTACATCACCCCAACAATAATAAAACTGTTTCCATAGCTGTGCTAGCGCACTTATTTCTAATGCCTCGTAAACATTATCAACAAACATCCTGATACTGATTGAAAATTAGAACTAATTGATACCCATCAATACTCGTAGGTCAGATTTGAATAAGCTGCCTTTTGTTTATATTGATTAATGTGTAACCAAGCTTTAATCCTACTACCAAAAGGTGATGATTGATGAACCACACACAGACTTTTATACAAGACGCCAGTGGCAGGTCAGATAAAAAGTTATGTTATGTCGCGAGCGATCACCGAATTAATCTTAGTAAAACATGTCAATGATGAAAAACAGACTGAAAAATAGACTGAAAAACTTTATATTTTTACCCCTCATTATTGCTGCTGCATTAGTTTTTGTGTTTATACAGTTCAAGTCCAAGCAAGCCATTGAGCATCAAAATGTTGAGTTTCCGGTAAAAACAGTTGAAGTGTTAACCGTTAAATACATTCCCTTTCGCACGCGTGCTGTGGCCTATGGCAATGTTGAGCCAGCAACGATGCTAAAGGCTAAATCTGAAGTAAACGGCAAAATTAGCTATATACACCCTGAGCTAAAATCAGGGGGGAGTTTATCTAAAGGCACAACGGTTCTAAAGATAGAAACCACCACCTTTGAGATTTCACTGGATTCGAGTAAAGCAGGCTTGGCAAGCAGCCAGTCTTCGTTGCAGCAAATAGAAGCAGAAGAAAAAAGTGCGAAACGTTCATTGCAAATTGCACAACAAAATTTAAATTTAGAATTAGCAGAGCTTGAAAGAGTCAAGGTGCTTGTAAAGGCGCGAACACTGGCTAAAAACCAGCTGGCTATTGAAGAACAAAAAGTCCTGCAACTGAGTTCTACTGTGCAAGACCTACAAGGTAAAGTAGATACTTACGCAAGCCGCAAAGCGTCAATACACGCCCAAATCAAACAATCAAAGAGTCAGGTTGACCAAAGTGAAGATTCCCTGATACGGACCGAAATCGTACTCCCTTTTGATGCTCGAATAGGATCTGTTTCGGTAGATGTAGGAGAATTTGTGGCTGCAGGTGCGCTGCTATTTGAAGCCTTGGGAATGGAGGCGGTAGAAATTAATGCACAATTACCCATCAAACATGTGCGCCCTCTCGCGACGACAATGAACCATAACGATAGCACGCAGTTAGTCAACTTTCAGGGTAGTGCCAATTTGCAAAAAGCGGTCGCACAGTGGGACTTAGAGGCAAAAGTGCGTATTGTGGGGGGGGATATAAAAACTGTATGGGATGGCGTGTTACTGAGGATAAGTGAGTCCGTCGACCCTACGCGCGACACGTTAGGTATGGTTGTTGCCGTTAATAAGCCTTATGAAGGTGTCATCCCTGGTGTGCGTCCCCCCTTGCTCAAAGGCATGTATGCTTCGGTAGAATTTCTAGCTCAACCTAGAGATTTGTTAGTGATCCCACGCAAAGCCCTGCATGAGAGTCGTGTTTATGTGGTCAGTAAGCAAAACACGCTATCCATACGCCCTGTTCAAGTTAGTTATTCACAAGGCCAGTTAGTGGTGATTAAACAGGGCCTCAAAGAGGGTGATAAAATTATCACCAGTGATATTGTACCCGTTATTGAAGGCATTAAACTTGAGCTGATTGAATCTGATGCACTCCAAAAAGAAATAGCCGCACTCGCTTTGGGCTCAAAATAGTGATCCGCTATTTTGTCTGTCATCCCACAGCCGCCAACATCTTAATGTGGGCGATCATCGCCGTGGGTTTAGTCGTCCTGCCTAGCTTAAATAAAGAAACCTTCCCCAAAATAGACCTTAATCAGGTGCAGGTGACTGTTGCCTATCCTGGTGCTTCCCCATCTGATGTGGAAGAAGGAATTTGTCACCCTTTGGAAGATGCCACAGATGGCATTGGTTTCACCAAAGAGCAGCGCTGTGAAGCACGGGATAACATGGGCATGCTCACCATGGAGATGCAGGAAGATGGAGACATACGCCAGTTTATTGATGACATCAAATCTGCGGTGGACGGCATCATAACGTTTCCACAAAACACCGAAGACCCGGTGATCATGGAATTAGGTCGCACTGAACCTGTTGTCACGGTAGCGATAACCGCAAAAAACCTCTCCTCGCCGGAACTCAAAATGCTAGCAGAGTATTACCGCGATCACTTACTGGCTTTACCGCAAGTCCCCATTGTGTCCATTTCGGGTTTTTCTACCCATCAATTGACTGTTTTAGTCACACCTGAGGCGATGCTTAAGTACAATTTAAGCATCCAAGATATTGCTGATTTGATTCAATCACAGGCATTGGATCTGCCTGTAGGAGTCCTCGAGTCCAAAGATACGGCGTATCAAATTCGCTTTGACAATGCACGTAAAACAGTAGCTGAGCTGACTTCGTTGGTCATTATTAACACTGACAAAGGAGGGGAAATACGCTTAGGTGATATTGCCACCATTGTCGATCAATTTGAAAATGTAGAAGAACGGGTAGAGCTTGATGGTAAGCAAGCTGCATTGCTAAAAGTCAATAAAAACACCCGCGATGACACCATCACCATTTTTGATGCAGTAAAAAAATTTGTTGTTCAAGAAAATGCACGTTTACCCGATGGCACCAAGCTCACACTGACTCAAGATGCGGCAAGTATTGTTAAAGATCGCCTGCAGTTAATATTAAAAAATGCATGGCAAGGTCTGCTGCTGGCAACGTTGGCGCTTTTTTTATTCTTTAATTACCGCTATACCTTTTGGATTGCACTAGGCTTACCCGTTTCTTTTTTAGGTGGGTTAGCCGTGATGAGCATACTAGGTATCAGCATCAATATGATCTCAATGGTTGCCCTGTTAATGGCCATCGGTATTTTGATGGATGATGCCATTGTCCTGTCTGAAAGTATCTCTGATGAATATAACCATGGTAAAACGCCCATGGAAGCCGCAATTTCAGGTACACAAAAAGTCGCCCGCGGTGTATTTTCGTCGTTTCTAACCTCCGCCTTATTATTTGGCAGTTTGTTATTTATGACAGGCGATATGGGCCAAGTAATGGGGGTGCTGCCTGTGGTATTACTGGCTGTTTTGACCATTAGTTTACTCGAAGCCTTTCTTATTTTGCCCCATCACTTAACCCATTCTTTAAAGCATTCGCATGGAAAAAAGACACCACATTGGCGCACTATTTTCGATGCTAATTTCTTAGCACTTCGCGACCACTTTACAGCGTTTGCCCGAACAGCCATTACCTATCGCTACATGACGGTAGGCATTGCTTTTGCGTTGTTCATACTTTCTATCGGAATGTTGGCAACAGGCACGATCAAATTCAAAGCGTTCCCTGATCTGGAGGGTAATAGGCTTGAAGCCCGTGTTCTCTATCCACAAGGAACACCTCTGGCGAAGACTGAAGCCTTGGTTGAAAAACTCATCGCAGCCGCTCGTAAAACACAGCAGCAATTTCAGGAAAATGAGTCAGCACCATTAATTAAAAATATCCAAGTTGCTTATAGCGAGAATAAAGACGCCAGTGGATCCGGTGCCCACTTAGCCACCGTCAGTCTCGATATGTTAGACACTGAATTACGGCATACATCACTGCTAGATTATACCTGGGCGTGGCGTAAAAATACGGGGGCAGTGCCAGGCATCATCAGCCTACAATTTAAAGAGCCTTCATTTGGGCCCAGTGGACGTGCTATTGAAATTCAGTTAAGTGGTGATGATATTAGTGAGTTATCCAAAGCCTCTTATGAAATTCAAAACTGGTTAATCGGTTACCCGGGTGTGTCCAATATTCTTGATGATTTACGTCCGGGTAAACCGCAATACAAAGTGACCTTATTACCGGGTGCACTTGCAGCGGGAGTGGATGCGAAAATGGTTTCAACACAGTTACGCTCAGCCTATCAAGGAGCAAAAGTGAACGATATTTACCAAGGTCGAGAAGCCTATGAAATTAACGTTAAATTAGACAGCCGTCTTGAATATGCCCTTGCTGATTTTGACGACATGATTATCTTTTCGAAAACCGGACAAAGCATACCTTTGGTAAGTGTCGCCACCATAACGCAAGACCGGGATTACGCGCGTATTGGTCATGTTAACCATCAACGTGTGGTGAATATTTTGGGTAATATTGACTCTACTAAGGCCAACACAGCAGAAGTATTAAATGATACCCAAAAGCGTTTATTCCCTGCACTTCAGAAACGCTACCCCAACCTAAAAATCTATATAAAAGGTGAAATACAAAGCAGTACCCAAACCAACAATTCAATATTTATGGGGTTTTTTCTAGCGCTTACTGGGGTGTTTTTATTATTGAGTTGGCAGTTTAAAAATTACCGAGAGCCAATAGTGGTGATGCTAAATATTCCACTGGCATTGATTGGCGCTATATTGGGTCACTACATTATGGGACTCGATTTCACTATGCCAAGCATGATTGGTTTTGTATCACTGGCAGGTGTGGTGGTGAATGATTCCATTTTGCTGGTTGAATTTGTTAAATACCGGGTTAAGGAAGGCATGGTGTTACATGATGCAGCCAGTCAGGCGGTGCATGACCGCTTTCGTGCCATTTTCCTGACCTCAGTAACCACTATTGCGGGTATGGCACCACTACTATTAGAAACCAGCTTACAAGCACAAGTATTGATCCCATTGGTGACCAGTATTGTGTTCGGTATGTTGACGTCAACCATGTTAGTGCTGCTGGTTTTACCTGCGGCTTACGGCGTTATGGAAGATATTGGATTTATAGCGTTAACAAATGCAGAGCAAAGCATAAAAGCAGCTGAAATCTAGGCTAAAGAACAAGGCTATCGTTTGTTACATTTGTATTTTACTTAGGTCGAGTTTCTATTACTTTTAACCATAATATGGATTGGTCACGTCCTAAAGGTGAAAGGAAACGTGCTTATTAACCACACACGGTACAATTGACTTTTTTAGGCACTTTAAAAGTCTGCCAAGTAGAGGTCATGCCATCGAACAGCATCAATTTATTAACGTGACTTTGTCCGTAGTCACACAACACTTTAATTGCCTCTAATGCCTGCATCGCACCAATAACACCTACCACAGGTGACATCACACCCGACTCTACACAACTTAAATTTTGCTCGCCAAAGTAAGCGCTAATACAAGCATAACAGGCAGAGTGTTGTTGCGGCACTATACTCATCAGCTGGCCTTCCATACGAATAGCTGCGCCTGACACCAAAGGCGTACCTGCCTGATAACAAGCCTGATTAAGAGTGTTCCTGCTAGCCAAGTTATCCGTGCAATCTAGTACCATATCCAGGGGCTGAATAAGCTCAACATAGTCACTTAATTCAAGACGGTTTTGAATAACATGGATGTTAATATCACTGTTGAGTTGTGCTAATGATGCTTTAGCCGACACACATTTATTGACGCCTACATCAGCTTCACCATGTAACACTTGACGTTGGAGGTTGGTTTTTTCAACGTGATCATCGTCGATTAATGTCATCTCACCAACCCCCGCGGCAACTAAATACTGTGCAGCAGCACAACCTAAGCCCCCTACCCCAACAATGAGCACTTTGGCGTTAAGTAGCACTTCTTGTTTGTCTAAGTCGAAGTTAGGCAAGACTATTTGCCGGTTGTAACGCATGGCTTGTTCAGTGGTCAGTATTTGTTTAGGCACGTGGATCATTTAATTGAATTTAATTGAATTATTAACAATGATGAATTTGTACCACTTGGATAGCGCGCTCGCAATGTGCAAATGAAACTGAGAACAGATAACGGTCAAAAAATGTAATTAATCGGTGTAAAAGGCATAGTAAGTCTATCCACAGTCTGACAAAAACAGTTTATTATGTGCCTAGTTTTTTATCCTTTATGTGCAATCCAAAGAGCACCCCTAATAAAAATATCATTTACATGTAAAATTCGCATTTATAATGTGTACGATAAATTTCGTATGATGAAATAATAACAGCCGGAAATTTAAACACATGACGTTTTCAGATATTAATATGATGCAATTTTTAGAGAGCGATAATGAAATACGCTAATGTGTTTATTTGTTCAATTTTAGCATTGGCTATCTTGTTTGCGTGTACCTCAACACCCTTTGAAAGTTCAGAGCCAATTTCATCCAGTCATATCCCAAAACATCATACTAGTGCTGGATATCAAAACTATCCGTTTGTGGAAACGGCGGCGCCTAAAGGTTTGCTTTTCTATTTACGAAGGGTTTGGGGTTCGGTATTTGTGCCTGATATTCCTGATGGACATACATTGTCTGAGCGGGAGTCGATTGAGCTTCTAGTCTCAATTGAAAGCGACAGTATAACCTGGTTGGGGCACGCTAGTTTTCTCATAAGAGTGGCTAACAAAACGATTTTGACTGATCCTTTTCTTTCAAAATACGCCAGTCCAGTTTCATGGGCAGGGCCAACAAGACTTGTTGCGTCGCCGCTCCCTATCAATTCATTGCCTTCAATAGATATTGTGATTGTTTCACATAACCATTATGACCATTTGGATGATGAAACGGTTAGTAATTTAAAAAACAAAGATGATATTCATATAGTGGTGCCTTTAGGGCTTAAACCTTTTTTTATCGAGCGAGGGTATAGTAAGGTCACTGAGTTAGATTGGGGACAGTCGGTATCTGTTGAAGGCATAGAAATGACTGCAGAGCCGGCAGTACATGATTCTGCTCGCAGTATAGCGGATCATAATGAAACCTTATGGGCTTCTTGGGTAATTAATAGTGCCCAACAACGTATTCTTTTTATTGGCGATACAGGGTACTCAGGCAGCATATTTAAAAATCTTGGTGATAAATATGGCTCGTTTGATTATGCTATTTTACCCATAGGGGCTTATGAACCTAGGGAGTTGATGTGGATGTCACATACCACTCCCGAAGAAGCGGTTTCCATTGGAATAGATGTGCGAGCAAAGACCTTGATTGCTTCTCATTGGGGAACAGTCAGCAGTTTGTCAGACGAACCCATGTTTTCTGCTGGGATACGTTTTAAACAATCAGCAGCGGATAGGGGTTTATCCAACAACGCGCTGTGGACCATGAAAGTGGGCGAGACAAGGCCGCTGTTACCAAACAATCATGCTAACTATGCAGACTATGCAAACCCTGCAAACCCTGCAAACCCTGCAAACCCTGCAAACCCTGCAAAGCAGCAGTAAGATTAACGTTATATCAGTTTGACTAACAATATGATTAAAAAAGTACAACTTATATGCCAATATGCGTGGCGTAACACTATCCAACAATGATGAGGAATGAATGATGAGTGAGGCAATTCGAGCATCTGATACACCATATGCAGTAGAAGTAGAATCGGGTAAAAATTACTTTTGGTGCTCTTGTGGTAAAAGTGGCAAACAACCTTTTTGTGATGGCTCACATGGCGGTACAGGTTTTACACCCGTGAAGTACACGGCAACCGACTCCAAGAAAGTGTTTTTTTGTGGCTGCAAATCGACAGCATCTCAGCCTATGTGTGACGGCAGTCACAAGTAAATAATAAGTAACTAAATAACTAGATAACTGAAGCAATCAACTTACCCAAACTCGCTGGCGGGTATTTCAAACAGATATGTTGAAATGAAAACCAACCCGTTTGGGTGAACGATTGTCCATTAACATTCCACCATCAAGGTTGCGGTTTTACAATTCGGTATTGGCTGTCAGCTATAAAAAGTAGCGCTGAGTAGTTTCTGATGAACGCAATGTAGCCATATTGGACATTATTTTCAATTGGGTAATGAAACCCATTAGCAAGTATGGGTTTTCAATATTGAGACAAAGCATGGGCAAATATGCTCATGTCGCCTAAAGCTAAAAAATGTTAGCAGTAGCAAAACTGTTATGGCATATCTTTTTATGCTAGTTTGATTGAAAAATAGTGTCTGTTGTCAATATGATATCGATAAGCTTAAAACAAAGTGTTGCCGCAATGCCCTCACAGGTCAGAGACACCTTGCTTGAACATGAACATTTACATCGGTTTTTTAATGCTAGGTTTTTACTCTTAAAAACCCAAAATGCAGGTGATATAAGCGGTGGCAAAGGCTCGATTAGGCAAGTTAGTATGCTAGGCAGTCAATTTCAAGAGCAGATCATTAGCGCAGATGACTGTCATATTAGTTATCAAATAATGGGCAATAAACCTGTGGCCCATCACCGTGGCGATATATATTTTAATACCAGCAATAGTAGTGCAGTGCCGACAACTGACATCACCTACAACATAAGCTGTGAAGCGCCATGGTGGATACCCAGTATTGTACTTGGGTTTTTCATTAAAAAAGATACCACCCAAGCACTCAAAAAATTAGCCTCTCACTTTAAAGATGGTGCCCTATGACCATTGAAATCATTTTACTCGCCCTAAGCCCCGTATTTATGCTGTTTATCAGTTATGAATTTATTAAACATAGGCGCTATTACGATATAAAGGATAGCTTGGCCAATACTGCACTCGCACTTATGCACCAAGGCTCAGAGGCGATTGCTCTACTTTTATTAATGCCGTTTTTTTATTGGCTGTATGGGTATCGATTATTTGATATAGAGCTTTCAGCCATCAGTATTTTGGTTGCCTTTATATTGCAAGATTTTTTATATTATTGGTTTCATAAAGCGTCGCACCATATTCACTGGTTATGGGCTGCGCATGTGGTGCATCATAGCTCGACTAAAATGAACTTTAGCACTGCATTTAGACAAAGCTTAATGTATCCCATTGCGGGTATGTGGGTGTTTTGGATGCCTATGATATTACTGGGTTTTGACCCCATCACTGTCTTTACGGTCGTGGCACTTAATTTGGCCTATCAATTTTTTGTACATACTCAAACAGTGAATAAATTAGGCTGGTTTGAAAAGATATTTAATACACCTTCGCACCACCGAGTGCACCATGCGATTAATAAAGGTTATCTAGATAAAAACTTTGCAGGGGTGCTTATTATTTGGGATAAATTATTTGGTACTTTTGCTGAGGAAGACGCATCAAAACCCTGCAAGTACGGCATTATTGGTCAGCTAAATACTCATAACCCATTCACCATTACCTTTCACCAATGGGCTTATTTGGCTAAAACCACACTTAATGCAAAAGGCCTTAAAGCAAAACTAAAAGTGTTATTTAGTTACCCTTCAAGCGCCCAATATAATAAATAATCGTTTGTAGATATTTAGGTATGTGATGGATAAAACATGAAAGGGGCCGTGATTTTTAAGGTGTCAATGTTCTCACTTATCAATGCCAGCGCCTGTCAATCTCGTCTAGGTTGAGTAAACTACCAGCAAGCCAATGTTTAAAGATGATGCCAGGATGGTTAAGTGGCATCCGAGCCACGTTTTAATGCAAAAGAACCATCACCGCATAGCGTTTGCTTGCATTTCACATAACGACTTATATATTGGATTATGTAATTGAATGATAGAGAACAATATGCAAGCCCAAGTCGTCATTAAGCCGTTTGAATCTGCCCTCGCCCACCATTTTGAAATCATTAACAAACAATGGATTGACGATATGTTTGTGTTAGAAACTGTCGATAAACAAGTACTCGAAGATCCACAGAGCCATATTATCAATCAAGGCGGTAAAATTTGGTTTGCCAAACACCCTGCGCTGGGTATTGTGGGTACATGTGCGTTTTTGAATAAGGGCGACAACCACTTTGAGCTGACTAAAATGGGAGTATTAAAATCTACAAGAGGGCTTAAAGTTGGCGAAATTTTACTACAGCACGTACTCAATGAAGCTAAGTCACTGGGTATCAAAAAGCTATTTTTATTGACTAACTCAAAATGTGAAGCGGCTATCCATCTATACGAAAAGAATGGCTTTGAGCATGACAAAACGATCATGCAAGATTACGGGCAGAAATACGCACGCTGTAACGTGGCTATGTTGTATAAAGGTTCAATAGTGACATGACCTGAAGCGACTCACACATCCAATCTAACGTTTAACGATATCAGGAAGCAATTTGGTGGGACAAGCTCCACCTTTCAATTGCCTTTCACTTGCCTTTCACTTGCCTTTCAAGGCCAACAGTGCCAACAAAGCTGCATGTGCCAACAGTCAGGGCTTTCTATTGAATCAACACTTTGTACCATAAACAGACGCAGCCGAGCCACCCATTACTTGGCTTAAACTAGCAGTAAACTGCCGTTAATTGATAAACAAATTATTGTCTATTTTAGCTATTTTAGCTATTTTAGCTAATATTTAAAGCGGATCATGTAAATACAGAAGGTATTATGAAAAGCATAACTGCAACACAAGCAAAAAATAATTTTGGGGATTTGTTAATGAATGCACAATCTACACCTATTGCCATAACACGCAATGGTAAAGAACAAGGCGTGCTAATATCTGCGAAAGAATACCTAAAACTTAAACAGCAAGCTCTCCAAACAGCAATAAGCGAGGGTCTTTCTAGCGGCGACGCCGGTACACTAGATATGGACTCTATTAAAGTATTGGCACGAGCCCGGTCTGGGAAAAAATCTTGACCGTAAATTTATCTAAGATCGCCAAAGAAGATCTCATAGACATATGGTTATATGGTTATATGAAGAAAGTAATTGGGGCGCGGTTAGCGCAGATCACTATCTAGATTCTCTTGGCGTATTCATACAGACATTGACTGATTTCCCTGAAAAATTTGCGATGCGGCGTGATTTTCAGCCATCTGTAAGATTAGCCCCCTTTAGAAGCCACTTGGTTATTTATATAGATACAATCAGTCATATACAAATAATTAGAGTGCTACATCAGAACATGGATATTCCACACCATTTATAACGGACTCATTTTACAGTCATAAAGGCATGTTGGTGTCAATTGCCACCAAACCTGCGGGATCAAGTTCGTTGAACAGTAAAAGTCATTTGATTTTGGTGAATATCGGGGTCAAAAACTGGAAAACCTGACCCCGCAGGTTTTGAATGCTTGTGTTTAAGATTACCTGTTTTAACTTCCTGGTCATTGATGCGGTATCGAAAGCACCCGCCTTGAAATACATTCCATGGCGGGTGTGTAGCCAGTCATTATTCTGTGATTTACAAATGTAAGCGTTTTAGAATACTAAATTGACGCCTTATAAAAAGTTAAAATGCTCGTTGTCCATTTGCATCAATGATTTTGTCGAAGACACGGCAGATTGTTTATGAGCAGAGGCTCTTGGAAGTAAACGGTCAAAATAAAACTCCGCCGTTTGAATTTTTGAGGTATAAAAATCATTTGATTCTTCACCTTTACCATTTTCAAGTAACGCGGCCGATTTTTCAGCTTGTAAAGCCCAAAAATACCCCATCATCACATAACCAGAATACATGAGGTAATCCACTGACGCCGACCCCACCAATTCCCGGTCTTTAGCCGCGCCTAGCATAATTCGCAGTGTCATGATGTTCCACTCTATTGCACGTTTGCATAACGTACGAGCCATACTACCAACAGGAGCACGTGAGAATAAGTGCGGTTTAGCGAATGAAAATATCACTTTGCTAAAGTCACGAATGGATTGTCCTTTGTTTGACATCAGCACTTTACGGCCTAATAAATCGAGGCTTTGTATACCTGTTGTGCCCTCGTAGAGAGTCGCTATTCTAGCGTCACGAGCGATTTGTTCCATGCCATGTTCATGAATATAACCGTGCCCACCAAACACTTGTATACCTAGGTTTGCAGACTCTAATCCTAATTCAGTGATAAAGCCTTTGAGGATAGGCGTATAAAACCCCAACTCATCATCATAAGCTTGCTGTTTCTTAGTATCACCAGCAACGGTCGCATTAAACATTTTATCAGCAATTTTTGCAGCATGAAAAATCATCGCTCGACCGCCTTCAGCAATAGCTCGTTGAGTTAATAACATTTTACGCACGTCAGGGTGCCAGATAATCGCATCGGCAGTGGATTCGGGTTGTTTTTTACCTGATAAAGCCCGCATAGATTGGCGCTCTTTGGCATAAGCGAGTGAGCCTTGAAATGAGGCTTCAGCATGACACACGCCCTGAAGCGCAGTACCAATTCTAGCCGTATTCATAAACGTAAACATGGCTTGTAAACCTTCATTCTCTTTGCCTATCAAGTACCCCGTGGCGCCATCAAAATTTAACACCGATGTGGATGAAGCACGAATACCCATCTTG